>Ga0123352_10012833_pt1 | contig 13275 bp, 6 predicted proteins | sample TergutLab28metaG_FD_89700 | JGI IMG/M metagenome (GOLD analysis project Ga0123352, IMG submission 89700) | Labiotermes labralis P1 segment gut microbial communities from Petit-Saut dam, French Guiana - Lab288 P1 | ecosystem: Host-associated > Arthropoda: Insects > Digestive system > Gut ... | reverse complement strand
TCAGCGTTGTAGAGTATAGGGACATGATGTGACACTGATGCCATCAGCATGATAAAGTACAGGGACAGGATGTGACTTATGCCATCAGCATTATAGAGTGTAAGGACAGGATGTGACTCATATTCCATCAGCACACTAGAGTACAGGGACAGGATGTGACTCATGCCATCAGCACAATAGAGTATAGGGACAGGTCGTGACTCATATGCCATCATCACGATAGAGTACAGGGACAGGATGTGACTCATGCCATCAGCACAATAGAGTATAGGGACAGGTCGTGACTTGTGTGCCATCATCACGATAGAGTACAGGGACAGGATGTGACTTATGCCATCAGCATTATAGAGTATAGGGACTTGATGTGACACTGATGCCATCAGCAGGATAGAGTACAGGGTCAGGATGTGACTTATACCATCAGCATTATAGAGTGTAAGGACAGGATGTGACTCATATGCCATCAGCACACTAGAGTACAGGGACAGGACGTGACTTATGCCATCAGCATTATAGAGTGTAGGGGCAGGATGTGACTCGTTTGCTATCAGCACACTAGAGTACAGGGACAGGATGTGACTTATGCCATCAGCATTATAGAGAGTAGGGACAGGATGTGATTTGTATGCCATCAGCACACTAGAGTACAGGGACAGGATGTGACTCATGCCATCAGCAAAATACAGTATAGGGACAGGATGTGACTTGTATGCCATCATCATGATAGAGTACAGGGACAGGATATGACTTATGCCATCAGCATAACAGGATACAGGGACAAGATGTGACGTGTATGCCATCTGCGTGACAGTACAGGGATGGGATGCGACTCTTATGCCATCAGCGTAATAGAGAACAGGGACAGGATGTGACTTTTATGCCATCAGCATACTTTGTTGGCTGTGAATTGTATGTTCAGACGGAAATGGATAAGTATAGATTTTTTGAAAGCAAATTGTTCAGTGACCAAAACAAACATGTGAAGAATTGTGTTGACAATTTTAATGTGTTGCTCATATTTTTCTTTGTTGTAAGAAACGCCGTGAACTTCTGGTGGAAAGGCAGAGACTTGAGGAAGACTCAGTGATTCCAGAAGTAGAGGATGAATGTTCACCACAAGGGAGCATTGATAGATCTGAAATAAGTTAAGCATCCTACACCATGCAATAAACTTTAGTCTTGAGTTTAGTGCAGCTGTAATGAATGCCACTTGATTATGCTCTCTTTAAGTTACTGGTTACTATATGTACAGGTTAAGTTGGCTGATTTTATTTTCCCATTTTAGTATTATGTCAGCAGGGCAGTAGATTTAAATGATTAGTGCAGTCCATTATATTTTTTATCTGTAGTGGTGGCCGTTGGCGGCACATGGTGGCGCAGTTGGTTGAGGCACTGCCCTACAACCCGGAAAGTCACAGTTCAATTCCCGATGGTGTCATTGGAATTTTTCATTGACATAATCCTTCCATCTGCACTATGGCCCTGGGGTTGACTCAGCCTCTAACAGAAATGAGTACCAGGAATATCCCCTGGGGGTAAAGGCAGCCGTTGCATAGCGCTGACAACTTTACCACCTTCATGCGCTGATTTTCTTGAAATCTGGGATCCTCGGCCTCCTGGAACCCTCAGGGCCTGTTCAGGCCTGTCATGGGATTGCTTTACCTTTAGCGGTGGTCATTGAATCAGATTGGTGCTGTGTACTGTAACTATGTTTGAATCATGTATGCTTTCAATATTAATTTTTATTTATTGACCGTGTACCGTGTCCAAGTAGCCAGCTTAACCTGGACAGGGTCTGAGCAAATGTGCCACTAGTGTTATAGTATCAGTATGTCACTGAATTTACCACCAATTACTTTTGAGTATTGTTCCCATGATCATGTATGTGAGATTTTGACATTTGTTGTTTTCATCTTACATTTACTTAGGCGCAATGCTGAGGAATCATGATTCCAGTGTAGAGAGAAATGTAATTAGAAGTTAAAAATAACTTTCTTCCATCTTCTCTAAAAAAGGAAACTTGGTGCATGGAAAGTACCAGTTTCCTTCTCACAATAACATTGATTTAAGTGCTTCCCTGTGCATTCTTTGTGCGTGTGTCAAAACGTAATTTCTTGTTACAGTATTTACTTATTGTATGCCAGTAATTTCTGTTAGATAAGTTAGACTTACTACACAAGTAAGTGCTGTGATATTTTCCTTTCTTTGTATATCATGCATATTTATAAGTGACTTTGTTTTGCAAGGACTATGCAAGCACACTGCATGTTCCATAACAGGGCCAGCTCTAGGCACCAGCGAGGCAAGCCCCCATGGTTTTGCCCTTTTCCAGTTGCAGTATTTTAGCCATCAGGGCTTTTTTTAATCCACTGCCAGTGTTTTATTGTAGTAACATCAGATTTTAATTTTATTTTTATAAGTTTTGAGCTGTGAGAAAAAGAGATTGGTGCAAAGTGCAGACGAGCGTTGGTAGACCCCTCGCCTGGGGGAGGGGTTTAGGGGGGAACTTGTTTGCCTGGGGCAACATAAAACATAGAGCAGGTGCTGATGAAGAATAAGGGAAATGCAGTGAGGTTGCATTTAATGTGAGTTATGCGTTGCAGAACATTTGCATAATTCAAGACTTATTTTTCCACTAGGAATATATGTAAAGTAGGGGGCATATGTTCTCGGAGCGTATAAATATGCAATTGTAGCATAGTTCTACTTTTAAAGCACAGTATAAATATATAAACAATGAACATTAATTATTTACATTATTTCAAATTTTGTGCATAGAGTGAGATTATATTAATATTTTTATATTGCACTGTTTGAAATCTGCGTATTTCAAATTCACGTACAATGTGACTGCACTTCATCTGTTTGTGGTTTGTGGTATGAACCTGTTTTGAAACTGAAGAGCTTAAATGGAAGATATGTTTGTGTAAGTCCAATTAATTCTTCAGTATTTTTCTCTCCAATTTGTCCCATCTGTATGAAATACATACAGGAAACTTTGGAAGGTTCAAACTCATAATTGAGTATGGTGAGTTTACATTTGCAAACGGTTGTATAGCCTCATGTATTGTATTTTTTTTTTCAGTTTCATTACATGTTGGGAATGAATGAAACAAAAGTAACAGTTACGAGGAGAATGTTTAAAGAAGTTACTGGTTTTATGTGTCTGTGGTACAGTACATTTTAATGGATTATAAAAAGTGTGTGAATACAAAAACGGAGAGGCATAAGACCGTCCTAACTGCATATTCAAGTCATAGTTGGTCAAAGAGTCATGTATGAGCCTAAATCATATGAAACTCTAGTTAACCTTTTGGGGCCGGAATTATTTTTTTAATTTTAGCACATCCTGTATATAAAATGTGAATAATACAGGAACCAAACAAGTTAGAATTATGAAACAAACTGCATTTTGAAGAGAAAAAAAAAACAGAGTATATACCATGTTTAAAATATTCGGTACCTATATTTGTTGAATATATATATAAAATGCAACTTTGAAGGTTAGCGGTGCGGTACGTCAACTATAGTTGATATTAGGCGTCTAAAGGTTAAACAGTCAGTAGTATGTCATCCTGGAGAAAGAAAACTTCAAAACAGATGGATTGTTGTAATAACCAGTTGTGTTAATTACACCTGTACTGATACTTAAAGGGACTGTATAATAATTTAGGTATTTCAGACTTATTTTTGGACAGTTTGTTTCTGAGTTACTTTGTTCAAAGATTGAACCACCTCATATTTTGGTTTTGTGGGCTATGCTACTGTATAGTCTGAAACATACAATCATACTCCTGAGATTATAGTGATCTGCCCTGAAGATGGGTGCAGTGTGGTCCTACGTGTTGGTATGCCCCTGTCAGACCGCACTGTATCACAAACCACAAGATCACAATGTGAATTTTCCCTACTGCAAAATCCGCAAATCTCATTACTGAAGAATCTGTAATTACATTAATGACATCCATTTACTCATAAAGATGAGGGGCATGTAGATCTTGCAGGAATCTCACATGGCCATATGCTCAATACAAGCATATCATGGAAACAAGCTGTGTTGCAAGTGGAAACCAAATCCAGTGATTTTTAAATTAATTCAATTGTATACAAGGAACATTTGTTGGTAAATATGGAGTAATATTTATCCTTGTGAACATTTGTATTGATCTCTTTGTTGTGTGTGTTTACGGACAGGTTTTCTCATGATATTATTGAGTTTTGAGTTTTTTTTAAAATACGAATCAGTGTGGCAGTATTGGTTGTAGATACAAGTACCACATTTACTTACAGCGATTACAATTTCTAATAATTTTATTGTTTGAAAACAAAATTCTACATGAAATTTTATAAGTAGTAAAATGTGTTACTCTGTAAGTCATTGCTGTTATAACATTTTGATGGAAAGTAATGATTGCAGGATGTAATGCATGATAAAATATACGTAAATATGTTTTGTGATTTTTTGTGGCAATTCTCCTTCACTGCTAAGTTCGTTAAATTAAAGTAACACATGCATTAGACACTGTCCATCAGAAAATGGTTCTGTCTCAATCAGATGAAAGTACACACTTATTTAGGTTCTTTGGGTAGAACTAATCTGTTTGTGTAGCCACCAGCAGTATTTCCAGTGGAGGGTATAAAGGTAACAATGTCCCTGTCCATACTGTGAAGGTCTATAGAGTGAGTAAGGTATATCTCCACCCATTCTTAACCTGGGCACACCCTGATTACTGTGTTTTACTGGGGAAGGAGCCTCTGCTACCCATTGAAAGGAGGCCGCATTGGCCTCAGAACTGGTTTGGACACTTCGGAGAAGAGAAGAATCCTAGCCTCTTTTGGGAATCGAACCCTGTATCATCCAACCCCTAGTCTAGTCACTGTACTGACTGAGCTGTCCTGGTGTACAGACTTTGTAGGAGGTCAGCAGTGAGAAAATTGTATGAATATACTTACTAACTAGAAGCTGTGTCCTGCTCTTAAATAAACCCAAAACGTATGAATCAATATGTAGACAGGAGTTGAGCAGACCCAGGTGCAAAATTCAGGAATAGTTATGTAGTAAAGTGCCAAAAGCAGAGCCACTCTTCAGCCAACAACCACAAAATATAGCAGTATGATAAAAGCCCATGGGTTGATCCCAACCAAATGCCCTGTAGAAATACAAAACCAAAAATCTATTACTTGTGCTGGAAAACTCATTGTGCTTGACGATCACACCAAATAGGACACTAAAGCTTAGCGGAATCTTATAAAATAGTCATGAGAGCAGATGGAGGTAACACGGAACCGAGCTGCCTTATGAATTACCAAATTTGTTGTTGCTGATAGAATTCAAGATAGGAGAAATTTACAGTGTAGGCAGATTAATTGGACTGGCTGCATGAACTGAGCGGTCTAGTTAATTGTGTTTTATACATCTGTTGTTTGTTTTAATTTTCAGAACCTCAGCTTCTTTCTAACTTCCTGTGTATTATGGGCTTCTTTGTATGCATGTTAGACGAGTTTCAGTTTCTCCATCATATCTGTCGTAAGGCTGTGTCTTATGTTCCTTGCTATTCATGAGGTGCTGCCTGTTTGGTCAATGTAGCTCCTGCCACATTCACAGCGGATAATGTGAACACTTTGACTTGCATCACTCAGTTGTTTTATATTTGTTTGTTTGTGTGTGTATGTGTGTGTGTGTCATTTAATGTATGCCTCAACATCATGTTTTAATGAAGCACTAGGTTTAAAGAATTCAAGGCAAGCAGTTTCAATGCAACTAAGAATTTTTTCAATATGCAGGTACAGTGATGTATACTCTTCACCCACCTTCTTTAACTGTCATGTAATCCCTAAAAACTTGTGGAAAAATGTATTGGGCAATATGAAGTGTGTTTTAATGTTCTGTACCACTGTTGTTTGAAACACTTTTGCTGCAGTAAATATTTATTGACATGTGCGCAGAAATGCATATAGGTCTTCTTGCAAAGTGTCCGTTATTTTTGCAGAATTTATCCCTATGTAAAATGGCTCCAGTATTAAACTTCACGAACTCTGCTAAGGGTTATTGAGTTGTTTCATGTGTATGTACTGATAGGCAGTGATTTTAATATGCACCCAATGAGATATGATTGTGCCTAAAAACCATTTATGGGTTTTAGGAGGAGGTAAGAGATACTTCCCATTCTTATTTCTTTTTAGTATTAGTGGTGTGCATTAAACACAGTTAAAAATATTGACACGCGGTATTTATATAGGAATGTTTGACACTGACATTTATGTGGCTTACAGCTTTAGGTTGTAGTTCATATGATGTATAGTATTCATGAAAGTAAAGTAAAAAGTATAGAGGAACTCAAATTCAGCATTGAAATATGTCTGAGAAGGCTGATGCACATAACATTTTTTAATATGTAACTCGGCAATATTGTTTTCACAAGCTTATAGCTGATGTGAATTTTAAAGTTGCTCATGCTTTGGCATTGTTACTTGTAGAAATAGTTTATTAGATAGTGCAAATACAGACAAATTTCAAGGACTGGGCATTGTATTTGAGATTTGAATGAATAACATTGCTCTGTGGGAGAATTTTTGGAGGTTCTATCATTCTTACAATAAAACCAACTAGATGCATTAATTTCTCAAATTTATTTTTTGAATAAAACTCTACATGTTTCGGACAGTTCCTCTGTCCATCATCAGGAGTTTTTCACTGTACACCCAGCAGTGGTATATGTCATACAGGTTTGCAAACCTGTATGACACATACCATTGCTGGGTGTACAGTCAAAAACTCCTGATGATGGACAGAGGAACTGTCCGAAATATGTAGGGTTTTATTCCCAAATATAAATTTGAGAAATTAGTGCATCTAGTTGATTTTACTACAAGAGTTTATCACGATGCATGGTCATTCGAATGTTAAAATGTGCACTGATTTCTCAAACTTATTTTTAGGAATAAAATCCTACATATTTCAGACAGTTCCCCTGTCCATCATCAGGAGTTTTTCACTTTACACACAGCAATGACATATGCCATTGCTGTGTGTACAGTGAAAAACTCCTGATAATGGACAGAGGAACTCTCTGAAACATGTAACAAACACAGCAGTGGTATATGTCATACAGGTCTGCAAATCTGTGTGACATATACCATTGCTGTGTGTACAGTGAAAAACTGATGATGGAGAGAGGAACTCTCCAAAACATGTAACAAACACAGCAGTGGTATATGTCATACAGGTCTGCAAACCCGTATGACATATATGCAAACCTGTATGACATATACCATTGCTGTCTGTACAGTGAAAAGCTCCTGATGATGGACAGAGGAACTCTCTGAAACATGTAGAGGTTTATTTCAGAAATAAATTTGAGAAATTAGTGCATCTAGTTGGTCTTATTATAAGAATTTATCACGATGCACGGTCACATGAACGCCAAATTCTATAATTTTTTACATTTAATTCACATATCTCAGTACCCTTCATCATGAGCCTGTTGTTCAGCGTATATTTTAGTTGGTTAAATGGGATTGAGAAAACGGACACACTGAGAATTTATTTTAAAGCCACGTAGAAGTAAATATGCCATGTTAAATAAGTCAGCTAAAGTACAGTATGAATTTTACTGTCTGCATGTATAGCCTTGAGCAGTATCGACACAAGCTGGAAGATCTTGATACAAAATATAGAATATTCACATGTACATAATCATGATATTAGTGTTCTGAATGGTGAAAGAATATACTCATTGTAGAGGTTTGTTATGTTAATAATTTGTTGCCTGTCTGCCGCCCATCCTGGCAACAGCATCTGTTGTTACTTAGTTTGTGAGTTCTGCTATGATAATTCACATATTTTTATTGTAACTACATTTAATTGCATTGGCAAAGCAAGATAGAATACACCAAGCCCTTGTTTTTTTTGCCTTTATGCCCCTTGATAATTTACACTTCTTAATTTGCGCTCATTTTCTGTTTTAATGCCTTTTGGCTGGCTGTGTTCTATTACGCTGACCCCTTATTTGTGATGGGAATATCTTTTTTGATTTTTACCTTCTTGATTTATGCTCACTTTTTCAGGAATGCAACTAAGGCATAAAACAAGGGCTGGGTGTCTAATTAGTCCAGCTGTTTTATGAATTATAAAGGTGCAGTCCAGAAGTCACAATCTCTGTTTTATGTGATGTATTAAATTAGTATTTTGTATAGTTAAATTTACAAACACCAACGTAAATAACGGTGAATATATATATATATATATATATAGGTATTTTTTATTTTTATTACTCTTTTGTTTACACCAAAGTAAAGCAATGCAACGACACTGCTGTGCTTATGTAATACGGAAGACAGTATGTATATTACGGTACTTGACAGATACTGACTTTGAATTGCTTGCATTTTCAAATAACACCAGTACTCAAAAATGTCTTGCAGAAGGAAAATGACAGAAATGAAGTAAAAATCAGTTATGTAATAAATGAGTGAATTAATGATGTATAGTTGATGATGGCTGCATAATAGGAGTGCCTTTATTCTTTATATGTAATTCAACCATATGGATAACCAAACATTACCACTACAGAGAAAGCTGACATGCCTTGCAGTATTAAAGTATATGTTGATTATTTAACTAGAAGCTGTCATGTACTAATGGAAAATGTACATCTTTGATTGTGAGATTTGGAAGTTTCAAATGAGCATTTTGTTTCTGTGTAAAATCAAAATGTATTTTACTCACAGAACTTGTGTATTTTGACAGTATCTTTGAAATTAGATATAAGGCATAGGAGATAAATCCAGCAGTGATGTTACACTGTTAAGTGTGGTTGGATTATTTTGACTTTAACAAGTCATTTTTTATTTCACATTTAGAAACTCATTGACATCTGTCAAGACAAGCAAGGGGAACTTAAAGAATTCATCATACAGGTCATGACAAGACCATCTGTGCACACTTAATTTAGCTGAAATGATGCTTATACTGTAATAATTTGTGGTTTGATGTACATCCGTTTTCTTGCAGTTTGTAGAAAATTGTCCATGCCTTAAGTAGTGTTGCTGGTGTAATATCTGAATTAAATGCACAGTCTGGTATGAATATTTTGTTAAACAGTAAACAAGGAAAAGTTGTCCCTGCTCACACCATGAAGGCATAGAGAGGGAGTAGAGGTATTGTTCCACTCATTCTTAACCTGGATGCTAGGTGGAGTTGAGTGCTTCACAACATACCCTGGCCACACTAACCCCAGTTAAGAATGGCGGTACCCGTTGAATAGGAGGCTGGGTGGGCCCCTGAGCCAGTGTGATATTTAGGAGAAGAGATAATCTTTTGCCTGTATCAGGATTTGAACTATAATTTATCCAGCCTATAGCATACCTGCTGTACCAACTGACTACACTCTCCAAACTCCCTATAGTAGATGTCATAAAATTTGTATATTAAAGGAACTCACACTGTGTGTGTGTATGTGCATGCCACTGATTCACAAAATTGCAGAGGACAGCACTTCTGCTTTATAATCACATAGCCTCTGGTTTAAATCATGTCTAGTGGACTGCACACCCTGTTGAAGTTTGACTTGGTCTCTCCAGGCAGATGTTGGGATAAAACCTTACGAGAGGTCACTACCACCCACCAATATCCTTTGCAGCTTGTAATAACATTCTTTATTCAATTGTGCAACTTGTACACTAAATGAAGGCACAAAAATTCACGATATGGCTGTTCATGGGACTTACATATAAACTCTCCTTGTGTCACTCTGTACAGTACAGTCCGTGGTACACCCAGCCTTCTATCCAGGATCTCTGTAATGGGAGTTGAAGTGCCTGGAATGTGGATCTGATCACTTGGCTCCAGTTTTGTGGTACTGAGGTTAAGAACATGAAGATGAAGTTGCTGTATCCCTTATGGTGTACTGCCTGGATGCAGTGATAACTTCTACCACATACTTGTGATAATATGCAGCTTCTAGTTTGAGAACAAATGCATTTTCTGTATGTGACCCAGTTGCTTGAATGAAGATATAATTTGACTTTTGGGGTTTAGCTGTTCTGGGATACTGCATTCAGCATATGTTGCAGTCAGAGTCAACTAACGGAACAACCAACCAAACAGCTAAGGTTGGACACTGTCCATTTGGCCATACCTGTGTACTGAATGCATTGCTGGGATTGTGCTGACAGTGGCAAATTGCGTACCTTGATATGATCATATTAAGAAGTTGTGCTGTAAGAGGCAGTATGTCTTTTTTTGGGGGAGAAGTGGTAAGTTGAATGGCTTTCTGAGGTGTAAGTGCATAGAAAGAGATTATGGTCCAGTATACAGGTCTCACAGCGGTAGTAAGGGTGGGGTGTTGAGCATGGTGCTATCAAGTGGGAATAGTAGTGTGGCCTGATACATTGCAATAATAAGAGTGGGCATGGATTGATGGTGCTGTTCAGTGGGAAGGGTTGCTGATGTTAAGAGGGAAAGGAGTTTAAACCAGACTTTACTCAGTTTGTATCCGTCCTCACACTTCAAATTGAGGGGCTGTTTGATAATTTCAGTGCTTTCCCTATACCTGACAGTCATTTGTTATAGTGCCAACACTGCTGGATGTTTGTTATATAAATGATGTCACCATGGAATTTGAATTTTACAATTATGAAAGTACATTAAGCAAACTAACAGAAGTAGGTTCTAGTGTGTGTGTGCTGTATGAAGAACAATGACTTCATGGTTCAAAAATTGTTGTTTTACTGATCTGGCAAGTACAGCAATAAGTGAAACTGGGTACGTTGGTGACACGACAAGCAGTGTCTGCACAGAGTGGAACTTACGAATGACAGATGTCACAAAAAAAGTTGTATGTGTAATTTATAGTGTTTTGACTCATTAAATGTAGCATTGTTCATTGTTCTATTATTGTTTTGTATGTATAGCAGGTGTTTATTCATGTATAAGTTGTTAACATCTTGATATGAAGTATCTTGTGGTTATGTTTGGAATAACCAAGGTTTGACTGTAACATGCTAATTACTGAATTTGATAGACTGCAAGACACACCAGATTCTATGACACTCCCACACTTTACAGGGAAAATAGTAGAAAAAAACACTGCTGTGACTGTGAACTATGAGAGACATGCAAAGACTTTACATGGACAGTGTGTATTTTGTGTTCTCGAAAGTACAATGCTTTCACATCATGTATGTGCAAGGTAATGTGAACAGTAGCTTATGTGTCATGTATACGAGGCATCTGAACATGAAAATAACTGGTTCTTACACGTGGTGCCACGGACTTAAAACATTAAATTCTGATCAGTGAGGTTACATTACGCATTGTGTATTTTTATTGGGAGAAGTCTACCCTGTCTGTAGATGAAGCCTTGGAAAGTGTGGCTTTAAAGGTGAGATGATAGCTTTAAAACTGCATATATGATATTTTAATTTTGAATTTAGATAATGTTTTAATGTTATTATTTGTTCTGTGTAATCGTTTACTTTCTATGTCTATGCATTTGTGAGGAGTAAATGTAATATTGAATTCCTGAATGTTCGGAATGAAACATCTTATTATTAAATGTTGTATGCTTTCTAGTTAAGGTATTTTTACCATATGCAGCGATGTTAATGAATGCAACCTCCCGTTTAATAGGAGTCTCCTGTATAAATACAGTATTCAGAAGGGATAATATAGATGTGAAAATAATATTAAAGTAACAAACCTAAAGGCACATGGATTTTTAGTGCTATGTACCAGTGTTGCTTACTGGAATATCTTCAGAACACACAAATAAATACAGTATGCAATAACAAACAGTGAGGGAATAGCATAAAGTTGGATTTAAGATACATTATTTAAATTGAACCCTGATTTAGAACTCAAAACAGACTGGAATCTTTGTTTCTAAAAATAGAGCACTGTGTACAATAGAAGAGAACTGCGCTCTTCTGGGTTATTATGCAGCGAGTAGTGGTAATTTTGTACCAGAATTCCAAGATGGCCTATTGGAAGCCTGAAATCACACTATGTACATTGCGCATGTGTATGTATGTACATACATGGGTGCATATAACACAACTATTCTGGTAAAAATTGAAATTGAACTACACTTTGAATACAATAATACTCATTTATTTTCATATTACTAATTTGTATAACTTCTATAAAACATATAAGCAACAATCCAAGTTTATTTCATATAACTTAAAGCCTTAGCACAAAATCAGTCATTATAAGTCAGCTTTTGGACCGATATTGAGAGGAATGGCTTGCAGCTCTGTCCTCATACAAAGAAATTCACCAGACACACACATGATGGTTAGACACACCAAGTTCAGCAGCCACCACGAGAAGGCGCTTGGAAAGTGACCATTATAATACCAACACACAATCAAATGGATGAGATGAGCTGTAGATGAGAAGTCCAAGCATTGCTTTGTTCGCTGGACAATAAACCATAGCCCAAGAGCTCTGTAACATGAACAAAAAATGTCTTACGTATCACAAAGTTAGAAATACTGCTTTAATTTTAAGAATAACTTGTAGGGAAAACAAGTGCCTGTAAGACATGAAACAAGTGAGGAAAGGTGGATTATTGTCTCATGAGCTTAGTGATGATTTGTGTCATGATATAATTACTACAGTTGCTTTTGTTTTCTGGTTTACATAATTACACTATGACAGCTGCATAATATGTATATTGTTGAAATGCAGGATGACTGTGAATGATGAATGGAAAGTAATTACAGTGACAGAAGTCATTATGATGTCTTTAAAGGTACTTTCACCCCTCCTACCATCTTTTGCCTCCGTAACATGACTACACCAAATGTTACTATAGTTAGGATATGAAGCTAGGACCATCTAAATGCAGGGGTCAACAAATACTTGCTCATTCACCACTTAGACAAAAATTCTAAATTGCCGGACATTTCTCCACGAGAATCGCTGTACCTCCACAGCAGCCAACCTAATATCACATAACATACAAAATGCATACAGTCTGGTTTTGTCTTTGACATCTGTGGAGAAACAGAAGAGAGTGGAAATTAATATTAAAGAAATAAATTCAAAGGTTTCTTCACTTATGAGCCTTAACCGTTCCTTTCTCACAGATGAACTTTGTTGAGTTAAGCCTTGCATATGTAGTATGTTCTATAAATAATGTTGGTACAGCATGTCATCCAGAGCTACAGGGTGCATGTAGAACATATATTTGAATGTTTTGCAACATTAATGAGGTTGCATATACCATACCCATGAGTGGCAAGACTTATTCCTTTCCAACAGTGCTT
>Ga0123352_10012832_pt1 | contig 13275 bp, 3 predicted proteins | sample TergutLab28metaG_FD_89700 | JGI IMG/M metagenome (GOLD analysis project Ga0123352, IMG submission 89700) | Labiotermes labralis P1 segment gut microbial communities from Petit-Saut dam, French Guiana - Lab288 P1 | ecosystem: Host-associated > Arthropoda: Insects > Digestive system > Gut ... | reverse complement strand
CAGGGAATTTCTTGACTAGCTACAAACCGGTTAGCTTCTCAAGAAGGACTCTGCTCCATGAAGTAAGTAAGTAAGTATATATATACAGTCTACCAAGAGGCGGATCATCGTCTGAGAAAATATGTTTTACTGTAATATTTTTCTCGGAAATACATTTTAATCTTCTTCAGATATTCGAACCGAAATGGGTTGTACATTTCCTGTTTCCGCCACGTGGACTGCATGTGCCACTCACTGACTTGTGCCGCTTGATTCTGCCTACTGAAATAAATGTTGGGGCCAAGTTTTCCGAACCACGGTGACTGCAAAGCCAATAACTGTTACTATTTGAAGACGCTCGACAGTTTCGTGTTGCGCACTGTTTCTCACTCGGAGAGTTACGAATAACTGCACTTCATGCAAGACGGAGCACCACATTATGCACATCCCGTTCGTGCGTGCCTTGACAACCATTTGCCTGGTCGGTGGATTGGGCGTCGAGGTCCAAACGGCCTCCGCAAGGTCTCGAACCTACTGTTGACTTCTTTTTGTGGCGCTAGCCAAAGAAGAGATAACGATCACAACCAAGAACACTTGACGAAATGAAGAAATAAATTCAATACAATTTGTGTCTTCCTTTTTTTCTTAAGTGTATGCAATCTGATGGGGCCTATGTTGAAATCTGACATTAAATGGTAGTGGGTGGGTTCAAAAACGGTGCAAGACTTGTAGCAATACAGCATCCCATTTAGGAAATGCAGCAACTTAATTTTTGTTACTGATTTCACAGCTGCCTTCTAGAATCCCGAAATGCATCACGATAATTCTGTATAGCAGATCTGCAGGTCTATGGGGCCTACCTCTACCGGTATCAGATTACTATTTCAGCTTTTATGAGACAGTTTCACAGCCACGAATGCAGCTAAACCCCGCCCAGAGAGGTACATGTCCATTAGCTATTAGATTATGCTAATAGGCATGATATGTTTATCTAAATAATAAACATATCATGTTTATCTAAAACTAATACAAACGGATAAACATAGAAGATTCGCACTACAGCCCACTACGGGCATTACTCTAATTCTGAATGTACAACTCTACCTTTTTGCGACCTTCGATAATACAGGGAGGTGAGTGGTCAATTTACTCCCGGAACATTGGGCCCACAGACGGTCTGGAGGCGTTAAAATTGAAAAATCTTTGTTTATTATATACCAACATATGCACAAATAAGTACTGTAAATTTATATTAATTACCAAGGTTTTATCATAACAACACATTCCTACGCTATATTTTAACATTTAATAAATCATAACTTTAGCTAACGCAACTTGTAAACTCCTTGCAGATGGTGTATTAACACCGAAACATGTCAAGAAAGGAGTAATTTAATATAAATTTACACTACTTATTTGTGTATATGTTGGTATATAATAAATAATTTATTATTCAATATGCACGGTATGGCCATACAAGAAAAATCTTTGTTCCTGCATGGAATTCTCCATCAGCTCATTCCACAGCCCAGTCACTGTACTTACGGAGCTACCCGGCTTACTAATAAATATAGCGACTAATTTATCTGGGCGCAATTTTCTTCGAATTACAGGCGCGGCTGGTGATAAAGACAGAGTGCTGTGTCTGACACACAAAGCCACAACATGAACGACAGACGGAGTGGGGGCAGCACACAACGGGTGCAGAATTAGGATAGCGCCGTGTTTGCACAGCAAGACAGCAATCTCAACCCGACATCACGTAAACAAACTAGAAACCAGTCGTGACTGGAATCTTGATATTTTACTTCACGTAATAAAAACGAGATATCTCGTTCAGAAACAACATTCTGCACTACGATACAAATACGCAGTAACAGCAGTCAGCAGTCACGTGAACCATCCACTGGTATTCACAAAAAGTGAAGGGTCAATTATATTTGGTTTTTCAGCACCGTACATTGGGAGCCAGGACAGAACAGTCGGTATAGCGACTATTGCTACGGGCTGGGCAAGCAACAAAACTTGGTTCGATTCCCGGTATGGGTAAGAGTTTTCTCATTCCTTCAAAGTATCTATACCAGCTCTGCGACCACCCGGTCTATCCCGTGGGAACTCGGGTTATATAGTCCGGGGCGTGAAGCTGGCTATAGGCGTAACTTGAGATGTGCCAGGAAGAGGGACAAATGCCCCTCCAATATTTTTTCTACGTAAGAATTTTTTTTTGGCTTTTCAATTGAAGAGGGGCAAATTAAAAAATAGAAATATATTCAAAACTATTATTTGGGTGGTAAAGGGACAGAAAAGAATGGAAAACCTGCGTTTTACAGGACGCAGAATAGACGCATCCTAGTACCTATGATCGATTTTGCCCACCCCTCCCCACTCACCTACCTCAATGTTACTAGCTAATTTATGCATATGAAGCTGGCCATTCATCACCTTCTAATACCATGGTTCAGCATGAGTGGAGGTATAGCTCCACTCATGCTGAACACATGGACAGGGAAAACCTTACATTACAGTAGATATTGTCAGTTATGACAGGACTAAGTAAATAAAATGAGCCGACTGTTGTTTCTTTAAAAACTCTAAATGGGAAAACTAAGTTATATGAGACATGTTTACTTGTTGCTGTGGTCAATAATATTGCATTTAATACATGGAGCCTTAATACAAACAGGCTTGAATACTAAGGCATTAGAAATCAGTGTCAAGTGGCCATAGAAGGCAAGACATGACTGCTTGCTCAACATCACAATCTGTTGCAAATCACCTGCCAGCAAGGTGCTTCATAAGCAATCCAAACAGAAGACAATTGGAGGGCCCCGCACTACCAACTGGACTTGTTATGGCAAAATGGCTTGGTGAATGAGGCCATTAATATTTTCTTCTCAGTTTTAAACAGTAAAATACTAGCCTATCACAGTTATTTTAAGACACAAGTTTAGTTTTCTAAGAGCATTTCAAAACATTTCTGTAAAACTGACATAATAATTTTAATGAAACACTTTCAAAAAGTAGTAATATAGAAATAGTTTGAAACTAACACATTATTAAATTAAGTTCTGTTAGAGAAACATTAAAAATCTCCACATAGAAGAAAACATAATTCTGTCTATTGGTAAACAGCAAGTCTATGTCAGAACAGAGCTATATCATACTGCCAAGATATGAGAAGAAGCTTACATTTAGGACTAACTGTTGAAGTTCACAGTAACTGCAATATGAACTGAAGTATGAGAAATGTGAGGTGTAGTTGTGCAACAACATAGGTCTGCCCTAGTGCACTTTACATGCTTCACTGTACAGGGGTTGTGTCTGGAAATTAAGGTCTTGCAGCAATCCCAAGAAGTAAGCCATGACGAGCCACCCATCAATTCCCACATAAAAATGATCTGTTCACATTCTGAATGTTTATGTTCGTACTGTCGAGGTTTAACCATCTGAAATACAAGTGCCAAAACAAGAAAATTAATTTGTGTGTTTTACGGATTATAATTTAATTTATTAACTTTCACCATTCTAATCACAAACAACAAAATTTAGGATAAAAGGTCAAATCATAAGGATGTATAGCATGTTTCATTAGTAAATGCACCCACGGAATTTTATTATTCACTTTTTAGTAGCCAAAATTGTATTGAATACTCATTATACTAACTATTTTTATTCACCAACCAAACTACAGAAACTAAACTTTAAGTAAACTTTTTTAAAAAAAACTAACAACTAAACTCTGTTTAATAAATGCAAACTAAAAAAAAAGATGCACAAAATGCCAAATTTTCAGATATTAGTTTGCACCTGGGTACAAATGGCACACCCAGTACATGCAACTGCAGTTGGAATCCATATCTGTTATATGAGCAAACTGTGATGCTGAAAATGATTATGTTGCAACATGAGATAGTCAAAGTGGTGAATATTATATTCTGGTCTTCTACTCGTAGAATAACAGGCTGTGTAGCCTTATGGATAAATTTGGGTTACAGGATGAAGGTGGCAGCTTCCTCTAAAAAGACTGATGCATGTCTATCAGACTACACACCCTCAGACCTCACACAAGTAAGTCTTAATAATGATTATGTGTGACAGTTTAATGTAGAATATGACCTCCTATGAAGATATAATATACCTCACTTCCAGATCATTTACTGTTGTCATATGACATGGAAGAGAAATATATGCAACAAAATCTGAACTAGAATCAGACAGTATACTGGAGACCTTCTGCATAGAAGGTGGGTTACCAACAGACCATTGCCCCCACACAGATGGAACTGCCTGAACAGAGCAAAAAACGTACAAACTCAAAGCTGTAATAATTTGCTGGGAAAGTTATTCATTTAAATGCGTATGATTTTCAATAATCATTCATTTAACATGATTTAATATCACTTAACACTATTTAACAGTACTGTTCTAATTACAGAAATTAAATCACATTTGTTTGGAAAACAGATTATGGGTACATAAAGATTTGAAAAGAGCCACTGTATCCTATTTCCAGGTATCAACCTGACGTTCAGCAGGAGACTGACCAACACCAGGACCTGTGAAACTGCATATTTATTGAAAAGCACAAGGCAGAAAGGCCAAACACACAGCTGTATTAAAGAGCATATGGCAGAAGGGCGAAACACACAGCTACCGTGATATAAAAACAAAACTGTACTGATAAACCTGAAAGAAAGAGGCCACATGCAAGGCATTGGAGTAAATTAAAAGGATAATACTAAAATACATCTTGCACTGTTGTGTCCCAAAAGTAAGACTCTTACAGAAATTCTTACAATCAACCCCTCTAATCCTTCGGTCCAAGTACTAAAATCCTTACACATTTCTGACGCAGTCAGTAAGGGGCTGCCAAACCAAAAAATACCATCTTCAGTTACTATGACATCCGTTTCATCTATTATGACTCTCACGCTATTTCAAGCTCCGCACACAGCATGGTGTTCCATTTGGATCATACAAAAATGCGAATCAAATCTAATGAAAAAAAAAAAAATTAACAACGTAATCCGCACGCATGCAAACGCCTACACTACTTTTAAAACGACGGATCGGATTGACGAACCGTTCGATTGATCGAAAACTGTAAATAATCCTACGTAGCCAACGGACCACCATCGTACTTCTAACTAAGACCACCAGGGTGCAGCGCAATGCAGAATAGTTAACATTTGTAATCTAATTTTTTTTCTGGGCGCATTTGTAGAATGGTAAACACACGTTAAGGATGACGTGGGTAGAAGATTAAGGGTTAGAATGGAATCATTGATCGACTTACCATCGCTCCAATTTAGAAATAGTTATAGCAGGCTTCCTTTTCAGTGACGCCTTTTCCGAGTCAACTAATAAAATAATAATCACATATTACCTTGATTATGTTACTGTCGCACTGGTCTCGTGTACGCCAGACAATAACTTCAACAAATGAGATTGTATATGCGGCCACAAACACGTTCTGATTACACGAGAAATTGTTAACACCAGATAGATTTTATTATATTTTATTGTTAAATGGAAAACGTTTTAACATTCCAATAATTTTAAAAAAAATTGTGATTTCAATGAATAGATTCTGAAAACCTGTATAGCTTGGGCGAAACATCTGAATTTTATAAATGTATTATCAACAGCTGCAATTAGAAGAACGTGTGTAACTTAGCACGGCATTGGTTGTAACTCCCTTATGATTACACGAACATGTCGGAACATGTAGGAGAGTATAGATTACACAAAAGGCTGTTGTGATATATACTTTTATGAAATAATTGTGCATAAGTTGGTTATAATAAAAACTAAAATATCACATGAATTGTTCGGAGGTCATACGTAAATCTCTTCGTACAGCCTAGCTTATGCCGCTTTGGCGAGCCGCTGACAACCACGGATTACCTGCACAAATGCAGCGGGAAGCGTATTCCCTTGAACCACGGTGGAATGTCCCCAAACTGATAGCCCAACGGGTTCCCACCTACTCAAGAAATTTCCCACATTCCATGTGACTGAAATGTTCCCACCTTATTCAAAACTACTGACCATATCCTGAATCAAATCTGTCCAGTGCATGCCCCTTTGTCCTGTTCCTTTAAGATAAGTTTAATATTATCTTTCATCAGCGCCTAGATCTTCTAAGAGAAAACGGTATTTATGAGAAACTGAAGACGAAGTTGTTGCACCTTGCTGTACGTAGCTCATATCCCTGTCCGTAACGGATACTCAAGTTATTCAAATATCAAGGGTAAGTAGTGGAAAATCGTAACAATTTTTATGACTGTAACAGTTTGGTTATAAGCAGAACACTCCGTCAGTAATCTGTGCATCATCTAGTTTATCGTCTGTTAGAACGTGAAACATACAAACAAAGAGTCTTTATGTAGAACATTATATGTAACGGTAATTTTTTTTCTCTGAATTACAAACATTTCAATGACGATGTTTAAAATCCACAGCATTCGCACTATATTCATAGCAGCATTGCAGAAATAGAAGCGGCTTATCTAACCCACACTTTTCCAGTTGGTACACTATAATTGGCTCCATGGAAAGAAGACGGAGGGTTAGACCACCTCTTGTTGGCCAAGCTTCCTCTGTTCCCGACAGTTCGAGAGTGATGTTAGATGTATCTTTGGCAGGAATCAAGCGTATGGGAAGAGGGGATGATTCACGTCATTCAGTGCAAGAGAAATTACCGCAACACAGTTATGCTGAAAAAGTATTTGATTGTCTTGGAGACATAACAGCCAACATAAGTGAAAGTCGGTTACATAGGGATTTTGGCACCTTTGGTATGTCATCAGAAGGTAATGATTTGATACCAGAGCCTAATACACAAGGAAAAGGAGGTAAAATAAACGATAATGGTGGTATGGATGCTTCAAATCCAGTAAGGAAGGATGTTAAATGTGGTAAGGTTCCAGAAAATGGAGAGACTAGGAGCTCTGTAGTGTTGCCAAGTCCACCTGATACTCATCACCAGACATTCGTTGTGTCAGTTCAAACTCCTGATAGTTCTGCCATAATAAGTGAAGCAGCAGGAAGTGGAAGACATCCCTCACCTGCATCTGTCTGCAGTGTGACATCGAGCCGACATCTAGAGTGGGATAGCGGTGCCGACGTTGGGTATCAGAATTACCACCCTAATGCTGGTGAATCTATTCCAAATGAGTGTTTAAGTACTATAGAAAGAATTGCTTTAGCAAGAGGATTTTCTGCTGCACGGAGACTGGAACCAGAGGGAACGACTTTGTCAATGCAGCAGTTGAATACAGTGCAATTTAAGCCAGTCACCAAACGTTCAAAATGCACTTCTAAGATCCCTGAGGCTGTATCAACACCTGTAGATTATGGACAGACAGTTGGAGGTTCTGCAACAGGAACTGACAGTGAGTGTGAAATAACACCAGTTGTGAGGTGCCCAGCAGATAGATATGTCTTCCATGGTATGGAACATTGTTATGATTTAGCAGAAAGGAAATACACCTTTGCATTGCAAGACCAGGTTATGGATGCAGAATCTAAAGGAGAGGAAGACTGTGATATTCTAAACAAGAGAATTAGCAGTTCTCTGACTGATCTGAGTCAAAGTAGTCTTCATGAACCACATAAAAACTCACTTCAACGAAGTAAAAGCTATCTGAACTTATTATCAGAAGAAAATTACAAAAGTAAATCTGACCAGTATTTCAATAGTGGTTCATTTTCTCTGCAGCATCATTGTAAAAGGAACACTGGCATAGCTACCTGCTCTGTGTCATCATCCTCAATATCAACCATAGTGCCAAGCCATGAATCTTCTAGGATGTTGGATAAACATATTCAGACTTCAGCACTTCATGTAACTATAGGAAATTGTGTTGGTATTGGGGTATCAGAAACTGAAAAGGACTGCAAATCTCTGACTACTGCATCCTCTCTTGCTTGTAAACATGGTAGCAGTTCTTTTAGACATGTCACAGCCTTGAATCCTGAGCAAGTGACAGAGTTAGAGAATAATTATTCAGACATAATTGACAAAACCAATAGTCACATTACTGAAGACACAGGGACTGCTCAACATATTCATAATTTAAAACCTGTATTTAGTATGAACCGGAATAACACCCATGTTTCACAGATACGGTCTGAAAACATTTCTTATGAAAAGAAGGGCCACCATAAATTAGAAGGTAACAGAAGAATTATCAATCATAATCCTGCAATATGTAAAGGTGCACGTAAGAAAGGAAGCGATGACCGTCAGTCATGTTCAACTGCGGCAGAAACACAAGGATTTGATGAGATGTCTGAAGGACGATTAAACATTGCTCACAGTAAACCACTATTAGAGAGCTGTGTGGACCAAAGTGAAGAAGAAACTACAGAAAAGAATTCTGGAACCTTAGATAGAGTAACCAGCAGCACACAGACAACAGGGTCTTGGTTTGTAGATGACACTCCCCAGTCAACAAGTGGACATAAAATTTTTACTGGCCAAAGAGTTTTATTTGGTGTAGTTGGTGGTGCAGACAGTTTTGAATATCTTCCGGGGCATGTTTATGAAAACAATACTTCAACAGTTAATACAAGTTTGAACAGAAATACCATCACGGAATATTCACCCACAGAAAATATGTTGTCTCATCAAGTGGCAGGTTTTGTGGAATGTAAATTTGCTACAAATAGTGACAAAGTGCGGGAGTCACCTGCTGCCAGCGCTTTAAGTAGAGATATTGAGAAAGGTGTAACTATAATTAAAGATCTTGTAAAATCAAAAACATACAATTTTGATCTTAGGAAAAAGTTTGTGCAACAACTGGTTGACAGCCCTGTCAAGACAAACTATGCTGAGGATAGTGAATTTCTGGAATCCAGTGTGCCAAGGTTGCCTCCTAAGTCACTAGTAAGTACACCTGATTGTATTAGTGGTGTCATTGGCCAGAAGGTCAGTCATGAAGATGTGAGTGGTGAACACTCAGTGAGAGGAACAATGGAGAGGGAAGAGGTGTCAGGTGAATCTGCTAGCGAACAGCAAGGTATTGGCACACAACAGACGACATCTTCATCTACACACCAGGCATACTTCGTAACTGACAAACGTGTTGAAACAGGTAATACTTTTATCTAATTACTGAGGATCCAGCATACTTCCATATATTTCTTTCTAGTTGTTGTATCATTCTGTTTGAATATTGGTAATTATAACCTTCAGTGGTGGCAAGTACTTTCAGTTTGTGTACATAGACCAGAGGGAACTGGAGGGGTGTATGATGGAAGTTAAAGCACCATTCCATCTATGGGTCTTTTTTTTTATTTTTTGGCATCAGTAAAGTAACCAAGTTAAGAAAGCAGTGTGCTTTGCCTCCAGACTCTGTCTCTTAGCGTGAAACTTAGTGCAAAGACAGTTCAGCTATTTACCGCTTTAAGGTAGCAGTTTTAGGCCTAACATAAGATCACTCAGTTAGCTTCCCAGTTGTGACTGTAGGCTATACTGTTATCGTGTGGATAAAGTAGTCTTAGCATGAAGTTGCCTACTCATCTTTATAATACTGAGATTAAGGATATGTGGGACTTTATGTGCAGTAGCAGTAATCACCTTCCTCATGCTGTGTAGGCAGAGGGAGAGGTTATACATATACAAGAGAACAGCCACAGTATTCAATAATAGTACCATCACCTCAATGCAGGGCAGAATCATAATACATAGCCAGCTAAACTGATACTGTAAACATGTGTAACAGTAGTTGGGAGATCAGAATTTGATTCATAAGGAAATTAAAAGCACATTGCAGGTGCAGTGATATTTATTACCATCTAAAGACACAACATGTATGTTCAACAACTTGACAACAGTTTGTCGTTTATCAAGTTATTGTTTATAATATGTGTTGTGTTTTTAGACCATAATAAGTATCAATGTATCATTACACAAAACAGGAAGGTTCATATTAAAGAAAGTCATTTGAAGTGCCTTTACTGATATTCATTTCTTAGTTTCATGTCTTCACATCTGCTATCTAAAAGCGTACAGGTTGAAAGATATAGAAAAAATTTGTGCCTTGGCAGAATGAAAGACTGAAATGTTAGGCTAATCTATAATATTCAGTTTTTCTTTCCAGACTCTGTCGCTATATTTTTTATTTGACATGTGATATAATTCCTCACATTTACGCACCAATTCTATTAATTTTTAATCCACTTCTGAAACAGGCAGCACTCGTTGCAAGCAAACACTCAAAGTGTAGTGGAGGAGATGTGAGACTGTTCACATTATCGGAATTGAGCAGGTACAGACTGGTTCCATCACGTTAAACATTCTCACTCAGCAACGGCGACGGAACAGAACTGAGACATGACAGAAACGTTCCTGTCTGTGTGGACATCTCTGTTTAATTACACATGAGAAAAGTTTACTGAACGGTAACATTCCGCGATGGAATGGAATTGTGACATATAGTGTGGATTGGCCCGTACCCACCATTAATCCTGCATGGACTTGCCTGGAATTGAACCCTGACCTCTGCAGTGAAAGGCTGGCAACTCAGCACCAAAGTCATGGCACAGTCATATTTCATATTGTAGGTTGTATTAGATGCTGTTTACAATAGCTTGACTCCATGATTTTTCAAGGATTGGCGAACACTCTCAGCTGTTTCTTCACTTGTACCCGACTGGCCTGCACTTTTATTTTTGCAGAAACAACAAGTGTCTCATAATTGTGTATACCACTGTCAAATTGAATTGGCATGGAGAGGATTTTTATGGAACTTTCAGAAAGAGAAAGAAAGAAAGAAAGAAGGAAAAGCAGTGGAGAGTGTGGTAACTAAGTCTGGTGTGTGGAACTCAGGCACACAAAACATTTTATTTGGTTGAGTCATCATTTTATAATCATTTACATCACTTTTCCTACATGCTTCAAAACACTTTGAAATTTTTTTTTAGTGGCATTTCGGTGTGTGTATAACATAGAATTGTTAAGTACATATTTTAAGTGGCTTGGACTATTTACATTTTCCCTGTACAGTAGAGTTTATCTGGTGTGCTAATGGTATTTTTTAACATACATTGGTTATATTGTATATGCACCATTGTGCAGTGCTGTCTGAAACTAGCAGTATGTGCTCTTTATGCAGGGTTGTCTGAAACTAGTGGGCCATCGTCTCTGTCAAGGAATCATGCAGACAGCAGGGCTGAGACAACCACCAGTACGACACAGGGATGTGCAGGTTCTTCATCATCAGGCACCAGAATCACTAGAAATGACTATGCTTGGAAAGAATTAACCACACGTTCAGAAAAGGAATATGAGCAATGTAGACACAAACCAGGTAAGTTAAAGTGTTGGAGTTTCCAACCTTGTATTTGGTCCAAATTGAATGTTTGTTGTAAGTCACATAATGTTATTACAGTATAGTTTGAGGAAATTATAAAGTGTTTGGGCTATCCATATCGAACTGCATACACTTTGAAAATCCGTACATAACTGTAAATGTAATTAGCAGACTCATTCGTAGCTGATGTTAACAGACTGTCAAACGGAAATAACAACATACTGTAGCTGGAAGGACTACAGCAAAGGTGAATTTTCTCATATTACTCTACTCTGGTGTCTAATGGGCATCACATCCCAAAATACCTTAATCATTAATACTCAGAGCCAGGATTGACATTACTGTTGTACCTACAAATGTCATGTATGATCTACAGTATGTGCATGTATGAAGAATTTGATTAATTTGTTTTTGTAGGACAGTATGCCAGGAAGTCTGTACTACTAAACCTGTGTGAGACAGAGAGAGAAAATCAACTGTCCTGGATTCGCATAGAAATCGATCATCTTAGCAACTTGAAACAGTTGGGTAACCTTATTCCTTTAGTTTGTTATACTGCATTGATTCATATCTTGTTTGTATATTATTTTAAATTTTAAAATGTTCTCTCAATAATTGCTTCAACAAATAATGCAAATTTGGATGCTAATGACCTTGCAACATGACCAGCACTTCTTTTGTACTTGAGAATTGCATTATTCTGGGTTATTATGCAGCGAGGAAGAATGAGATGGGCTGGGCATGTGGCGCATATGGGTGAGGAGAGGGTGGTTTATAGGGTCTTGGTGGGGAAGCTGGAGGGAAAGAGACCACTGGGGAGGCCGAGGCGTAGTTGGGTGGATAATATTAGGATGGATCTCCAGGAGGTGGGATGTGGGTATATGGACTGGATTGAGTTGGCCCAGAATAGAGACAGGTGGCGGACGCTTGTGAGTGCGGTAATGAACCTTCGGGTTCCGTGAAATGTGGGGAATTTCTTGACTACTAGCTGCAAACCAGTTAGCTTCTCAAGAATGACTCTGCACCATGGAGTAAGTAAGTATTATGCAGCGAGTCATTGTAATATCCCACCGACATTTCAGGACCACCTATTGGTCCCATCCTCATGGTTCAAGATTCCAAAAGAAAGCCTATAGCCTTGATACAGGGTTTATATAGGGAAGAGTGTGGGTGGTGAAAAGTCAGAGTAGTACAGTGTCAGCCATAGGGTTGTTGCAAGTGGTTGGATGGAGTGGAGTGTGACATTCAGTGCAGCTAGAGTGATAGAGACGCTCTGTGATGAAGGAATTCTAACCAGCAAAGTGGGAGGAAGGAAAGAAAGTATTTGATTAATAAATAGATAATCACAAAACAGTAGGAGGGGGAAGTTGTTACCCAGCGCTTTTGTATAGTAAAAATACCACGTGCAGAGCTGGATACACCAGACTCAGTAGTGGAGTAAATGGTGGGGACGAGTAGAGAGGAAATAGGTAGAAGACTACAACAAAGAACAAATAAGTAAAACCAATATAACAAATGGTAATAAATAGCAAAATAAAAAAGGAAGGAATAAATGTCATAGTCCAGTGTACTCCATGGTAAAATTACCACATGCAGGGCTGGGAGACAAAGGAACATAACAATGTGGACTGAAGGACAGGGGAAAATCTAAGGGAGGAAGGAGATGAGAGCAAAGAGGAATTCAGTAACACTGAAATTCAGAGGGGGGTTGTAGTCTGTCAGTACTTAACCTTTTGAAGCCTACTGGTCCCGTGATGCGCCAGCAAGTTTAACCGTCAACAACTGTATGGTGTGCCCACACTGTATTTATGTGTTTTGTGTTTATCTGAGAACAAAAAGCGACTTGTGCCAGTTACAGCATAAACTGATTGGTTTTTATAACAGAGATTTAACCCTTTACAGCCCAGTGGTCACTATATGTACCGCCAGTTTAACATTCAACAACTGTACGCTCTGCCCACACTGTATTTATGTG
>Ga0123352_10012831_pt1 | contig 13275 bp, 5 predicted proteins | sample TergutLab28metaG_FD_89700 | JGI IMG/M metagenome (GOLD analysis project Ga0123352, IMG submission 89700) | Labiotermes labralis P1 segment gut microbial communities from Petit-Saut dam, French Guiana - Lab288 P1 | ecosystem: Host-associated > Arthropoda: Insects > Digestive system > Gut ... | reverse complement strand
TTGATAAAAACATTTTTGCCCCTAAAATTTTTGGGGGGGGTTTCCCCCCCCCCCCCAACGTATGAGTTCAGAATCTGGCAACTACATCTTGGAGCAGATGATTTTTTGAAGCAGTTTAGTTAAGCTCACATACCCATGCACACAGAATTTCCGTGACAAGAATTTCCCCGACAACGTTTTGGAGGTTTTTTTTTACGGTGATGGTTTTTATTCAGATTACCCCAAAAGAGCACGGTCCGCCATAATGCACGTGCAGCAATACTCTCAACAGAGACTTTTGGTAACCATATAATTTTGAATACTGTTGAGCTGCTACCTACTTGGGCACATGACAGCTGCTTATTACATTAGTTCCCTAGAGAAGGAACGATGCCCTATTTAGCGGATGTTCTTCTTGCAACGAGAGGACGAACGTGAATACAGCACGAAGTGGTGTTTTACATTTCGGCTGGGATGCCACAGAATGCTTGGGTACAAATTATTTAAAAAATATTTAGAGGAAGACGCGGACTGATGACACGGCCAGCTTGATCGTTGCAGAGTGGTAAGCCGTAAATAAGGCAAATGATGGAAAACATGCTCTGGAACCACGTCTGGCAGCATTCGCTTAAGTTACCAGGGTGTATGTAATCATGAACTCTATATTTAGCTGTAAACGTGGGTTTACTGATGGAAGTTAAGTTCTAAATGTTTTATTCTGTGTTCATTGCTGCTGTGCACTAGCGTTTGTATCGATGACGGTATGAAACAGACCTGCGGTTTATAGGATATCTTACATCCCACACCCCGAACGTTTGGTCAGGCCGTGTCTGGACGTTTCGAACTGCGTCATAATATTGTAGAAGGCCTGTTGAAAACTCGTAATGCCGACGAATAAGGCCATTTGCAGACACTGAATCTGCGTCCCATGGGAGTGAATGAAGTACGAAATAACGTGAGCGACATGTCTTTCGATTTTTTTGAGCAAAATATTGCATTTTCGTTGTTACACCGTGCATGTTGTCGAGTTACTCAATTATTACACCAACCACTGCACATATATAAAATTTATAAAATTTGCACATTAAAACATTAAAAACGCTCCGACATGTTTCGGTCCTAAGACAATCATGATTGTCTTAGGACCGAAACATGTCGGAGCGTTTTTAATGTTTAAGTGTGTAAATTTTATATATGTGCAGTGGTTGGTGTAATAATTGAGTAGCACACATTTCATGTTCAATAAATTTTTTTCCGAAAATCTTGCGGTTTATGAGATAATGTGGAAAAATAGGGTGAAGCCCGAAAGGCCACACACGACAACTTAATACGCCGCATGCGCATTGCATGCTGAATAACTAAGGCTACAGAATAAGGAGTACTTGTGTGCTTCTCCATGGTAAAATTGGTTTCGCGAATGCATGTCAATATTACGTTGATATGTACATTGCCTGTCTCATCAAATTTTAATATAACTTATGAAACAGTCATCAGAGGCTAAGGCAGTAACAGTTCTGTTTATAAAGACCAGCTGACTGGTCGTAATTAACTTCTGCTTTGTAATATCCTACGTGCAGGCGTGTTGAATACAGCCGTGGAAAATACGAGTTGCAGTTCTTTCTTGTTACCACCCACGATGTGTCCTTGGTGCACACTTGAAATTAATTTCAGACCTTTATTTTCAGAATCCTTTACTGTCTCCCGCCCACCCCGTAAATATTAAAATGCAGAAAACCACAAGTTTTGTATAAAACTTGGTCCATCAAATTAAGAAGTGAATATTTTGTGAAGGGGTTTGACAACTGGGTGCAGAGAAGAGGATTTGTACTTACAGGGAGAGAATTGAAAGCTGTATGGAAAAAATTACACAGTCATAGTGGGAGATCACCTGTTCTAGTGGCTGTGAGGTTGAATTTAATATTCTTGGATGTGACTCCGTGTAATACGGAAGGGAGTGCCATAAAAACAACTGTCATCATATATCACGAGTTTAATAATTTGCATTCTTTTCCTTGTGATATCAAGGGTGACAACAAAGGTGGATAAAATAATTGATATATGAAGTAGACTGTGGATAGAAGGGTTAAAAAATGCACACAAAATTTTATTTGGGAAACTTGAAAGGAAGAGGCCACGAGCAAGACCTGGGCATAGGTGGAAGGATTGCTTTTCAGTAACTCAGTGTGAGAATACGTTCTGGATTAATATGAGTATAGAGTCTGGCTCTTGTGGATGCGATAATAAGCCTTCCGAGTTAATAAGTGCGGGGAATTTCTTGACTATTTGAACGTAAGGGGTATATTGAATGTAATTTTAGGCCGCTGCAAAGCGAACTCAGTTTTGTACCGTACTTTGTTAGTTGATTTCATGAGCTTCATTACTCAGATTATGTTTCAGTATAAGACACAATTTTCTCTCCCTCACAAAATATATTATCTTGATATTTTTAGACGTATGATCAATTCTCACCACGTTTTTCAGCGAACACCTAAATTTTATAAAGAAGTATTCTTGAAACAAAGAGGAAACGTGTCATGTCTTATCTTCTTAATTTTAATCCTATTGCAAAACCGCCTAAGGCCTAACAGTCAGTCCGTCGCTCGGAGAATTCGATGAAGCTTTGTTAATACTGGTCACGTTAGTCATTCCGAACTTGTTCATCTGTACCAAAAGAAACTCCAGTTTCCTTTCACAATTTCAAAATAAATTCTTTTAAGGTGGTAGGAGACTCTTTTAATTCGCTCGTGATACATCGCTTAGAAGTTTAAGAGAGTTTGACATTTTAATTAAGGTACCTTATCCTGTCATATTCAGTGGAGTGCAAGGACGCCTCGAATTTAATTTGATCCCTATGGGCCTGGATTTGTTCGTGGACTCAGTTCGTCCTAGTTTAGGTTCTTTTGCAAAACTACTTGCCAACTGATGGATGGTGACGGGTTTTTAATAGGATTGCTGCTTATTCCGTTGCGTGGCGTGTCAAGACAGCATTACAAAGCTTTAGCTACCTCTGGTTATCTGCAAAGCTGAAAGCAACATGGGCTTGTTCGTCTACATTTCTGACCGACCTTCTATTTGTAGATGTGTTAAAATAATACAGCCACATAATTTAAGATCTACATTTATCTCAGTATTTAACCAACTTGATGCACAAAATTTGTTTCACGATAAGTTTTATTTCATGCCTCTACATGTTTCGAGCACATGTGATCATCATCAGGAGGTCAAAATTGCATTACACAGCCTCTGGTATCATCACACCTATAAGTGTGATGTCAAAATTGCATTACACAGAGGCTGTGTAATGCAATTTTGACCTCCTGATGATGAGCACATGTGCTCGAAACATGTAGAGGCATGAAATAAAACTTATCGTGAAACAGATTTTGTGCATCAATTTGGTTAAATACTGAGATAAATATACTGAGATGCACGGTCAGCAAAACGTCAACATTTAAGATCTACACTTCTCATACATTACCTGCACGGTGGGTCATGCTGTAACTCGGCCTAACACTTGCCGGCTTCTCAACCTGAATGGTCGGGTTCAGTCCAAGAACAATTCGTGTAAAATTTGTGGTGGAAAATTTGAATTGGAATATATTTAACTTCGAAAACTTTGGTTTACCTGTTAGTTATCATGTTCCATATTCATTCGTCTGTCATCCAGATGATGGGCAATGGTCCCATTTTAGCCTGTAGTTCCACACAGAAATAAGTCTTAATCCGCCGAAAGAGTAGCAAATTGAGGAATCCATCGAGAGTTTGTGAAAGAGATGTACATGGCTCAGAAGACATACCAGTTAGTTGTGAAAACAACAAAGAACTTTTCAATTACATAAAGGGCGACTCAACTTGCTTGGCTGAGCTCCTCTCAGTTCCTGAAGAACATCCACGCTGTATTTAATCACTTTCTTCATTACTTCGCTGAGCACAGTTGTCCTTGTAAAGCTGACATTCTCTCAAATACTCACGAATTTATCCGCCTTTCATGCAACCCGGATTTCCATGTGACTATTTTCAAGAGCCTTCCAAATCATCGTATGTGATCCACACGAATCCAATCCACAAGCAAGTTATAGGTGGTTCATCTGGACAGTTCAAGTGACATCACACCTGCACGGCTGAAGTACTTTGCCTTCTAGTCTGCATTTGTAACAAATGAGTCAGTTTTAGTGTAAGAGAATGGCCTAATTTCCGATCAGATTTTGTCGCTAATTCAAGAAGTCACCTGCAGTGACAGACGCGGTAACAGAGGGACAGTGCATCGTCTGTGAGTGGAAAGTTCGAGACAAGTTGCTGATTATCTGTTTCCTATTGAGGATCGAGGCACGATGGTCGACCTCCAGGTCCTGGTGATCTATCAGCCTCCTGTCACGCTCTGCAGATAAACAAGCTCACCGATACTGAAGCCGGTTTTTAGAAAATGCACAAACCTTGTAATACTGAGTCCATTAGAGAATGAAAGTTGATAAATATAATATAATTATGGACTTGTGCGGAATAACGTGTTTATTCATATGCAGTAAAAAGGGTCTAGCAGGACAGTATTTTGGAAGAACATAAGGTCTCTTTCCCCATGGGAGAAATGTATCTTGAGAGTGAGGGATACTGTCCTCTGGTTCGTGACGCCATGAAGTTTAATAGGTAAATACTACGTGTATTTGCGAAACTACACGGCGTCACATTCAAGGCGATCTGAATATTCACCCTCGAAATAGGTGCCTGTGTACCGAACTAGAAGACGTCAGAGTCACGTTCCGGAATAAAGCTTCTCCCTCACAGACATGATAACTTAAAATTTCTTATTCCGAAGGACTTCAGGAGCAGGGCGCCGAGAACTGTTGGCCTAAGGCAAGTAAAGTGAGAGAAGATCGAAAAAAAACATCAGTTCTAAGCTTATGTATTTTGCACTTTACTTAATATCTATTTGACGATCAAATTATTGACGACGAGACGGACGGCGAAAGCAGCATGCGTGGGAAGACTGCAAATTTGTACGAAATTTTAACTGGAACATATTAACGGAAGAGGTCATATGAAAGACTTAGGCCTAGCTGGGAAGATAATTTTAAAAGAACCTTACAGAGCGGACCGTGTGCTACACTCAACTGGTTCAGTTGTGGAAGGGCTACATAACAACCCGAAGACTGGTGCAATAAGAATCCTAAATAATATCAGCTGAAACAACTACATGTACCCCTACTGTAGTCTAAATATCAACATGAGTCATTTGAAAGTAATTACTTCTGCAGGATGAGGCGGGAATAATCTCCGAAACGTCGTAAATACCACCTACATCAGCACTAAATATAGCATGTACAAGTTTTAGCACGGTGTACTGGTTACAGACAATTCGCCTTCATATTTGATGTAGGAAGATTTGTCTAAAACATCGAAAGTGCAACTTCACATGTAACTATTCAGAGCTACATATCGGCAAGTAAAAGGTGACTTCGCCTTAAATGTGGAGACTGAAATTTTTTCGAAATGCCAGCAGTACAATGATGTTTCTTTATGACGTATTCATCTGCCGGTGTTAATGGGGTAAATTAATGTCCTGGCCTAGATGGAGGTCGAAAGGATCTCCGAAACGTCAGCAGTACTATAATGTAACTGTAGTACAGCCAGCAAGCTTACAATACGGGTTCTGTGCCATATGTTTCAGCAGGTACCAGAGGGCAAGTTAGTTTCGCCTTGAAGACGGAGACAGGAAGTTTCTCCGAACCTGGGCAATATAGCAGTCTACACTGCACTTCAAACATTGGCTGGTAGAAGGTAAATTAATTTCGCCTTGAAGATAGGGACGGTAGGCATCTATCTTCAAAACTTCCGACATGCTGACTTCATCTGCATGATTGTAGTGCTGCGAAGGCATGTCGTGTAGGCAGTATACTGGTATCTCACAGACACTGTCGGAACGCTTGCAGAGAGGCTGTCGGAGTGTCTGATGACCTCAACCGCCTCTGAGTTGTGTGTCATACCGTGGCAGTTGTAGAGAACAAGTTATCAGAAGTGGCTACTGGTGTGCCGTGTGGTTGTCAACATTTTCGGTGAAAGTTTATGTTCCTGAAGATCACGGTCCCCAGGGATGTGACCATGCGGTCAGCGCCACGTCCCACACGGCCATACCCCAAATGTTTACCGCCATCAGAACTCGAATGTCATACTCAACTCTTAAAACGAGTTTAAAATACCTTCGCTTCTGTAAATTGCACATTGTTCGCAGTTCCCCAACTAAAAGAGCCCACCTACTTGTAAAGGTTGACTACGTGTGTCTTGAGAGTTGCAAATCACAGTGTAAGTCCCTTTAGAACATCTATGATGCCATAACCAGTATGGTCATTATAACATATGTAACAAATGCTCTTGTATGCAGAATGGCCCAAAAATTACTGAACCATGTGTAACATCAACACCCATAGGCGTAACTTGACTAATAACATGGGGGGTCGGAGGGGGGTTCGGGGGAGGGGGGGGGAATCGACCATGCCTTTGTTATGCTTCCCGTAGAAAGCAGGTTTTCCATAATTAGAAAAAAATGTCTGTTTTGTAAATTGCCCCTCTTCAACTTAGTAGCTGAAAATATTCTTAGGTTGGAGAAGTTTTGGAGGGACATTTGCGCCTCTTGCAACCCCGCCCTCAAGTTGTGCCTTTGTCAGCACTACTAATGATATTTCAACTATCATGGCTGTCTTAGACCAAACAATAAACTTTTTATCCGAGTGACCAGTTTCTGGAACGCTCTGTACTATACACACTGTATTGGAGATTATAGTTGTTTATTTTTAATTAAGAATCTTAAATTTTTATTTTCTCATACACGAAGGATTATGACCTTGAACCGTTTAAAGTTTGAAAGGATTAATATAGAGTCAAGTACCCATAAATGAAAGGAAATACGTTCACACAATAATGCATGTGTGTTTCTGTATGTAAGTATATATGTGTATGTGTGTGTATGTATGTATGTGTGTGTTTGTGTGTGTGTGTGTGTTTCTGTCTGTCTGTATTTATGTGTGTATATATGTATGTGTATGTATGTATGTATGTATGTAGGTATGTATGTGTGTATGTATGTATGTGTGTGTATGTATGTGTATGTATGTACGTATGTATGTGTATGTGTGTGTATGTGTGTATGTATGTATGTGTATGTATTTATATATATATGTGTGTGTATGTATTTATGTATATGTGTGTGTGTGTGTATATATATGGGTTTTTGTGTGTTTGTGTTTATTTCTTTCGAAAGTTGTCTCTGTCTGTACATCGGCGCGTATATGTGTGTGCATGTGCGTGCGTGTTTTTCTTTACCGCGTGAAGAACTCGATATCTTCTTGTAATGTACGATATTTTTAGCTAACGTTATTTTTTCCAAGGGAGGTGTGATTTTTACGTTCTAAGTTTTCTTTATCTTCACCGTAATTAGCTCGCACTATACAGTGTGCATTGGGAGGATGATGAGTGGGGAATCTGGACGGCTGTTGAATGGCTACCTTGAAAGACACTGAGAGAAACCTAGCCAGACTAAAGATGAGCACACGGTCACACATCCACACTGCGTATTTCCGGTAGTGCAACTGAAGTAACACGCCAAAATGGTTAGGCTTGCCACAGTTCATAACTTGAACGCATTTTAATTCGTTTGTCTTCAGCATAAAGCTGGGAAGGAGACCAACGCCTGAACGACAAGGCAGGTTCTACCAAACATGAGCGGATACCTTAAAAGCTTAATGAAAGGGCAGCCAGGTAACTGACGTAACTACCTGTGCAGCATACAAGAGACGTTTCCAAGACAATAATTAATTTATATGTGCCTACAGTGCCAGACCAATGAGACAGTGAAATTGTATTTGATGCTGGAAAATCTGCTGCTTTGAAACAGAACACCAGTGCCTGTAGTGGGCTCGCAGATTTATAACATGATATGGACCGTGAGGTGAGGAGCATTGTGTTACTGCCAAATGTTGGCGCCTCTTTACCAAACTTAACGTCGTTTTACCCTATGCATCAAATATCAAGCTTAGGTCACGTATCAAAACTAGACGCCTGTTAGAAGAAGAAGAAGAAGAAGAAGAAGAAGAAGACTACTGTCTTATGGGATGCGAAGCCCTTTAGGTCTGCTAGACACTTAGTGACGTTTTTGAGTACAGTCCTAACTTCATCTTCAGAGTAGCGAAATACTAATCTACTCTGAACATGGAAGCATAACGTTTATCCGAAACATTAATAAATTTTTAGCGAGCTACATGATGTCGCATCCCAAAAGACTCTTATACTATTTTCTACCCTGAGAACTTCAATTGTCATGTAGGTACTGCGTACGTTTATTTATTTGTTTTACAGTGTGGGCTATTTGATGTAGTAATGCAGGTGCAAACTGGAAATGAAACTGTTGACAACAAAGTGATATGTACTTGAACCTCAGCGCATACAGCTACGTTTCTATTAAGATATTACAATTGCACTAGCAATGCTGCCACCTTATAGTCATTTTGTACACAGGTGAACATTGTAATACCGAATACCAGCTAAATATCATGACTGCCATGTTTCGATCCTCTTCGTAAAAATTTGCTATCAAAGGTAATAACACGACACTAACCGTCAGCTTTCATACAGAGCTTTATTCACTTACTGGGATGGACTTATGTAACAATAAGCACAATTTTATTTAGTGGCTTAAAATTCAGTGTGCAGTGTAAGATGTACAAGTATTTCTGATTTAAATTGGCGTTCGTGTCACGTGAACACCGGCATTTTGTATCCAGCTGAATGGGTCAAAGTTAACAAAACTGTGTGGTGCACGTGCATTTCAAGCTTTTAGAAGTGAAAGTTTAAAATCTGTTCTTTTTTGTGTCGGATGTTTATGGTAAGTTTGACTCGTGAGTCAAGGACACAGCAGTAAAAATGGCATCTTACTCGTCCGAATAAAATAACAATTTTTAGTCTCTTCCTGCGATAAATTACTTCAGATATTAAAAGTTTTACTCATCACTTTGAATCCCTTTCCGACAGCTATCTTCCTATGGCAAGAAGGCTTCTTTGTTTTGTTGAAACGAAGTAAGGTGCAATTTATCAAACGGTGACAGTTCTGAGAGCACTGCTTGATAACAAACAGTGGTTTGGTCATTTCGTATCTTTTTTAACGTTTTCACATAAGTTATTATTTTTTATGTTCAACATTACATTGTGCGCTTAATTTACAACAATAAATTAATGGCGTGATACTCTTTTGAAATTGTGCTCAAGATTATTGCGTTTTGCAATATGACGCCTTGTAGACTGTTAGAAATTTACCGACGTTTAGGAAGATTGTTCTGCTTCCATCTTCACCCTGACTTAGCGGCTTTACGTCTTCTAAGAGGGTAATCTCCACATTCACTTTCGTGAGGGCTTTGTCTAGCAACCACCACCTTGTTCGCCAGACCATGTGTGTTGATAAATATCTAAATCTGGTTCTGCGCCTGTAAAGCCTAAATTTGTTTTCAATAATGTATTATATTGGAGGTTCTAAGGTAATAAGTACGAAGATAATAGTTTCACGGAATGTGACGCCGTGTAGTTTGCAAGATAACTTTCGGGAGAAATGTGATGAACTTCCTACGGTGAATACGGTACGTTCTGCTAACCAATCAACACGGCTGTCAAATTCTAAAGAATCGTCATATTAACATACATTGCTTGACATTGAATTCCTACTGCACTGAAAAGAAAATGCTTCTTCTTTCCAAAAGTCAGTCATTTAATGCTCTTTAGGTGCGTAATTACAGTTTACGTAATTTTATAGAGCATATGTTGCATGACTAAATTTCAAAATTTTGAATGTTAAAGCAGAGCATTGAGTAGGACACAATTCACTTTCATGAGATCGTATAGTTTAAGACAGGAGAGGATGGACTGGGTGGTGAGGAGAACAGTACAGAATGGAAGGATATGATGTTGTTTGGATAGAATGCTATAAGACAGGACAGCGATTGGTGGGAATATATACGTTAATTTGTCTGACTTCTGTCTTGCAAATATGGATTGTAATATACTGGCTTTTAACAACGCGGTTGTACCAAACCCGACCCTATTCCCCCGGGTTCCTCTAATGCAGCTTTGAAGTTGCGATGAATTCTACAAAATAAATGCATCAATTGAAGTAGTCAGTTTTCCAGTCTCATTGATTGCCTGCCTGCTGTCTGTCGTACCGTAGTGGCCAACAACGACAGTCATGTGCCAATGCTTGTGACGAAAGTGCCGGCAGAGCGGAATGGCGGGCGAGGGGCTGGCTTAATGCAAGCTGTAACTAACTTCTGTGTGCTTCCTGTCCTCGTATTGACTGTCATCGCGCCCCAGCTCTCAGTGTTCAGTGCACTATATTAACAATTGTAATGTAAGAATGCAGGATAAGTAAGGTACGAAACAAAGGAAGGTATTGCGTAAACCGTCAATAACTACCTTCATTAAAAAAGTCACAACGGTATGTCCGAAATAAAGTGTACAAAATAAAGAACCAAGTTCTGCAGAACTGGACAGCCCCTTGCTGCATCTCTAGTGACCGAGACTGGAGCTTCTGGGACAGCCATTCTGGCAGGATTTAACTATTTTTCTTATTTATTACCTGCTTTATATCACTGAAACATTTCGCGTTTCTTAAGATTTACAGCAGTCGGAGTAGCGTAGTCGGAATAGAGCTTAGGCGATGGGCTGGAAGGTCCCGGGTTCGAATGCCGATAGAAGGAAGATATTTTTTTTCTCCAAAACGTCCATACCAGTTCTGGGGTTCACCCAGTCTCCTGTTAAAGGGTTGCCGGGGTCTCTTCCAGGAGTAGAGCGGCAGGGGCCTGAAGCTAACCCCACACCTCCATCTAGTGCCGAGGCTATGTACCTTTGTGACCTGGTTGATGAAACCTTTGCCTTTATTAAGATTATCACAATAAAGGGCACTTAGTTCTCTAAACAGCATCTATCGTCTGGTCTGTGTAGTGGAAATGCAGTGTACTTTCCAGAACGTTGCAACTAAAGTTTTACTTATTTTTAGGTCGGTATTAGGCTTCAGATTATTACGTTGTTCCTTGCAGTTGGACACTTTTTGCAAACACATTGTGTTACCTTAAACTTTTGGCGGTCTAATATGAAAGTACTTTTCAGTCCAGCGTCTCCCTATATCCAAAAGATCTTCACTTTGTTTGAAGTTTCCCGCGCTTCAACTTTCCTTTTCTAAGATGAAGGTAGGTGTGGAAAATTTTTGGAATTTTACCGACAGAGGAAACCCGAAGTTCTATGGGAAGAACCTGTCCCACTGCTACTTCGCCCACCACAAATCTCACACAGGATGATAAGGGATTGAAATCGAACCTCTAGGGCGAGGGGCCGGCAACTAACCGCCTGTCCCATGCAGAGAACAGTGATGAACGCAAATTTTGGTTAAAAAGTGTTTTAAAATCTTCGGGTTCTGCTTCACCGTAGAGACAGTCTTTCAAAAGCACCCTGGGTGACGCGGTATAACGAAATAATAGCTGTATGTTCTCAAAATACACTGTGTTGACATAATGCAGACCTTTTTGATATCGATACATGTAGTGTGTATATAATAACCAGTCCGTTTAAAGGGTCAGTGTAAGGGATGAAGCATTACAGTACTTCTACATAATGCAGGCCTACTTACATGTATCTAGCAGAAAAAGCAACAGACCCATTTTCCGAACCCTGCATAATTAGGATAGCAGTTTCCACATGCCCCTTTGTCGCATCCTTATCTCCCATGACATCAACATTAATATAACACATTTCGCTATCTATTTGGCACTATTGCTTCGTATTCGGGAGGTTTCGACCCATATGCGGGCTAAATTAACTGAAACTTGTGGTTTTCTCAGTACCTCCAAGCAATCCCTCGAAAAATGCGTAAAATTATACCACCATTGCTTATTTCCACAGAATTTCTAATCGTCTATTCAAGGCCAACTTGTAATTGGCCGCTACTGAATTTGAAATAATGACAGCGTATTTAAGTAAACAATAAGAAATAAATAAGCAATAATAACAACAATGAAAATAAAATCGCTCCTGTGTTACGTACAAGGAATTAAATACGATTTATATGTCATTATGGTCAATGTGTCAATAACAAAGTCATAAATAGTGACTCGTTGAAATTCTGATTACGGTCTTAATGAACGTCGTTTCTCTTAGTCCAGTGGATAGGTGCTTTACCTCTGTTCGTGAGGCAGCTGCTGTCTTCATCTTCACTTTAACTATCTACCAAATGTAACGGCGTCACATCCCAGATGACCGTCATTTCATTACTTAATTCAGTGAGAATATAAAAATTTATAAATGAAAATTTCATGTTATTTTCTTCCTTGGTTACGTTACTTTATATTGCAGTACTTTTTGTGTGGATCAGAATTTGTGGGTGGCTTGAGAAGAGTTGGACAGGGAACAAAATTCTAACTTTGGGGCGGTCACAGGTGCTTACATGTTATAAAGGTAAGAACCCTTTTTGTTGTGTGCCTTAGTATCCGTATTGTGTTTCGATATCGACAGTACGGCTGTAACCAACAGCCTTCCAAGTCCACTTTACAAAACATAATCTGATTCTTTATTGAGTATTCAACAATCCCCTTCTGTATTGTTGCTTTTTCATCCCTTTTATATAAAATCATACGCTCCGCAGGTTATCAATTTCGCCGTCAATACGAAGCACAGTACAGACCGTATCGAAAGATCACAGGAGACAATTCCTTCTATTGTGAACAAATATCCCCCTCTTCTGCCGCTGTATGGTTGCTTCCCTTGACAATAACACAATAAAACTGTAATTAAATGTTCAGAAATGTAATAACACTCAACCTACGCTACACAATATTACCGACTGACAGCATCATTAAGCAACACACTTAAATGTAACACTCAAATTACGACATTATGTTTTACTCCTGTAGTGAGAACAGGATTGGATGTAAGAATTTGTCACACCAAAAACGGCTACCACAACACTTTCATTTCTGTTTAACACTCATAGCTACCGAATAAAGTCACTGGTATTCCGAGTCTGTGTCATAATATATTTAGGTTTTATTTACTCGGAATTTTTACCAAATGCTACTACTACTACTACTACTACTACTAATAATAATAATAATAATAATAATAGTGATTATCCTCCCTTGTTTTTCTTCTGTGTTATTCCCATTATTATTATTATTATTATTATTATTATTATTATTATACGATATGTATGTCTCCTGTCACAGGCATGTCTTCCTGGTACTTCTCTCGAACGAGCTGCGATCCCCACCGCAC
>Ga0123352_10012829_pt1 | contig 13276 bp, 7 predicted proteins | sample TergutLab28metaG_FD_89700 | JGI IMG/M metagenome (GOLD analysis project Ga0123352, IMG submission 89700) | Labiotermes labralis P1 segment gut microbial communities from Petit-Saut dam, French Guiana - Lab288 P1 | ecosystem: Host-associated > Arthropoda: Insects > Digestive system > Gut ... | reverse complement strand
CCACAGACACGACATTAAACCATAGAAGAGCCATGACCTCACACTGATCAGACCACAGACACGACATTAAACCATAGAAGAGCCATGACCTCACACTGATCAGACCACAGACATGACATTAACGTCCAGAGCACATGTATTCAAAATTCTTAATACCACAAACACAATCTGTAGAGAAAATTGTTGTATGTTCTTCAATATAATATAAAAATAAATGTATTATTTAGTCAACATGGATCATATCAGCATGGCAGTGGAACTCACCAGAAGTGAGTATGAAGGGCTTTAAGAAGTGCTGCACATCCAGTGCAGTGGATGATGGGTCTGATGGTGGCATGCAATGGACTGGCAGTGAGCGGATGGCATCATTAGGAGTGAGTGTAAGAATGATGAAGGCACTGACTGTGAAGATGGAGACAGTGACACTGACCCGTGAGGGTGCACAGAATGTGACACACTTTGTGTATCAAGTGACCATAATTAATAGTACATTAATTTTATTTTTGGGGATGGTCTTAGTTTTGTATAAATACATTTTCCCTTGGCAGATGTGTTTTTGTTTGGGAGGTTGTCTTCGATCAGAGTCATCTTGCGTTCGGGTAAATATGTTAACGCAGACAAAAATGTTTGGGAGTGTTCATATTGTTCAGAAGACACACTGACTGTGAATTTCTGTACAGACGAATACTTACAAATTGGGCCCACGTTCTGACGAAAATTCACAGTGGAAGATCAAAATGTTCCTCTTTCCATCATGTGACGTTTCGTTTTCCCTCTCTCCTTCTCCAGTGTCAGTATCCTGTTTCGGTTGTTTGGTGTCCACAAATTCTTTGAACATTTGCTCTTTGGTATATATATTTTTTGCTCCTTTGATGTGACCACCATCATACTCATAAGGATAGCTGCACAAAACAGAAGCACAGTATAACCCACCATGCACTCAAACATTATTCTGATTACTCCAGACAAATTAGCTGTATGCATTTGACAGCAGCCCACAGTCCTGCAATAGGTAACCCATTTACGTACACAGGCAAGTCAAATGAAGACCTTAAGGGTTATTTCAGTGGCTTATTTGGTGCCAGCAGGTTTGCTACAGCTTTGTCATTTGCAACACGCACCTGTATCTACCGCACACAGTACCTGCCTGGCACCAACCCACGCTGCTGACTTGCTGTACCTACAGCTGCACAAGGTTGGGTCTTGATTTTTGTCCACCTGTACAGTTCCATTTGACTCACTCACACATATCAATTTTCACTATCTGATTCACAGAACAGTGAAATTCCCATTAAGTTTCATTTTGTTTCAGCATGTTTGAACAATGAAATGACTATGCCCTTAAAAACAAAAAATTCAACACATTTTTGACTCTGGAACACAGAAACCAAAACCTCAGTTCAGTAAATGTTACAGCAAGGACCCTGTTTTCATCTTACGGTGCTGTAACTCTGGCTACAGTGTGGGAAGTCATGTGGAAGGTCACCATCATGGTCTCAGGCACTATGTTGGCATCTACCTGGAGGTAGATGGTACAAGAAACTTCAGTCAGGCTACTTGAATTTCACACCAATCTTTTCCTGAATATAGGGGTATGCGGTGGCATAGTTGGTCGAGGTACTGCGCTACAAGCCAAATGGTCACAGGTTCATTTCCCAAAGGTGTCATTGTAATTTTTCATTGACATAATCCTTCCAGCTGCACAAAGGCCCTGGGGTTGAATCAGCCTCTAACAGGAATGAGTACCAGGAATATTTCCTGGGGGGTAATGGCAGCTGGTGCATAGGACTGACAACCTTACCATCTTCATGTGCCAAATGTCTTGAAACCTGGGTGCCTCAATCTCCTGAAACCCTCAGGGCCTGTCCAGGCCTGTAATGGGATTGCTTTACCTTCTCCTGGATATAAATCTGAAGCATGCTACCAGCATATAAACCCAATTACTTTAAAGAACAATGACTGGATGTTCCACTGTATAAGAAATTTCCTTTGGTTTATCACTGCCATTACATTTGTAATTAGCATATAAAGGTAAAGGTAAAGAAGTCACATTATAGGTCTGAACAGGCCCAGAGGATTCCAGGAAGTTAAGGTTCCCAGATTTCATGACAACGGCACAGGATGGTGGGGAGGTTGTCAGCCTTATGCACCGGCTGCCTTTACCCCCAAGAAATACTCCTGGTACTCGTTTCTCTTAGAGGCTGAGTCGACCCCAGGGCCATAGTGCGATCGGAAGGATTTTATGTCAATGAAAAATCCACTGACACCAGCTGGAATCGAACCAGCGACTTTCCGATTTGTAGCACAGCACAATTAGCATTTAAGGGGTCATAATTTTATCTGATAACTATAGTTCCCCACCCTGCTGCCACTCTACTGCACATGTGGACTGTCAATTAAGCATGCTATCTGTCAACATGCAGTATCAACCAATAATTGTCAGATAAAATAATGACTTTATACAAAGGTGCCCAATACATGTGTGTACATTTATAATATTCAAACAAAATTTCAGATGGCAGGTTTCAGCAGTTCACTACATATCACCGTCACACTGAAACTAAAGCTGCCATTTCATTATTTTACAATTTGCAAGACGTTTGCACAATTCTTTCGAAGGCATTATTACCAGCAACTTAAAGGTGTTACAGGGCATGAAGTTAATACAAAATTTTGACAGGAAAAACAAATGGAACTTGGAACACAACACCAAAAGCCTATCTTTCCCTACAAACTAACAAAAGCACTATAAAATGAGATCTTTGCTCTTCTGGGATGTTATGTAGTAAAGATGCGGTGGTCACTGATGTTTTGGGACAACCTACCAGTCCCAAAACGTCAGTTAACTAACCACCAATCTACAATGCACAACACCCTAGAAGGACAAAGACCTTATTCACACCATGGCAAAAGCCTGAAGTCAACAATGAAATGAAATAATACAATGCAGAAGGTGCTTACCGGCAATCAATTATTACATAAGATTCAACTTGGTCACTGAAAACTCCATTCAAAAGAGAAGCCAAGGTATCTGCAGATATGGTCTTGAGATCCTGATGACGCCCTTCCATCAGCGGCAGAATAAACGGCTTGCTAAAATCTCCTATTAAGTCTGGTATCTGAGTAGCTATAAAGAGAAAGGGTAACTGTAAGACCTGATCTCGCAGCAGTGTTGTTGAGGCTTCAAATCTGCTGGGATGTGACAATGTGTCTGTCCAAGGCTGCGTCTTCCTATGTTTTCAAGGGACGCAGTGCCTTCAGCTTCAAGGGTGAGCAGTCCATGAAGTTCCACTGTGCCTTCCTGGACGACTTACCCTTACAGAAGGCACCACCCACCCAGTCACACAGCAGCACATCCCACAAGACTTGAATTCCCAAAGTACAGCAATGGTGACTGCAGTGTTCTGTAATCTGATGTCATACAGACAGTCTTCAAGACGCGTGGCGTCACGTGCCAAATGCCAGTCTTAGTATCCTCTGCTATGGTACTTGCAGTGTTACAGGTAAGAAACATATAATGCATTACAAAACAGGTCCTGATAAGCAAGACAGTAAGCACCTCCATTGATCAGTGTACTTCAGCTAGTCAAACAGCACAGTACCTTTTACAGAATGTGCTAAGTTCATTTCCACATTCTCAAGGACTCTCCACTGTACCCTATCCTGAACCAGACAAATCCAGTCCACAATTTCACAGTCTGTTTCTTGAAGACCCACTTTAATGCCATCCTTTACATTTTCTGACCACAGTAGAGAACTGCACACAGTGGCATAAGACACAGCAACAGACCACCAGATTCAGACAAAAAAAACATATAAAGGTACAAGACAAACTTCGATGACTTCTGAGCGCACAGTCTAAGGAAATCCTGAAAACTCATATCGTGTATATACAGGAGGATTCATGTTTGCATTTCTTCTGTGTAAGCAGTGGCTGCAATCTGACAGCCTCAGGGTCCTATGAAATGTCTACAACGAACATTCAAGAATGTCAGATAATGGAGGTCCTGTGCCACACTTGCCTGTACAATCACACAGATAAATACTCACATCTTTGCAGAGCCTTTTTAATGGTAGCCTCTGTCTCAGAGAAGCTTCGCTGTAGGCTAGGAATGTTGGATGTCAGTGCATTTTCTCGGATGGAATGTAATGAACTTGATTTCCGTCGTTTTGACTGATTGGATCCGATGTCACACGGTGGTTCAGGACGCTTAAAGGATCGTAGAGTATCCAGTGCAACCAGTCCAATGGAATCCTCTTGCTCCTGAGTAAGTGTTGATACTGTTGATTTGAACAAGCAATGACGGGCCTGTATAAAATCAAAACACGTTCTTCATGAATGAGCACTAATTAATTTTAGTTCAAAACTTTGATTCACTCGAATAAATACTGGCATAATACAGAACAAGAATGACATTACATGGAGGGTGGTCTGTAACTTCAAAAGTACAAATCAGGTCGACAGTATGGGGCCAATTCATCTCCTGTGCACCTGACTGTCAAGCATTTTGCAACATTTGCCGGCATAAAGCGATCTGTCACCTTCTGGCAAAAGACACATGACATCCATTTGTTCTATGCCGGGATACAAGTCTTGGTGCCAAAGTGGGAAAAATGCTTAAATGCCAGTGGTGACTACATGGAGGTCTGAAGTTCACCATCTGCTACCTGTGTGCCATATAAACAGGGAAGTCAGGATAAAGTTCCCAAAAGCAACGTGTTTGTTACCTCAATATTGAGACCTCCCTGTATTTGACACAACAAAATAAATTAATTGAATTTTATAATAAAAATATAAACTTTTATCTTAAACTAAATGCTCTAAACCCTCTGCAGTTCAACTGTGAATACGAATCAAAATGACAATCCGTACTTAAGCCGCAGGACTTCGGAAATAATAATGTCAAGACATTCGGAAATAATAATGTCATGACAAACAGCTAAAAAAATTACCCTGCTCGAAGATGGTGTAAGATTATCCACCAGCGACAGACTGCGCTGGAGGACTGGTCGTGCTACCTCTTCTTTTGGAGAACAGGACACATTAGTGATTGTATGGTGGTCTCGGATGATGGGACCTGAGAGCAAGCTACAGATTCCTGAAGAAAGGTGCGCAGTTTCTTCCTGAAATATAAAAATTCACAGTGAGCAAGACAATTTAATTTCTTATAAATATCCCTGTATAAGAACCAAAGTTACAAAGTACACTCACTCACACATCACACAGATCCAAGCAAAGAGCCACCTCACCATTCTGGCTCGACTTTTTCACGTAATCTGACTGCTTTGAAGTCAAGGAGTTCATCCTTTAAAGCAGGTACCATGGCGCTAAGTTACAATATGATAAGAATATAGGATTAAAGTTTTTTTCATAATTCATCATCTGAAGAGGGTGGGGGGTGGTCATCTTACAGTCACATACAAAATTAAACACGAGCTGTAGCTCTTCTCCCCTCTAGAAGTGCACCCAGATATTTTTCATTGTAAGGGGGGTGGACATGACACTCAGCCGCAACCTCAAACAGAGATACCAACATCACATCAGATACATAAAACAAAATGACCCACAATCACTATACACTCCCCCCCCCCGTGAGGCTGTGGCCCAACGCGGGCCATGGCCTCTTCATTCTTGAGGTTTCTAGATCACACACAGCAATGCATCACAGTCGGTAAGACTCCTCTGGACGAGTGATCAGCCCGTTACAGAGACCTCTACCTGACAGCACACAACACTCACAACAGACAGACATCCCATGCCTCCAGTGGGATTCGAACCCACAATCTCAGTACGCAAGCGGCCATAGACCTAAGCCTTAGACCGGGCGGCCACTGGGACCGGCAGTATACACTCTGCATATCTTAAATAACAACCATAAATATGGTCCCATTAACACTACCATGACCCTACTGAAACAAATCACTAAAACCTCACTATTAACTCCATACGATTTTATATCCAGTCACACTATCACCAAAAGGAACTCACACCGGAACAAAATGCAACTGAAAACAACCCAATGTACCAAGTGATCTTCAACCCCATATTACGTCACAACCTGCAATACACACCAATCAATACTCCGACACTACCACTTCTAGACCTTAGCATCGAGCACCTGCTGCACTGCTCACATAATGGTACGTACAGTATGCTAATCACTTTATGGGACACAATATTGCATTTCTTGAAATATTTTTAACATAACGTTTCAGAATTTTATATTTGCATATTTAAAAAAAAATTCAGATTAAAATCTACCATATTTTATACTTTTATCAAAATATTAAGAACTTAGCATTTTAAAATCAGATATCTGATACAATTTATTATACTTTCAGTACAAAAAGCAAACCATACAAAACTGCATGTACAAATTGGTCTTCCTTATGATGAACACGTGATGTTCAAAACATAAGGAAGACGACGAGAATTAAATTAAAACATTAATTTAAAAAGTGTGCATTTGTTGGTTTACATTACATAATGATTCTCAAAAGAGCAACGAAAAGTATGACAACAGCACGATACAAACTGACCAAATGAATGCATTCTATCTGCTCATTTTACTTATGCTTAAATGAATGACACCGTCAGTAGCTCCAACTATACGGTGTTGAAGGATATTCAGTTAGCACATAATGACTCAGAAAGGCCACAGAAGGGAGCAAACACGGCACATGTCAAAGCACTACCCCAGCACCTGACACAACAAACTGAGACAAACCAAAAAAAACTCCCACCTGAGCAAACTTACACTCTTTTCCTTCAAGATGACAACCTACAATTTCAGTACACTTCACACAACATGCATGAGACCTCCCCTGTACACCCTACATCATATGTAACAACATGTCTTACCATCTTTTCAAGATCCAGAAGCTCTGTGAAGCCATCGTCGAAACACTCGCTTCCTGATGAAACGCTGCGGAGAAGAGATGGGTTGGGATGTCCACTGGTTTTATTGTGAGGCGAACAAGCGGGAGAGATTTCCTTCTTTGGTGACTGCTCCGAGTGATGCCGCCTGGGGGCAAGGCCATTCGGTTCCACAAACCGAAAACCACATTTTGACTCATCTTTATCCAAGAAAGCTCCATAGCCACTGTCTTGGGAGTTGGGGTCTTGATCTTCAAGTGGCTGTCGATGACGCAGAGGGCTGACCGTCTGCTTTAGAACTGTGAACTAAAACAGGTGGAAATAACCAACACTTCTCATACTACATTCTACAGTGTCAAGTCATCTGGACTCTAATCCCCTGCGTGTTGCACTCCTGGAAGGGCAGGAAATTTCTGTCACCATATCCAAACGAGCTCAGAGGACCATCCACCTACATCACAAATAAGCAAACAAGAAACCCTCATCCCAAAAGCACAAGAAACAAAAACATGATCTTGGCCATTAACCATCTAGTATGGAGGTGAGCAGTTAACTCCACTGGCCCATACATTTTGACATTCCCTGGCTAAGCCTCACATTAACGACGGTCCAAATGCCTGACTGTCGCATTTACTCATCACTAACACAGGGACACACTACATACCCACTGAGGGCCAATTGATTGTTCCCTTCATCAGCCCGCAAGTCACACAGGGTGGATTTTCAACTTCAGAATGCAACAAAAACCACAAAAGCGTATTCTGGTCTTCTGGGATGTGACACGGTGTCACTGCGTGAGTGGTTCCAAGGGTGTATTGAATTATCTTAGAGTCTTCATCCTCAAGGGTCAAGCAGACCAACGAGCTTTGATATTTTTACAGCAGTCCACTTGACTCTTCAGGATACACACAAAATGTTCCAACAAAATGTCGGAAACTGCTCGTCAAACAACGCATCATCACATCTCAGAAAGGAGGAATCCTCAATGACAGGACTACAAAAACCCCCAAAACTCACACACACACACTACAAGGTCTACTGCATAAACAAACAGCAAAACTGGACACCAATATTCCCCTTACACATAAAGAACTCCCAAATACACATGTGCAAGTAAGGTCCTAAAAATGTGATGTGTGTGTCTGTGCTGTACTTCGGCTTACCGAACGTTAACTCATACAGGCAGAAATACAAAGGGCGAAATAATTATTTAGCACAAGAACACAAGGAAAACTTTGCGTGAATACAAGACTTCGTTCTGCACCTGATGGGCACTTTCTGCTGCTGTAACAAGTGAGCACTGACAGCTCCTAAACAAGAAGTATGCTGGAAAATGCCTTATCCTGCCAGAAGCCAAACATTTTACTGAAATGTGTTACAATAACATCCAGTGTTGCACAAAAGCAAAAGATGGGACACACACAGTCCACAGGTCACAACCAGTACCAGCTAGGACTTTTTCATCATCCACGTCTCAGGTATTTTCTACACATCACAGACAAAGCTGAATGTATGAGAAGTTTCTATAAACTATCATATAAAAGAGACACTTGATTCCTACCTTGGAAGGGCTGCTGATCGGTTGCGAGAAGGGCAGAACATCAGCATCTGGCGCACCGCTAACAGGAGCTCCCACTCCACCACATCCCATATTCTCTTTATCATTATGAGTCATACTGCACTTGTCAAAATCATAGGGTGATGAGGGCAGGTTCACATTGATGCGACGAGAGAATCCCCTCGATCGACTCAGACTGCCCCCATTGGGATATGACAATTTGATGCTGTTCTTTAACAATCTGCAAAATACAAAAATAAGAACAGATTACTGACCCATGTTGCTTATAGCAGTGTTTCACAAACATTTTTGCCACTCCACCAGATAGACTCCGTACAGTCTGTATAGGAAGTTCCTAGGCTCTTATGGAGCCCCAAAGTTCCAAGATTTGCTGTGCTTAATACAGTGTCTTTTGGTGAGTGGGTCCCGATGCATTTGAAACATCAGCAACCACTCACCCAATGACATGTCACATCCCAGAAGACCAGCATCGTCAGCCTGAAGGGTCACTGGAATGTTCAAAAGATCTGGCTATGAACCCTACGCTAAGCCTGCTTAATCCAGTCCTTATCCTCAGATATGGAAGACATTAAAATGAAGGCCAACTAATTTTGTGTGGTTTGACATATTTCCTACAAGTGAGTGTCTGATACAGCAGACACAGCAATTGGCTCTCCATCCTGCAGATGGTTATGATACAAAACACTCATAACATCAAACATAATTTTATCCTCAGTAAAACTGGAAGTGCTTCTTGAAGTGAATATGAGCAACGAAAGTTTCTGGAAGGTGGTGCCACATAGTTTGGAGGTGATGCAGCAAAGTTTGGAGGAGCTACTGGGAGGTGATGCTGTAAAGTTTGGAGGAACAATTCGAAGGTGATGCTGCATGGTTTGGAGGAGCTACTGGGAGGTGATGCTGTAAAGTTTGGCCGACCAATTCGGAGGTGATGCTGCATGGTTTGGAGGACCTATTGGGAGGTGATGCACCATAGTTTGGAGGATCTACTGGGAGGTGATCCAGCATAGTTTAGAGGACCTACTGGGAGGTGATCCAGCATAGTTTGGAGGACCTACTGGGAGGTAATCCAGCATGATTTGGAGGACCTACTGGGAGGTGATCCAGCATAGTTTGGAGGACCTACTAGGAGGTGATCCAGCATGATTTGGAGGACCTAATGGGAGGTGATGTGTAGTAAAGAAGACCTACTGCCGCTGTACTCTGGGTTGACGATTGAAGCAGCAAGCTCTTCTGAAACACAGTTAACTCTCCACCAGACTGCTCGGTGTTCATTTCTTTACTTTCCTGCACGTAAAGAACATATTTCAGATCCCCATTTCTCAACCATATTCTCATTATTTTGTCTGGATAAGAAACTCCATCCCTTACAATCGGGGAAAATCACAGACTGAGGGTGCAGAGGTGAATGAATATCCGGATCTAACAGGGAGGATCAGAGAGTTACACGATGGCTAACATCGTATTTTGGGGCTCAATCGTAGTAGTAACTGCAAATGGGCAGTTTTTGGGTTATGCCACTGTTGCATTCAGTGAGCTAAATAAATAGGCCTACAATGATCAAGAAACACCACTTCAGGGGGACGGAGGTGTAGGTAAGATATTTAGGAATCAGCTTGTGAGTTGAGTTCATCTCATTTCGAATAGGCACAACTGGCTGGCTGTTGTGAACACGGTACCATACAAAGCACTGCTAAGCAACTATCAGACTCCTTTAAGAATGACTGTGCTGAACAAATTTCCTTTCCAAATACGACTTTATCTGCTAACAAGTGCAATGATAAACACCGTGTACCAGCACCGTCTTCTCTGATGGCCTCAGAACAACACAAATCTTATCGAACTGCTACCGCACCCTCAGTGCCGTTTATATCACATCATGCAAGAATTCCTATCAGTGACAAGTACAGCTACTGGAATTGCAACGTACAGCTGCCATTGTGCTCACACAGGCAACACGCCAACACGCACAGCACTGCACGGACGCAGGACGTCACCATCGCAGGTCTTATCACAGGAAGAAGAACCGCAGTTACCACTGATATAGGTACGGTTAGGCCCAGTGGTGGTCTGGAAGCTGGGCACAAAAGAAAGAGCTTTGCCCGTACCGGGAAACGAACCCAGCTGATATGAACACAAAGAGTGCCATGTTGAGGTACGTGCTGAACCACACGACGCTGTTCTGGAAGGCGGTTACCGGCATTCGCCACAATACCTATCGCCATACTCCTGAACACAGCAGCAATATGCCACTCCGAAACGTGTACACACATCTACAAGGCCATCTGGCGCCACAATGTCTTTAACAAGCGTTCTGATCGCGGCTCTGGAATGCACGGCGCCTGAGGCCCAGCCAATGACCTCAGAGCGCGAGTTCATTCAGTTGTCTTTCAGCAGAACTGACGTACAGCTGAATAACCTAACTTGTGCGTTCATATAATACTGCATCTTCTAACATTTACACAGGCCTGGAATTTCGAAACTCTCAAAACGAGAGCTTACCGAAGGATGAATGCGCGCACAAAACAAGGCACATTGACAGCAGACTGCATCCTGTTTGGACAGCCCTGAGAAAGCAATCACGGTACCCCGCAAGCTAAACATTCCAAAAACCTACACACTTATTTTATGTGAGACATCAATAGCCGAGGATTCATGGCGACTCAAAAAGACTGTTCATGCACTGGAAATGACGTGAGAGTAACTGATCGAGATACACTGCCGGTATTTACAGGGGAGACGTGAGGAACTGCACAACAGCACAACTTGGCATACCCTGTGGGCCGGGATGTGAACCGCGAACCTGAGCACACATTACCTGGAGCAGCCCCGACAGATGTCGCAGCACTCCGTCGCTACCGCGTCCCACAGCATCTCACCACTCGCCACTCGCCACGGCACACCGACAGGCACTGCGCCACGAACTGACAGCCAGCCGCCAAAATACCATACCAGCATCGACACGGGTGAAAAAACATACCCAACAGCGGCAGCCAATGAGAAACGTGAACGCGTACCCGACTAGCCAATAAGACAAGACTACCAGCTGCTCGGCGGCAAATACACTAGTACCCACCCTCTTTGGGTGGGGAGGGTTCAATACTTTTTGACGAGGCAAGTAAGCCAACAGTCTTCACCATCAGTACGTATGTACAAAATAAATGCAAACTGCACATAATGAAGATGTGCATGGCATGGCCAGAAAATGTTCCGTTTCCTGCAATAATGTTCCTTCTCACATAGCACCAGACAAGGACAAGACCAGGAGACCTTATCTTTAAAGATAGTAAAATGAGTTGTCATCTCGGAGTACAGACCTTCTTGACAAGCTGACAGTTGTACAGCCGATAGTATGCTCCATTAATCCCCCCTTCACTCAATTCCCCTACCAATTTTTATGCATTAACCCATCCGTGCTACATGTCATGCCCATTTATTCCCTTTCATTTAGTCACCCTAATAACAATCGTTTAATTGTTCAAATTATGAAGCTCCCCATTATGTAATTTCTTCCATCCTACTATCACTTCCTCTCAAATATTACCCTCAGCACCTTGTCATGGTCCAATATGCCACACAACACATTGTTATGTCCCAATATAACACACAACACCCTGTTATGTCCCAATATGCCACACAACACCCTGTTATGTCCCAATATGCCACACAACACCCCGTTATGCCCCAATACACCACACAACACCCCGTTATGCCCCAATATGCCACACAACACCCCGTTATGCTCCAATATACCACACAACACCCTGTTATGTCCCAATATACCACACAACACCCTGTTATGTCCCAATATACCACACAACACCCTGATATGTCCCAATATGCCACACAACACCCCGTTATGCCCCAATATACCACACAACACCCTGTTATGTCCCAATATACCACACAACACCTGTTATGTCACAGTATTCCCCTCAGCATCCTGTTCACGAACACCCCCGTCTGTGTTCTCCCCTTAGGGCTGAAGACCAAATTTTCCTCATATATAAGAAGCGGCACAATTACAGTGCTGTATATCTTCACCTTCGCTCCCAAATCGCAGACGGAAGATACAGTATTTCTGTCTGCAAGCACTCCTCGAATCTGCTTAGCTATGAAATTCGTGGATTGAATTTCCAGCAGGTAACGTTTTGCAAATTATGAAGAGTTTTATTCAACCACGCTGTCAGTTGCTAAGGTTATATGACGTCAGGAACAGAGAAATGTATGAGCACATAGCAACGGCAGAATGATAACGACAGGGCAAAACCGAAGCACTCGGAGGGAAACCCATCCCAGCTACGCTGCGTCCGAATACTGAACTCTGCCACATTTACGAAAGATGCACCGACCATATTTACGCTACGCTCTCGCATTCTGCTGAACACAACACAGCAAGCAAATTCCTCGCGCAGTCCATGACCCAAAGTGGCGGGAGCAATGCACGTGGCAGTGCCGCCCGCTTGCAAAATTGCTAAAGGTAAAGGAACCGAACCGAACGAGTCCAGAGCGGCAGCAGTGGCGTGCAGACCACTGCAGCACGCACATCACCTACAAACACCTGAACCTCCGCAGCAAAACTGACGCCACCCACGTCTCAGTCCTACATACGCTGTTACGGATCACCGGGCAATTAACAGCGACACATTCAACCCTGTTCTGGGGCACGAGAATGTGCTTCAGTTTGAATAATACTCTTCTGTGTGTGTGTGTGGGTGTGTGTGTGTGGGGTGTGTGTGTGTGTGTGGTGTGTGTGTGTGTGTGTGGTGTGTGTGTGTGTGTATGGGTGTGTGGTGTTGTGTGTGGTGCGTGTGTGTGTGTGT
>Ga0123352_10012827_pt1 | contig 13277 bp, 7 predicted proteins | sample TergutLab28metaG_FD_89700 | JGI IMG/M metagenome (GOLD analysis project Ga0123352, IMG submission 89700) | Labiotermes labralis P1 segment gut microbial communities from Petit-Saut dam, French Guiana - Lab288 P1 | ecosystem: Host-associated > Arthropoda: Insects > Digestive system > Gut ... | reverse complement strand
TTTGATCCTCCTGTTGATGAGCAGCAAGCCTTCTCGAAACGTGCAGAGGCTTGTTATTGAAATAAATTAATAGAAAATAGTGCATCTTGTTGGTTCATATTGTACGGTTATATCATGATGCACGGTCAGCAAAATTTTAAAAATGTTTCATTATCTATGAACCATTACAGGGAGTATTTTTCCATATTTCAGTGAATATATAAGCCCAAATGACCGCGGTGGCACAGTGGTTAGGGTGCTATGCTACAAATCGGAAGGTCGCTGGTTTGATCCCAGCTGGTGTCATTGGAATTTTTTATAGACATAATACTTCCGATCGCACTATAGCCCTGGGGTCGACTCAACCTCTAACAGAAATGATTACTAGGAGCATTTCCTGGGGGTAAAGGCGGCCGGTGCCTAAGGCTGACAACCTTACCACCATCTTGTGCCGTTGTCATGAAATCTTGGAACCTTAACTTCCTGGAACCCTCTGGGCAACTCCAGGCTTGTAATGGGACTGCTTTACCTTTTTTATATAAGCCCAAATATTGGACTGTGGTATTGCTACTTAAACGTTTTAGCAGGTAATGAATCATCTGTTAAAAACAGCATTCGATGTTCTGCTGAACACGGTTTTGCTAAAAATATCAGGTAAGGACTTTTTTTTTTGTTTGAAAAGAATGGTATGGCTTTGTTCAGAAATATGACCAAGTTCACATAGAAACTTAAGTTAAATCAAACACATAACATTTAGTTTAAGAAAATTATAAATAAATAATAGTTGGCGCGTATACAAGTTGTGCCTGTGCACGCCATGAAGGCATGTGAGGGAGTTGAGGTTTGACTCCACTCATTCTTAAACACGTCGCTAGATGCAAGTGAGTTGTCAGTTCCGCGTTCCAGGAGGCTAAGTAGATGCCAGAACCTGTATGAACGGTTTGGAAAAGAGACAAATTTGTTGCACCTTACGGTAATCGAGCCACGATTCATCGGTCGTCTAGCCAGTGCCGTAATCACTTCATAGACTTTGACCTACGGGCCGTCACGTAATGTACAATTTTTGGGAGAGTTACAAATAGAATTGAGGATATAATATGATATACGATATGTCAAAAAATGTTGTTTAATTCTGCGACTCTCCGATTATCTGTTCCATACTTCAGTTTTATCGATGCAGTGCTGTGAATGACCAAGGGAGAAGATGGTGCTTATAATCAGCAGGTCATTAACGCGGAAAGCAAACAATGCTTTCCCGAAAATATCTGACCAATGTGTGGGCGTGTTTTTACCCCAGGGCAAAGCAATAATTGAGGGTGAGGCAGGAAACAATTACTAATCACAAAGCCTCTGATTCTGTGGGTGCGGTGCGATCGCTCAGGCTCGGGTGGGAAATCGGTGACATACGGTATTGTACTATTAACACAATTAGTTCGAGGAACATGCAGCCTCAAGGTAGATGGCATCACGTGTCACTCACTGTCACTTGCCTCTAACGAAGTTAGTCTAGCGCGGGCCGAGTATCGGGACACTTAGAGTTGCATGTTTCCTTTACAAAGGCTTTTCTTACACACTTTGAGGTTATTTTTTATCGCTAATAACGTATTGGTGTTTGCTTAGTCCGGCATGAAATTCCAATGAAACTTGGCTTTATCGACTTCCTTCCTAACATGTAATTGAGTCACGAAATAAATGGTGATATTCAACCAGTAAAATGAGTGGCTATGGTCTGAAAGATATGATTTCAGTTCCCTGCAATTACAGTAATTTCTGTCTTCGTTACCGCTTGCACACGTGTCCTGAGGCCCACAAAACCTCCTGTCAGGCAGGAGACTAGGAAATCAGCAGCAACATCGCGGACTTCACCATCCCCTGCATCCATTGCAAGCGTCAAAGCTATGCGGAACTTAAATTTTATCACCCCCTCCCCGGCCAAGGTCTATTGTTGTTTGAGGACGGTAACAACTCTAAACCTCACATAGGCCTAAAGTTAGATAGTCGCTGAGCCTAAAACTGTGAGCCAGAAAGCACATTACCCTGAATTAGAATACAGAGTGCAGGAAATAAAAGTTCACATTAAATAAGTCCGAAACTAATTTTGTGCTTTTATTCTAAGACCATAACAAGCTGTTACGGAAATTAGATTTGGCCAACAAGGTTAGTGCATCACACTAAATTCCGTTTCTGGTTCCAGAGACACCCAGTCTACAGTCTACAAATTCTAGGCGCTGCGTGTGGCGACCCAAGCTACGTGTAAACTTACCCCTTTGTTATTTATCGACGACAGTTTCTCCGCATAAGTTCCTATTTCGACCGTCATGTATAATTACCAGAATGCTGTTCGAGAATGGATTTATTACAGCTGTATGCCTCTGTGTACTACTTTTTTAGCCGTTTACTTTGTCGTCCACATTCAATGGAACTACTGAACAGCTTGTCTTCAGGTGTCGGAAAGAAGATATGACATAAGGGAACTGCAGATAGATGTCATAACCCACTACAAACCGCAGACAGGAATTTAATGAGGTGAGATAATAGTGTCTAAATTAAACTAAAACATTTTATGTCGTAAAATAACAACCCGCCATTTTCATTTCGTTAATAACAGATGAAACACCGTTAGAATGTGGGGATAAAAAAATGTAGTGATCCCGTTACAGGCCCTGTATGGCCCAGAGGGTGGGTAGAGGTATAGCTCTACTCTTCCATGACCGCGGCACTAGAAGGGGGTAAGTGGTCATCAGCACGCCCCGGCTGCACTTTACCCCCGGGAAAGACCCGGTACCCACTCTGTAGGAGGTTCGGTGGGCCCCAGGGCGGGTCTGGACGGGCGGAAAATCTCGTCCCCACCGGGATTCGATCCCGGACCGTCCAGCCTGTAGTCTGTCGCTATACCGGCCGAGCTGCCCGGCCCCCAGGATGTGGGAGTATGTAGGCCTATATAATGGGGGGGGGGGTGTCGTCATGGCAGAACGCATGGCAGATGAGGACGCAGATGTGGAAGTAGTTTTAAAATCACTCTTGTACTGACTAAATACCGTCATGTGAAAGGAGAACTCTCTGTCCGAAACTATTTTGTGGTGAGGGATCATAAGGATATGGAACACGAATTATATTAGGTTTGAAGTTTTGACAGCAATGAAACGTATGACTGTCATCCTATGTTCATTGGGTGGTTACAATATTGTTTATAAACAGCGATTTCTTCCGAAACTTTGGTAACAACCTATGGAAATACACGGAAAACTACAGGATTGGGAGGACTTTGTTTACGGCTTCTTTAGTTTATTAGCCGTTCATTAGTTGATCAGATAGTTAATTGTCTTTTGAATAGCTTGCATTACTCTTCTACTTACATGGTTAAATTTTTAGTTTTATAGAAATAGGTAAGTAATTTATATTGATGGATGTCACCCTTTGTTTGACTCATCTGTTCGTTTGTTCGGTTTCTTTCGTTTGTTTGTTTATTTGTTGTAGGCCTAAACAACTGTGAACCAAATGTACTAGCATCAGATTCCAACTGGTCTATTTATATTCATTAAAGTTTTACTAGGTTTCGGTAACAGGTTATAACAAATCAAAGTGATGAAGTTCCGGCTTGAAATACAAAGTTTTCCTGCTTCTCTAGGCGGTTTTGGAAATAATTAGACGCCCTTTACGGTTTCCGTCCCCAAACTCAGCACAATTTTGAAGCGTGTTACACAATGATCTGTATGTTTAAATTTTAATATATTAAACACCTTAGGAAATGTACGCACATTACAGACATTCTGACGTCTCTGCTGTATTCTTGCAAGTAATTTTTAAAACTATCTGAATTCAATCAGAGTCAACATAAATAATTATTTTTAAAATTTAACGTACATGTTTCGGTGCATCTTTAGTACAATTATAATTGATAACGAAAAAGATTCAAATATTTTGATTTATCTATTTCTAATCAGCTGTACATGTTTTGGGCGATGTTTCGCCCATCATCAGGAGCATACCACTGTAACTACAGCTTCTGGTATTGTCCACCGATGTTGCTCCTGATGATGGGCGAAACATCGCCCGAAACATGTACAGCTGATTAGAAATAAATAAATCAAAATATTTGCATCTTGTTGGTTATCAATTATAATTATAAATAACCATTCTCAAATAAAGCGAACATACATACACAGACACCGACATCTCTTTAAAACTTACAGTATTCCACTATAAGAAGTGTCTTGAAGTCCTCGCTACAAAGTTTTTTCGCAATATTTTTCCTTCCTTTGCATATTTAACCCACTGAGCTCGACATGCATGCCACAACACATGTCGGTCTTCAAGTAAAGTGCCCGTTACTTTACGTCTTTAAACAGAAGTTGATTATGTCGGAAAACCGCAGTAAGTGCCGCACCCCCATACGTGAAATTTCATAAAAATCCCTTCAGTATTTCTCGAGTCGCCTAATGTATACGGACAGTATTGTTCGACAGTCCTAATGCCTTATTAATTCGATACGATCTTTATATGCGGTTTGCTGTTGTGTATGCCAGAGTATGTATCAAACTATTGTTACGAAAGTACCCATAGTGAAAATTAAAAAGTTTCGTTTCTAGCGAAGTGAAGAGTTTCAAGAATTAGACCACGTAATCAAAAATACGGATATTTCACTCAGAGCGCTATGACGACCATTAGTGCCAGTACGTGTCAAAGAAGTCGCTCCTTGCATGTAAACAGGCCCGATTACAGAGCCAGTTGCTGGTTGCCTTACGGTAATCTGAAATCAGAAGTTCAATCTCTTCGTGGAAACACACATTGATCGTCAGCCTTCGCTAATGAGAGACATTCCACTCTGAATCAAAGCCATGCCGGCCCCCTCAACTGCCAGTTCAGAATGCGTCATGAAAGTACAAGACATGAGAAATTTTCCAAGCACTTTGTAATTATACAGGGTTATTCAAAATGATTGTAGGGGTACAATTGTCCAGCGGCAATTCCGCACCAAATTCGGGAAACAACCACCATTTGACAATTCCATTCGAAGGTTTCAAGAGACAGGGTGCGTGTGTATCCCGGAACTGAAGGTACGAATCAGAACCTCCATTGAAACCATCACCGCTGACATGCTACAAACAGTTTGAAACGAACTCGATTATCGTGTTCATGTTTGTAGAATCACAAAGGGTGCACATATAGAGCACCTGTAAGGTATGAAAGAAAAACTTGGATTGTTGTTCTATTAAATAAAAAAACATATACTCCTATCTCAAGTGTATTGCGTATGACAAGTTGTTAAAAACCCGACAATCATTTTGAATAGCCCTGTATTTTATGCAAAAGGCGATGTAATTCTCAAATTTCACAACCTTCTCCGTTACATGTTAACGTGTAACGTATAATAAGGGATTCCCGCACATAATTCCAGCAATTTCTTTCAAGGTAAAAGAAACTAGTGAAGAAAAATTATTACCACCATCGGGAATTGTTGTTAGAATTCCTTTTACCCCTTAGTTTTGAAATATCACTTCAGTGTCACGCAGAGATGGAGGCGAGGCTCATGCTACAAACTTCCTTCTTCAAAAACATTACGCAATAAAATTTCTCAAAACCTTTCTCAGTACCAAAGGGGGATAAAAAGTAAAGTGCAAAACACTTCACAGTAATATTCTCAATTAATATTTTATTTCGAAACCGCTCGTGTCGTAAAATCGGTTCAACACGTCAAGTAGATCCTTTGCTAATTCAATTTCTGTAACATTTTCGTAAAATATTTTTATTTACTAAGTAGGCCTACATAAGGAGGCGCCTCCTAATCCACATTCTACTTATCGTTTTATTGAGGAAATTAAGTAAAATGAGAACCCGCTCGAGGGGAAAGAATTACAAAACAAACGCATTGAAAGATCGGTTAACATATAATAACGTGGTGTAAACACATTTTAAAAATAACCGAAAATAGAACCCAAAGAAGGGTTTAAAAATGGCACAAAAAGAAAAATGTTTTCTACAGAACTGACTACAAGATATTCACGTACAATATTATGTTGTAGTCCTCGAGAATTACTGGATCTGAGGGGACAGTTAAAGAACTAAGTACTAGAACGTGAAGATTCTGCACTCAGTCCTGATATTAATTTTTCTATTTATGTGAAGTAATGTTTAAAAACGTGTGCATCTATTCTACATTGAACCTATGTCAGTGACAGCAGCGCTGTTTATTTGAGGCTCGCAAACTATGTTTCGTAGTAGATGTGTTTTTGTGTATTCCAAGATGACAAAAAGTTCTTGAGCTTTGTTTGATGGAGATAATTCATGAACCGTCTGAACTAGGTATATGTAGACTGTACGAGTATTAAATAGGCTACCGGTCGGACGATCTGGGGTTTGAATCCCGGCAGGAACAAGAAATTTATCTATTCATCAAAACATCCAGACTGGCTCAGAGGCCTACCTAGTGAGTACCGGGGCTCTGTCCCCAGTGATAAAGCGTTTGGGACGTGAATTTGACAGCTCTACTGCATCTAGTATCGGCGAACCAAGATAGCTCAGTCGGTATAGCGACTCGCTACCGACTGGACGGTCCGGGGATCGATTCCCTGTAGGGGGCGAGATTTCCCTCACCCGTCCAGACCAGTACTTGGGACCACCCAGCCTCCTGTACAGTGGGTACAGGGTCTTTCGCGGGGGTAAAGCGGCCGCGGCGTGGCGTTGACCATCCACCCCATCTAGCATCGAGATTAAAAAGTAGAGTTATACAACTACTCCCCCTCGGGGCCTTTGTGGTCTGTTGTAGGGTGAACTCTGACTTTACTTTACTCCAACTACTGCCGAGGTTAAGAATGTGTGGAACTACGCGTCTTTTCCCCCTATACGGCACGTATAGAGAACAATGTACCTTTACCTTGTCCATGTATTATCTGTGAAAGATCGTAGTCAACAGAAATGAGATTGGAACTGTGTGAAACTTGCAGGCTATTTCCAGATGTAACGTGGACAGAACATGTGCACCAAACAGGACAGAACATGTGCACCAAACAACTAAATCTTTATCGTCATTCTGGCTGAATTAGCTGGTGTTAATGGTGGGTTTGCTTAGTGTTAGGATTGTGTTCGCATATCGCGAAGTTCATTAAAAATAAAATAACGTAACAATAGATGTAACATTAACATTGGACGCCATGTTGAAGACTATAAATATATGCAGTACGAAAGTACTCTGCTCTGATCTCCACGTTTTAATACAGAAGAACTTAACCTCACAGCTGCCTTCGAAGGCAAGTCTTTCTTTACGTCAGACGTTATTGGCCTTGTAGAAAGAGTAGGTAGTGGAAGTCAAGAAAAATTTAAACTTAGACACGCATATTAACTAGACCTATGTTTATTGTTCATTCCAACTGCTGGATTAATATTACGCACACACGCTCACGCAGAGGTACGCACATACGCACGCACACAAAGTTTGTAGTACTCGTTGGGTTTACCCATTTCTGTCGCTGAAAGCGACTGTTGCTTTCATGAAACAATTTTGTTTCTGTTCACGTAAATGAGGCGCCCAGCTGCTGCACCGCAGCCATCAGACAGCATGTGCTGCCTGCGAACATTACGAAATCGTTTTGTGTATGTACTTTTGTGTGGGGAAAAGTTTAAAAGTCTCATGCGCTTGTTATATTATGCAGACCTAATCCTTTAATTTCGCAACAGACAAATATATGATATTAACAATATCAACAGCCAACTAGATGCAACAATAATAATTTTATTAATAATTTCAATCAGCTCAACATGTTTCGGGCGATAATTTCGCCCATCCTCAAGAGCACTAGACTGTGTTTACAGCTTGTGGAATAAATCACCGACGATGCTGCCTGCTGGTCACCAGCTCACCAGCAGGCAGTATCGTCGGTGGATGAATGGAGAAGGAATGATAATGCGGCTAAAACGAAGTGTTGAGGGGAATGAGGAAGATGAAGTCTAAATTGAAAGAATGAGGAAATGGAAGAAATTACATGTGAGACCAGTAATAGGCTTGTGGCCTATTACTGTCAGGGTATTTCTGTAAGGGATGTTGGAATGGATAGTACAATTAGAATGATAGGGGATAGGTTAAGTGCTTACAAAATTTTGGTCGCAACACTTGTAGGAAATGATCGCTTGAACACAACACCGTATACAGGAAGATAGTACTATAGATGATCGCAATACTATACTTGATGGTATTGAAATAAGTAGCTTTTCTAAAAAGGATTTGATGACGACTGTTATGGTGACGATAATGAGCCTTCGGATCCATCAGCAGCAGGCAGTAGTGGGCTACATATCAAGTGGGCTGTTCATACTAACAGCAGGGAGTAAATATGCATTGCGTTGTTTTATTATGTTTGTCCAACAAATACACAATGTATGCTAGCAATTATATGTTTCTTTTAACACTACATGTATTCTAAAGTCAAAGTTTAGCATACGTTATAAGAAACTCCCTGCGGATGATGTGTAGACATCGAAACATGTAGGATTGTTATAAGAGACAGATATTGTTAACATACATTGTGCATTTGTTGGACAAATATAATATAAATTAACAAAATGGACGGTACAAACATCAAGATGCATTGTGTTAGTCACATAGTAATTCAGTTGCGCGGTAACTCCTTTATTTTAGCCCATTTTTAACAAAATTGAAATATGTCGATAAATTTTATTAACACTCACTAATACCAACGTTAATGAAAATTCGTTCACATGTGCTCGTGTTGTTACGTAGAGAGAGACATGGCGACACTAATGGGTCAATATTTTAGAAGTTCGTTGCCAAAAAGTGCATAACACAAAAGAGCCTTATTGTGTTCCACTACTGTGTCCCTCCCAGCTGTCATTATTATGCTGCCAGCACAGCATTTGTCCTCACCTTGAATACTGATGCTCTGTTGGTTACAGCCTTGAATTCTTGAATGATCACAGCTCTTCACTGGTTTCTTTTTTAACCGTCAGATGCCTGAAACTCATCTAAGTGACATTTAAAAATACATTTCCCAGAGGGTTTCAATATACAAGCACATGGTACATATAGTTACCGCAGATTGTTATGTGGTTACCAAGGAACGTGGGTGGCATTTTGTCAGGGAATGACAAGGCTAAGCTTACTTCAGTTTCTCCATGACAGCCTTGGCCAAATATGAAATCGCATTGCTTGCCATAAAATTTCAGTTGTGGCATTCAGGCTCTCTTTTTTTTTTCAGTGCATTGTGTTGGTATATTGCTATGCTGGAAGTGACATGGGTCACTTTCCAGCATTCTTGAGTCTTTCTGTGGCAAAATACGGATCACGTACAGGCATCTTTTATAGTCTTCTATTTTCTGCTGTTCCTACAGCTTGTTGAATCGACGTTGTCCAGATCTGAGCTAAATGTGATACATACAACGTTTCGGGATTTAGCTTTACCTCCCTCTTCACTGCATCTATAGCTTCTCCATGGACATCATTCTTTCACCCTGAAGATGGAGGCACTACACTCCTCTGAAACCTCTGTGTCAATTTACGATTATACACGACCTCACAACCTGGAAGATCTGTCTCATCAATACCAATCGCTAAAGCCTGACATCCTGTATATCTGTTGTGAAACAGGAACTTAGTATTTAAGGACTTTTTACTTGAAATTTACTTGGGGTGGGGGGGGGAGAGCTTCGATAATCTGACCGACCTGCGCAGACTCTGTAATATTTACTGAAGAGTGTGTCTGTGTCTCATGAAAGCATTCCAATGACCTCGTGTTTTGTGGCTGCTCTTCAAATATCAGGCCTAATTACGTTCTAACTGTATAGAATGAGACACTGTTCTCATGCCAGGACACGGTCGGATGGATTATAGAAAATGAATGAAATTTGACAGCATTCCACTCGTCAGGCTGCTGTTTGAAATGTGTAAATTGTAAAAGTCAACTGCATAGTCCTACAAGGCTCTTTCTTTATTCGAATGGGAAGGACTAACCGTGTAGCTTGGGCGGACGAAACTGGCAAGCCGCCATTTGAAAGGCCAAAACGGACGTCGAGAGGTGACTTTACCATTTGCCTCTCTTCCAACAAAATATTCGCCCAAGGACACATCACTTCTTCGAATAACTTTGTAGTTGAGGAACATCGGTAAAATAAAGGGTGTCGCAGGCTAGTTTTGTTTTCTGAAATGATTTTTGGCATTAAATCGTGCACTTTCAATTTCTCTTTCAGATTCTGAAGTTGATGCAGAAATTTCGTCATTTCTTCTGTCTGACACGAGGTAGCTTTTGATTTGGTGCATGTTCTCAGTGATCTCGCTGATAAAACAAACATAAAGGCAAGAAGTCTTCACCGTTCTTATCGAATTTTATCCATATTTGTTCAGGAAATGTTAGGTTTATCAAAGGATAAATCTGACAAATCTTGATGTTTCAGGTATTTATTAATAGGAAAAACATTTCTGTAGCTTTCGTGGGTGTAAACCACTGTACAAAAATGATACAGTCAGGGGACGGCGGTAGCTCAGTGGTTAAGGCGCAGCGCTACAAATCGGAAGGTCGCTGGTTCGATTCCAGATGGTGTCATTGGAATTGTTCATTGACATAATCCTTCCGATTGCACTATGGTCCTGGGGTCGACTCAGCCTCTAACAGAAATGAGTACCAGGAGTATTTCTTGGGGGTAAAAATCGGCCGGTGCGTAAGGCTGACCTTACCACCATCCTGGGCCACTGTTACGTAATCTGGGAACCTTAACTTCCTGGAGCCCTCTGGGCACCTCGGGCCTGTAATGGAACTGATTTACTTTTTTTTTTTACTAAATAAGTCAACTATCTATAGGTTTCCTGAAAACTTGCAAGACCTGCCAGTGGCAAAGAACAGTCTGTTGTTGTATACAAGCCACATCGTTTTGGATATGTCAGATTGCAGAATGTTAGGTTGCTAGAGTCTAACATGTTTTCGCGTCACTTCGAACTCTCGCGAATTTGCTCCTTAATGTTTAATCATAGCATTCTTGGTAATGCGTAGCAAAAAACAAGGAAGGTCCAGACTATTGTTTCTACAGCGCTGTCAGCCATCCCTTGCATTGGCTATAGGCTACATTAGATCTCTCGGTCTCTCTCTCTCTTTTTTTTTGTCACTTTGTGAGGGTAGGGGGTTAGAAACCATAGAGTGCTAGGGTGAAAATTTGTGGAAATAAATGTATGAAATTGCTAGATAACACTCAGCACCATGTGTGTAAAGCTACGATTTGCAAACATTAAGTGCAATTAAGAAGCAAAATTCAGTTTCTGCTCAGTGGTTTTGCAAATTTTCTTCACTCAACACGCAAAAATTTATAAATAACACTGAAATACAAAAGTCTGTTTACCTTTGTAAATCGGTCCGGGATAGTTCAGGTTGTACAGTGACTCACTACGGGCTAGAGAGTCCGGGGATCGAATCCCGGCGGGGGAGAGATTTTCCACATTCGTCCAGACCGAACCTGAGGCTCAAGCAGCCTCCTGTACAATGGGTACCGGGTGTCTTTTCCGAGGGTATAGTGGCCGGGACGTGACATTCACCACCCACCCCTATCTAGCGCCGAAGTTAAAGAAAGAGAAGCGCTATGTCTCTGCTCCTCTTCTGGACCTTCATGGCCTGTTCTACGGCAAATTTTACTTTTACTTATCGCAAATCAATTTTTGAGATTTACTAATTTCAAATTTTTATTGAATTCCTATATTTATTTGTCTTGGAACTATATATATATATATGCATTTCTTCCATTATTGAACGAAAATGTAGTACCTTATAAGGTCCTGGCGTAATTAATGAGGCCGTTTTTAAATAATTCATAACCATGCACTGATGATTCATTAGAATAAAAACAACAAGTGCATATGTGAAGATATGTGAATTTGTTACACCATAGACGTCGTAAGCCTTCTACATGTTTTGACCACCCATTGTGGCCATCTTCAAGGAGGTATCTATCGAAGGATATATTACAAAGAACATCGATACCAATTTACAAATACAAAATATTAAGTTGTAAGTTTAAGGTTTAAAATATACGCTAACATACACAATACCGAAGAATGATTTGTGCCAAATTGCGTGAGTGAGGGGTGTCAAGTGCTGTGTATATCTTATCACCATCCAAGTAGTGTGGTGCTGTTGAACACCCCTCACTCAATCCATTTAGCACGAATAATCTTATCAGTGTTGTATATTTTAATATTGAAAACTTACACTTAAAACTTAATATTTTATATTTGTAATTTGGTTTCGATGTTCTTTGTAACATATTCCTCGAAAAACACATCCTGAGGATGGCCACAATAGGTGGCCGAAACCTCTAGGGGGACTTAAGAAGTCTATAGTGTAATAAATTATCACATATTCGTATGCACTTTCTGGTTTTATTCTCATAATATTGAGGCTGTACACAATTTTATTTCTTATTCTTTCATCTGCCCTTTCATCCATCAGTCCATCCATTTATTCAGTTATTCTTGTTCTGCCTGACAACTTTATGAATAGCACAGCCTATACTACCGTAAGAAGCTTGTCATCTTCTGAGTTTACGTAGCGAAATAAAGAATTTATGAAGGTAACAAACTTATTTATGTGATAGGTGGGAATTTCAGATGGCACTAGAATATATTACAACGCTGATGTGGAATTCTCTGAAAAGCTGTTGAGTGTTATAAAATGAATATTTTAACATAGCCATTTTTTTCGGGATGGATTCCTAGCGGGTACGTGCAGAGTAAAGTGACGGTATAGGAATTTGACCAACTGCGGCGACAATGTTGGCTCTGTTACTTTTCCCGTTGTGTTGGTTGTTATTAAGCATTCTTCACGAATTAAAAAATGTAGGCAATGTACGCATAAACGTAACATTCAGACGCGTTCATACTACCATCTTTGCAGTGGGAAAACACTAAGTATTATTCATTGTGAGATTATGTGTGTATGCTCTAAGACTGGTTATCCAGCATGCAATGCGCATGCATCCTAGTGTATTGTCCTCTGTAGTCTGTCCGGCTGTAACATATTCTTCCACATTATCTCATTAACGGCACAATTTTCGGGAAAATAAGTTATTCAATATAAAATGTGTGTTCTGATTTTCCCTACAACTTTTTTATCTGTAACATTTTTCGTTACAAGAAGAATTCAGCGTGATATTATCACAGGTCTTCATTCAAAATAAACACTATCATTGGCAGATTTTAACGGAAATTGGGCTTGAGGGTTATGTGACCGTGCATCTTCCTCATGAAATAAAGTGAAATGCCAACTTGATGCAACTAGGTAATTTTATTGATGTATTCTTAGTTCGAC
>Ga0123352_10012826_pt1 | contig 13278 bp, 12 predicted proteins | sample TergutLab28metaG_FD_89700 | JGI IMG/M metagenome (GOLD analysis project Ga0123352, IMG submission 89700) | Labiotermes labralis P1 segment gut microbial communities from Petit-Saut dam, French Guiana - Lab288 P1 | ecosystem: Host-associated > Arthropoda: Insects > Digestive system > Gut ... | reverse complement strand
TGGGGGGGGGGGGGGGGATAATGTAATCAGATATTTGTGAAGGATCTCCTCACAATCTTCATAGGTAAGTCCCCACAAATATTCCTTGAGAGAACCAAGTCCTTACGTTTCGCCCGCACCAACAGCATGATGTTTACGTGTGTAGAGGGGAGTGGCAACTATCAAAAGTCAGTGTGGGCCGATATTTTAGAATTTTACTCAGCCCAAACCAGCCCGAAACCAACGTATATCTTCAAATGTTAATCACACAAGACCGAAGCCCGACTCCCTTTCATTCCAACCCGAATGAGACCCGGTACATTTACTATCCGTCCTATCGTGTTATTAATCATCTTCATCGTAACGCATACATACCGACAGTCCTTAAATTAATTACTTAGTGACACTTCAAGAACATCTCATCTTACTGCGTGTTACCACGAACTATTTCTAGGAGCAGACACCACGAAAATCAAGTCCGTGGAATATTTCCGGAGCCTCGCCGATCTCGACTACCCCACGTTCGTGCAGGAAATCGTTACGCAAATCCTCAACTCACCACACTCTGAGAACGGTACAATTCCGTAAGCTGCGCACACTTAGCTTTGCTCTACTCCACTTCTGTCGAAGCCAGTGTCCTGTCCTCCCCGTCTCAATCAGCGCCGAAAGTAATGTTGGAAGTTGCCGTACGTTCCACGCCGTAGCTGGCAACACAACAATTCTTTGATGTTTAACGGCAACCGGTGGAAAACCGCGGGTTCATTGCCAACACGACTTCTCAGCATTTTTATATTGTGAGCTATGTGAAATTCCGTCAACATTGTTGGCAGCTTTGATGCAGTTGGTGGGGAAAGCTTAACGCAACAGAGGTGCCAGAGCAGTCTCACTCGACACCGTTGAAATCCCCACGCCATAGTATAACACGAAGGGACTGTATGTTTCTTTATTCACAGTCCATAGTAACTTTCTCTTGTTTCGCTTCGCAAATAAAATATATCGGTGTAAATGCATAAATAATCCATCACAGGGCGATTTTTACGGCTTTACGTTGATACGGAGAGTGACTTAAAAATAAACAATTCATTACTTTACTTCAGTGTATTTATTGTTACGCAATAAAATATACAGTAGCACGACGATGCCTTGGGATATCAGACAGATCTGCTTGTAAGTTGGCTTCGACTTACGAGAAAGAAGGAAAGAAAGAAAGACACTGGGAAATAAACAAACGAAGAAAATTTCACACTGTTTTATTGTCAACATTAATCTTTCCTGCGTACTTCACTCCAGAACAGTAACTTCATTCTTTGCCCATGAGCCATTAGCTAAACGAATCTGCAATGTTTTCATATGATGAGATTTGCACATGTGTCGGTCCCAACTGATGGTCCGGACTTCCCACACAAGCTTTACAAATTAGCCTATGTTCTGTATCTGGCAGCAGCTTCTCCTTGCACACGGGTCTAATAGTGTTAACACAGGCTTCAAAAACGTCTGACGCAAATGAAACCCGCGAAACTTACTGACTGTTTCTCAGGGTTTCAGGCCTGCCGTTCGCGGCTAACGTAGTTACAACACCTAAAAGAAAAGCTAGACACACATACGGATGCCTTTTCACGCAAGACTGGATCATCACAGGCCAATCGCACAGTAAAGTATGTCCGTTTATGTTACCTGGACAAACAGTGCGTGCAGTATGCCTGCACCTATGAGCTGATACAGGTCATTTAATCCTGCTTTCTTGTGCAACTTGCTATTTTTGCTCTGTATGAGAAACATGATCGACGTAAGATATTTATCTAAAAACTTCTACGAGGAGTTTACTGAACTCTACAGATGCAATCCTTCTTAGTGGAAAATTAACCCTAAGGCGGCTCTCACAAGACACCACTGGCAATATGATGGGCACATGATGCCGTAACTGCCTCGCAAACTGGAGGATATTTACACAGGGAATATGCATCGTTTCAGGAACATGTCATCAGGCGAACATAGCATATCTGTTATCTGCTGGATGCGAAGAAGAGTGATGAAGAAGGTAACAAGAAATACTGGGTCCATCCTGACTTCTAAAACAGTGGAGAATGTTGTAGCCAGGAAACTAGGCAAGGACAGAGAAAAAGGGTTTAGATTTATTTTATATTGGAAGAAGCAAGATACTTACCTAAAAACTTCTACAAGGAGATTACTGAACACTACAGATACCACCCTTCTGTGTGGAAAATTAAGACGGCTCTCACACGTGATGGGCACAGGATACTGCAAGTGCCTCGCAAACCGGAGGATATTTACACAGGGAATTTGCATCGCTTCAGGAACATGTCATCAGGCGAACATGGCATATCTTTTATCTGCTGGATGAGAAGAAGATGGTTGATATAGAAGGTAACAAGAAGTACTGGGTCCATCCTGACTTCAAAAACGGTGGAGAATGTTGTAGCCAGGAAACTATGCTTGGGCAGGGGGAAAAAGGTTTAGATTATTTTATACTGGAAGACGCAAAAAAGTGATGAACGCAGTCATTTCTTGAAAAACGAGGATCTATACCTACCAAAAACAGGGAGTTTCCCAAAAAGCTCCACAAATTTACTATTTACCTCCTCGCTTGTGCTTGCATAACCTAGTAAAGCAATTTGAAAGCCCATGAGATTTCCGCATTCCATGGCGATATGTTTACGACTGAGCGACAGACGACTCAGTATGCTGAGTCGACATCGCAACCTATAGGCCAGTCGTAAACATGTCGTTACCGTGTGTCTATAGCGTGCGGGGTCCCATTTGAAACACAGGGTTGAGTTGCACCGTAAGCTAATCGTATCGCCATCTTATCTTAACCTCTCCAAAGAATATGCAAAAAGAAATTCGAAAAATGAGGCACACGACGCACTAGCAAATTTGTGTAAGATCACGGAGCCAAACACGAATTGTGATTTTGTGACAAAGTGTAATTCAAGACATGAATCGCCATTCCTTTGTGCACAGTGGCCTCTTATTACAGGAACTAGACTGTTGTGTGCTTACATAAGCATACGCCATAACACAAGCAACAGCCGGTTTTTTATTGCTGTATTTATTACGGAGTCCAGCAAAATAGTAAACACTTTTGTCAGATAGACAACGTACCAGGCTAATGTTTTTTTCTAAAATGTCGGGCGCCACTTGAAGCTTGTGATAAAACGGACATTTATTGTCCATAAATGTACGACCTTCCCTTTGTCATTCTATGACGCAGAAACAGCTGGCAGAAAATATGCATCCCGCTAGTGGAAACGACACTTTTGGATGACGGCGTTCCAGTCCCGAAGCATTGGCGCCAATGTTGCATTAAACATGTCTGTGTGTATCTACTTAACAACAGAACCTAAAGCCACATTTCCGCAAGACGGCCTACACAGACACTACTCGACTTAAGCAACTGTAGGTTATAAAACTTCGTTTACGAAGTAAAGAAAAACTGAAATGAAACATTTTTGAAACGCGCAGAGAATGTTTCCTTACGGGCATTGAAATGGCGATGAGGCGAAGGTGACAAAAGAATACTGGTGGGCGATAACACAGTGGGCAATGAGGTCATACCTTGGCCGATCAGGTCCCAGTGGCTTTTGTTACGATTTCAGCTGGACTCCTTAAGTACACCCTAGAACAGGCCACGAAGACCCAGAGGAGGAGTAGAGGTATAGCTCTGTTCTTTGATTAGCCTCGCCGCTAGATGGGGTGGTCAGCGCCACGCCCCGGCCGCTTTACCACCGGGAAAGAGACCCGGTACCTATTGTATAGATGGCTGGGTGAGCCCCAGGGCCGGTCTGGGCGGGTGCGGAATACCTTGTCCCCACCGGGAATCGATCTCCGGACCGTCCAGCAAGTAGGGAATCGCTCTACCGACTGAGATATCCCGGCCCCCCAGATGGACTTCTTCATATACAGTTATACGTACACATACTCAATTCTGACTTGCCCCGGTTCTTCCGAAACGCTACTACTGGGTAGGTCGAGAAGTGACTACACCAGAGAACATACACAATAGACGACGTATTCCAAGGTACAAACGGTGCTTATATCGAAATGACAAACCCAAAGTGAAATACCAATTACCGTGGGATCTGAGTCACAGTTGCTTATGTTGTGTGTGTTCGCAATGAACACACGTTCCAACGTTAGATACCGCAAGACACGTTCACACATACATAATTCGCACCTTCATCTCTGCACTATTTATGCAAAAACACAGACCCCACACCGATAACTAAAGGTCGGTCCAAACTTGTAACGTTACCGCGTAACGTAACACCGTATCGTGACTGTTGACGGGACTCGTGACCGCGTAACGTATCAAAAGTTGGTTACGCGGTAACGTTACGGGCTTGTTCGGTATTTGGCCGTCACATCAAAGGGATGATACAGTTACGGCCTGAGCAGCTCTGGACGTGCAACGTGACACGTCAATACCGCCGCTCTTTTCTCTTTTTCTTTCAAGTGTAATGCATATAAATGTACGAAGCCGCTGCTAGCTGCAAAGACATCGCTCCGGCTCCCGTAACAAACTGGGAACCCCACGGTGTAACGCTCGCAGGATACTGTTACGCCGTGAGGCACAGGATGAAAGTTCAGCTCGTAACTCCGTATCGTGGCAGTCACTTGCAGCGTTACGGTACGCGTAACGTTACAAGTGTGTACCCACCTTAAGATTCCGCAGACGAAGTAGAACATTTTTTCCAGTGACGTAAAATCTCCGGTAAGAGACGTTAATACTTCTGCAGCACAACAGTGTGTATGGGATTCCAGCTACGTATTATTTCTTCCTTACAGAACCATTATCCACATTCCTCCAGCTTCTTATTATTTCTTCCTTATAGAACCGTTACCCATATTCTTCGAGCTTCCGTAAACAATTCTAGTTTCTAATAATTCTATCAGACACGAAAAATACATTTAAACACGTACACAACTCGGACATCTGACCATCTTATGCAGGATTTCTTAAAACGGGCTGCTTCCTTGTGTTCGACTCGAGACGCTTCAATGCGCCCTCAAAAAATGGGGGGGGGGAGCATAACGGACAGCTGTTAACTAGCGATCACGGAAATGGTCATCGCTACGCCAAGCTGACCAAGTGCAATCCACATGGGCACGCCGACAGTGTGCAGTCAGGTTGGCCCAACTTTATATCGCGGTACTGAAAAGGAGTATGGGGCTTCGCCAAACGTGGCAGTGGGACAGGGGAGAGACATGTTGCAGGTAGCACGAATGGCAGATAACAAATGGACACATTTTAGTCGGAAAATCTGAAAGTAAAACACTGCTCTGATGAAGTTCAGGCACACTCAGCATACTACTTTAATTATATTCATCTTCGTTTGTGCAGAAAACCGCTACAAGCATGAGGTCCTGGTCGACGGAGAACCTGTACTCTTCGAAATACTTGATACGTGTCCTAAGGTAAGGCAATATTTGTGTCACAGCAGCACATACATTCCAAAAGTATACTGCGCTCGTAATACTGGGCTGCATTAAGTGAGATGAGACCCAGTCCATATTCCAAGTTCGTGCATTCTGCCTAAAGAATTGGTAAATATATCAACATGACGGAAAGACTGCATTTCGCAATGTGTATACCGTTGGCATGCACACGGTAATATGTGAGGAAATACTGTGAACTGCGCCATATCAGCTGGTAAAGTTCCCCACGTTTCGGAGGACCTTGCTACCTCCTATTTTCAAGATAATACATGATGAGTAGCCGCGCCACAATGAGGTTCATAGAATCACGTTACAGCTGACGGCATGTCAGCCAGTCGTTGGTGGTGATTCTTGCTGGCCCCAACGACAGCCTTGGGGCATCCTCTTTGATGAAAGGTGGCCTGTCCTTTCTCAGGAGCCACAGTGTTTGTATATGCTACATCTTTATACATTCGCAGATTATGTACACAACACACACACACACAGTAACTAAAAACTGTCGAACCTGGGCTCTGTGAGTCAAGGCCTCCCACAGCAGATGATGCCTCAGCTTACTTGGCATTTCCTAAGGCCTCAGTATGATGAAATGCCAACCGCTACAATCCTGTTACATGCTTGATGTTTTAATTAATTCTGTTCCATGTTACAGAGTGAAGAAGACCTGCCCAGTGTCGAAACTCTACACTGGGCTGACGGTTTTCTGTTGGTATATGCCATCACAGACAGACGTTCCTTCAACTATGTGCGACGTGTCAAACAAATGCTGTGCTGTGATACACCACTGGCACTTGTCGGTAACAAAGGGGACATGGTGCACTTACGCCAAGTCAGCACCGAGGAAGGTACAAGACATGTGATACTAATTCTCAACTGTTTAAAGTGGGGTGGTATTCATACATAAAACCTGCTGTAACACTGAAACACTATTTTAACCTCAGTGTATTTATGTAGTTCACGCAGTCCTCCAAACGGCAGTTATTTTCCAAACAGCACCTTCCAGTTGGTCTTCACAATGGAGACCAACTGACTTCTCTGAGTAAAGGTAAAGTGTTCCTGTTCCAGGCCCGGTGTGGCCCAGAGGGTGGTTAGAGGTATAGCTATACTCTTCCATGACTGTGGCACTAGAAGGGGGTGAGTGGTCAGCAGCATGCCCCGGCCGCACTTTACCCGCGGGAAAGAACCGGTACCCATTTTACAGGAGGCTGGGTGGGCCACAAAGCCAGTCTGGATGGGCTGAAAATCTCGTCCCTACCGGGAATCGATCCCGGACAGTCCAGCCAGTAGTCAGTTGCTATAGCGACTGAGCTACCCAGCCCACCTTCTCTGAGTAAATAAGTTAATTAATTTATATGACTGTCAGTCTGCACAGTGTTAGCCTACCTTTTCACATCTCTGATGGAATGAGGAGACCTCCTCAATGGCATCTTCTAAGGCAAAGCTGCTAAGCAACGGTAATAAAGCATCACACCGTTTTAGACCATTCTGAACAAGAAGTGTATCAGGCAAATACCTGCCCGACCTAACTTTACTAGAGCTTTCATTTAAAAACATTTCATTTTCACTATATGTTCATGTGTATGACCCACTGAATGAAAACATCATACAAATCCTTACTTATAGCTGAATAATAGTGTACTGCCCCACTGTATTTCCATTTGTTCTCAGGTATTTGACAGATGTATAATACCTGATTGGTAATTGATGTATTACATTGAAATCCACCAAAAAGATCTTAAATAATTTGTTCGGCATTCAGAGTTAACCTTGACGGAAGAATACTGGGCAAAATTTTGTATGTAGTTGCTAACAGTGATATGTCTCATTAAATGCAATCAGTTTTATCATCCTTCACATAAATAGGTACAATAATACCACTAACAAAAAAACTCCTCCTTATTCCAATTAAAATCAGTGAGTTGCTGTACTTCAGAACATACTCATTTACTTCCTGTCTGAATCAGTGGTGTTGAAATTTGATCAATGTCTGGTGATAGGCATCTTTTTCACACCTTCTTTAACCACTGTAGCCTCAAAGTATTAGGCTCAGGTGCCAGTGGCTTGGCCATATTTCAATGTGCCCAACATCATTAATCCAATTTACATTCAATAACTGACAAAAATGACTTTTCTCCCTATCCCAAATACTGTTGGAATCTGCAAGCAGATGACCATTCTCACCCTTTACTAAGTTCTAGGCTAGAATGCTTCTTAAATTCACTGATGCCTCTAAATAAGTCTCGTAATATTCTTGGTCTTAATGTTTGTTCAAGCTCATTAATCTTACATATCAAACATTACATTCTTTTGTTCCTGGAATGCCAACTAGTTTCATATCTGCACTCTTCAGATTATCTGCATTAATTTGGCTTTGCTCCTGTAACCATTGCAATTTAGCCTGCTTCGTCTGATTCAAAAAAATTGTAAACATTCATAATGAAACCGTGGCTTATGCTGCTTCCATTCATAATAACCTACAACCTCTTAAGCTGACACTTTGCTATTATCTCTAACATTTTCCCAAGCCTTGCTGATGTCTCTGCAACCATCCAAGTTCTCCAAAGTTGAAAACCTGTTTGAGATGTTAACCTGACATCATTCTCAAACTTTTTTTACAAATAAGTGATAATTAACAGTCAGATCATCTACACAATGTTCAGTGTGTGACCCCAATTACATAAGTTGTGTTTTCAAAACTGATGATTTGTGTCTTTCTTAATTTAACAAAGGTCTCCTGTTTAGGAATATGTAGCTTTTGAATGTTGTTCACTGTTCTCTGCACTGCAGATCATAAGAAAGCCACACAAGGTGTCTCCAACTGGTTTTGTTTCCATTCTAAAGTAAAAATATGGAAAGTTACAAGTTTTAATGGTACCATAAAATAACTACTGTATTACACAGTCTTTTTGATGGCTGTAAATTAACTTACCCACTGCATGTAACTCCATCTTCTATGATTATTATTTCCAAAACAATCAGACATCATGACTCCAAACCTAAAACAAAAATGAAGATACTAAAGTCAGTATAAAAGCAGGTCTAAGGAAAATATTACAAGATACTAAACTCCCAGTCTTGTATTTTTTATAAACAGAAAGGATCATAAATGAATTCACAAAAATCCAACAATCCTGGCCGGTCCACTACCTCACACCATTTCTCTCTAAGATACATTTTAATATTATTCATGCAGTCATGGCCTAAGCTCAATTTCAGCATTGTAATGTTGCAGGAGAGATACTGGCAAAGGACTATGAATGTTGGTTCAGTGAGGTTGCAGCAGCTGAACAGGTGACACAGGTAGCCGAGGCATTCCATGAACTGTGTCGTGAGGTGCTGAGTGTCAGGCGCAAAAATAAACAGTCACTTCTTGACCGCATGCTTGGTAACAAATCTGCTGGGCTCAGAGCATATTCACGTGGAAAAAGCGACAGTGCACTGCCCAAAGATTAACAAGAACGCCATGCTGGCTGTAAGGATGACATAAGCGTTTGAAAGGATTTGTGTATAACAGAGTGAAAGTGCCCAACAGCCAGTGTCCAAGTGGTCCTAAATGCCAGCATTCAACTGGAAAGATAATCATCATGTTTCTTAATGTGCAAATGTTCCCTAAATAAGCATCTGTTATCCAACAGAGTAGTTTTTCCAACTGCACTTGTAGTATTTACATGATTTCAAAGAAGACGTGCACTCCTACAGTACTCAAAAGTATTCCACGTGGCCGCAAACTAACAGACCACGCCAAAGATGCAATTTTCTATATGACATTTTTAACAGCCACTTGATGCAACACACACTTCAACTGTACTTCCCAGTATGTGGCACAGTTCACCTTATGTTATAACATATTATGACTACAAAACTCATCTGCTACACAAAACACAAAACCTGGAACATGTGTTGAGAAGATTCCAAACTACTCAAGATTAAAAACCGTTAATGTGTTCGCAACAGCCTGTTACTGGCCCATATGCTGGACCAGAGGTCTTGTCTCTGCACTTTTCTGACAGAAACTTCATATGGATTTTGTCTGTACCAATGTAGAGTAGAGTACCACCAAGATGGCAACATAGTGTTGTAAGGTGCACTAATACTAAATGGGGTGGTATGTTCCTTCTCCAAAATAGCAAACCAGGTCATGTCCACTTTCACCTATGTAAAAATTTAATGGCATTTGAAAAGTCATTTATTGTTTTTTTTAATACCAATGCCAAGATGATCACAAGCAGTGAAGTTCATAAATAAGGTTAACATCCTATAAACACAAGTGACCTTTTAACACTTTTCACTCTTCACACCATTTTACTTCCATTTAAATTACCTCTGTTGTGTGAGGCATGGGTGCATGGGAAAAAAGATAAGCATGCCAAATGGGTGAGACACGGCCAGTACAACTACAGGACACATACTGAGTCACTTACATTGAAAGTATGGGTCAGATGCTGAGAAGCAGCATGAAAGGTGCAGAAATGTACCCGGGGAAACCTTTTTCCATGAAATGTGATAATGTGCTGCTGGGAGCCCTGATCACAACTATGCAAAACTGCAAAAAATCTGCAAATGTGAAGGGATGAGTAATTGGGAAGGTTCTTGCAGACATTAACGCTACATTTACTCAAACCATTTTCCAGTCATTATTACATACTCTCAGTACAGTATCAGGTATCATTCCGTCACTAATAAACCTTCTTTAATGTCATTCAATACAGATGCCTACACCAGAATGTGCAAAATTTTACCTATTAATTACACATATTAAAAAACAACAGCACCTGAGCATGAGCAGATCACTCTGCTGCCTCCATACATGACAAGCATTCTGACATGAAGGTACAACTTAACAGAACAGAAGAACACCAGAGACCTCAAAACAGTTATTGTCTTATGAACAGTAATTATGAACAGTGGATTATGACATTATTTTTAGAGTGAAATGAGCAATGCAAGCAAACTGGAATATGCTACATCAATAGGGCGAAAGATGAATGTCCAATAACAATTTAGTGCTCTTCTGAACTAAAGTAGGAACAGAAGGTGTTATATGAAGTGACTGTTTCAGAATTACAAAATGTGACATAAGAACATACACCACATGAAGGCAAATATATTGTTTTTATAAGACATAAAATGCTCATCTAATTAATGGTTTATGTGCAGTATATTTGAACTTTACATAATTAAAATGTTTTTCTTTTTTCAATACACAAATTTGTAAGAGAGTTTTCATATAAATATGTGAGATGATCAGAAAATACCAGACACTCAGGCATAATTTGCAGTAAACAGGACACGTATAAAACCTAACCTAGTCATTCTGTATAAAACCTAATCTAGTCATCCTGTATAAAACCTAACCTAGTCACCCTAAAACTACTGCCCCTGTGCACATACACATTTGCTCCAGTAGACCTGCCATTACTAAAAACACCCCCTGAAATCCTCTTTTGGTATGGCTTTGAGACCTGCTGTCACATTCTGTTGAATTTCTTCTATGGAAGCTGAGGGATGACTGGGCAAGGGAGGTGTGAAAGAGCAAATTTCATGCACACCACAGATACAGCACTGACAAATCTTATTTCAGAACATTCTGCACTGGTTCATACAAGATGTCAATAATCTATGCTACCTGTTTCATCATCACACACCTATCATAAACAATGATGGTTTAAACTTTGGTCACATTTTTTTCACGCCTTGAGGTTGCTGACCTGCCACTCTGCTTATCTTCTGGTGATTCCTGGCCACTTTCAAATTGGTTGTACCAGTCACAAATGCAGCACACTTTTTTGACATCTTCATCTCCATAAATCACACTAAGGCTTAACATAAGTTCGCACTGCTGATATGACTAGTCTGCAAAGAACCTGACATGCACCTACTGTTCAAACTGAGACATTTGCACTACACAGACAACTGTGGCACACTAAGATGTCTCAACCTGTCCTCAGATAGCACACAGTCTTCTCCTGTAAAGTGCACATCTTTACTTTAATAGGAAGTCCAGTTTCCTCCATACAACAGAATTCCACAAACTTTTTTAACCTCCCACATACTTTATGTTTATATAATTCCCAACAAATACCACAAAAGCCAGTAAAAATTCATTTTGTAGCAATTCATGCTGATGATGCACACATGCTCATTTGCTGTGCACATCAAACCAACAATTTTCTTGGAGAAGTCTCCAATCTATGACTAATTTCAACTAGCTGGCACATGTCTTCTGCAGGTTCTCTTCCTGCACAGAATTAAACCCAGTGTTAAAAACCCTTCCACATATTTGTAATGTTTTCCTGTAAGGGACAGGCACATCAAACACCTTTGTCTAAATTTACTGCACTTACTGTAAGAACTGTATTTAGTTTGTATATTTTGATAAGGGACAACCCATTGTGATGCAAACACATGATTAAGGAAGTTAAAAGACCGTAAATTAGTACTATGATATGCTACTTTGTCTATGTTAGATAGAATGTGATATGAAAACAATAACATACTTGTGGCTGATGGTCTTTTAACTTTCCCTAATCGTACTTCATGTATCATACGAAAACACGCTATCAGACAGCACAGACCTCACAACTCTGGTAAGCAGTACAGGACTGAACCATTAATCAAGCTTGGTGTGTAACCTTTAACAAACAGGACATTCCATTACATAACCATGCTTCTCATCTGAACAGGAAAACAGTGTCCCACAGTAGGCATTTAAAATGAATGGTACTCAGTCACAGCAGAAAATTGGCATTTAAAATAATGTACACTAAAGATAAGGTAAGTGGCATGATAGGAAGTGACCAGTGCCTATGAGCATTTAAAATAATGGCTCTGCAGCATTCAAAAAAGACAGCTTGATGAATAATGACCTGCCAGAAGATAAGTGTTACAGGAGACATATGTCAGATCCTCAGCTGAATCTTACAATTTTTCACTACCATTCAGTTGTGAGTATTAAGACTTCATATAGCCAACCAGCTTGTACTACATGTATCTCAATACATGTAGTACAATCCGGTATTTTGTCTTACATAAATACATTATTAGTGTAGGTACCAATGCTTACATTAGCTCTGCATCAGAGTTACCATAAATTTGTCTGTCACGTGCATGAAATCATTTAAAATCACACTCATTACATTGTTTTTTTAAATTATCTGGTAAACCAAACTGCCTACTTCATACATTGAAGAAAAATTCAGTGAACACAACTACATTTCATGATAAAAAAGAAATACCTGTTTGTACAATTCAAATGTTTTGAACCAAGAGAACATCATCAGGCTAAAATTTAACAATATATACATACATATATATAAAGTAGTATACAATTTTTCTTTTATATATATATATATATATATATATATATAGGTATATAAGAATAGTTTATGCACCTTTGGTTTCGTGGAAGAGTTCTCTTCCTTACAAAAATGTTCTTTTGTTACGATTTTTAATTCAAATACAAATTCGCTTAACATGGCCCAAATTATAAATACGATAAAAACATTGTACACATGTAGATGTGTTATAAAACCAAGCCTTCGTTTACTAATTTTGTGTAATTTAAAAGTGGCAAGTAATATGTGACGTGACCCCAAAAACAAAGACTCATATTTATCATGCAATAGTTAAAAGTACAATTACATATGCTGCAGAAACATGGTGTTTAAAAGCAAAAACGGTATCAAAACTGAATTCCACAGAAATATACTTCTGGCGACGATCGGCTCGAATCTCCAGGAAGGGCAAAATTAGGAACACTATTATTAAACAAAAAATGAATGTAACAAGGTCTCTTTTAGACGATATTAAGACTAAACAACTAAAATGGTATGGACATATTCAGAG
>Ga0123352_10012825_pt1 | contig 13278 bp, 7 predicted proteins | sample TergutLab28metaG_FD_89700 | JGI IMG/M metagenome (GOLD analysis project Ga0123352, IMG submission 89700) | Labiotermes labralis P1 segment gut microbial communities from Petit-Saut dam, French Guiana - Lab288 P1 | ecosystem: Host-associated > Arthropoda: Insects > Digestive system > Gut ... | reverse complement strand
GGTAAAGGCGGCCGGTGCGTAAGGCTGACAACCTTACCACCATCCTGTGCCGTTGTCATGAAATCTGGGAACCTTAACTTCCTGGAACCCTCTGGGCCTGTCCAGGCCTGTAATGGGACTGCTCTCCCTTTTTCTTTTTAGTGAATGCGGTCATGAACGTTTGGGTTCCATAGAATTTGTGAACATTCTTGACAGCCTAGAGAACTATTAGCTTCTCAAGAAGAACTATTCAATCGAGTCGGTTCGTTACAACTACAGACTTTTATAAATACGTGGTACATATTTTAAGCAACATGCACGGAATAAATTCTTTCAAATTTAAACAGCAAATTGGCACAAAGCGGTGAGGCTCTTCCTTACAGTGGGGATGGACCGATTTAAAACTCTTACGGTACATCGTCTATCATAACTCATATTCTTCTTTGTTTCCTTCAGCCTGGTAACTTGGTGTGTTAGCGGGGCACATTGCTAGTCACGCCTACCCAAAGCCCACAAAACTCCTAATGACCTCTGCCCTTAAACCCTCAATACATTTGTCACTGGCATCTTATATTACTTTTATATAAATTCGAAAATTCTCCTACGAAATAGCTTATCCTTTCACGCATTCTTTCTTATAATAAAACCAACTAGACGCACTAATTTCTCAAATTTATTTTTGGAATACAATTCTTCATGTTTCGAACAGTTCCTCTGTCCATCATCAGGAGTTCTTCACTGTACACACAGCAATGGTATATTGTCAGCAAATCTGTATGACATATACCATTGCTGTGTGTACATTGAAGAACTCCTGATGATGGACAGAGGAACTGTCCGAAACATGTAGAACTGTATTCCTAAAGTAAATTTGAGAAATTAGTGCATCTAGTAGGTTTTATTACAAGAATTTATCACGATGCACGGTCACCTGAACGTCAAACTTTGCACGCACATTTCCTACGATAACTCAATAACTCCTCCGATCTACTCGCACGGCTCACCACAACTCTCCCACCTCGCCTCCATGTCCTAACCGTGCCACTTGTTTCAGACGAACAACAAATAAGATGTACAACAAAGCATGACACTTGTCCATGGCTCAGATATTTAGCCGCCGATCTCTCACCGCAAAGGTGCGAGTTCGAATCCAGACCAGCCACTGTAGCATCTGTGGTAAACAAAGGTGTATCTAGTATGGGGATTTCCTCCTAGTATTTGGTTTTTTTTCCCCTGCCAGCAACTATAAAACATTATCCATACTCATGAATTCAATTATACCTTAATCCACAAGGGCTATGTTACCTTAGCAATTCAGAACATCGTTAAACAACGCGCTTAGAAAGCAAAAAAAAAAAAATTTTCAGGCGGAAATTATTGGCCACCTTTATTTGCGTATTTTGCTTAGATGAAATTTTCATGGTGTCATGAGCTTCTATTTTCCACACTGCAACCAAGAATTGCTTCCGGGTCATTAGAGTCTCCTATTCCATGCAGATTCGAATAAATGCCGAGTTCAGTTTGGACATATCGATTCTTGATATCCACTCATCATTTGTTCCTAAACATGATATTTCACAGATGCTTGAAACACACGCAAACAATCCAGCCAGGCGTGTATCTACGTAGACTCGTACTGCAAATGGAGCGTTGTAGAACTGCTAGCAACATCGATGATGTTATGTAGGATTCATTACATTACAGCTTGGAGATTTTTCTTCTCTCCATGGAGCACAAACCTTTTGTTAAGCCAAATCAAGTGCCATGTGTATGGCGAATTTGAGTATTAACAACTTCAACACTTGCTGTGCTACAAATCGGAAGGTCGCTGTTTCGATCCCAGCTTGTGTCAGTGGATTTTTCATTGATATAAAAATCCTTCCGATCGTACTATGGCCCTGGGGTCGACTCAGCCTCTAACAGAAACGAGTACCAGGAGTATTTCCTGGGGGTAAAGGCGGCCGGTGCGTAAAGCTCACAACCTACCACCATCCTGTGCCGTTGTCATGAAATCTGGGAAGCTTGACTTCCTGCAACCCTCTGGGCCACCCCAGGCCTGTAATAGGAATGCTTTACCTTTACAACATCAACACTGCGCACTGCTAAGTTAACCTGGATTATAGCCTGAAATAGAATATATATATATATATATATATATATATATATATATATATGTAATACGATCTCCTTCAAGCAATTCTATGATCCTGAACTATCATCTGTAATTTTAGAACTTCTTGGCATGAAGGTAATCTAAACGTTTATCTGTGCCAACGTCACCTTTTAACTTACAGGCTAATATATCGAATTGGACCACATCTGTTAATTTTGGCAGAAACCTTTTGCTGTAGAAATATCATATCTTATGTAAATGGGACTAAATTTCAGGGTAATATTAACACAAGACTCTGAACGTACGGTCGTGCTCAGAGAGTCTGAAATTTAGCGTCTAGTTAATATAAATTCTCAACTTCAGAATAATGTCAACAGAGTGTCCGAACTTCAGGATAATTTTAACGGTCTGAACGTGAGGATAAGATTATCAGAGAGTGTGAATTTGGGGTCATTGTGACAGAGACTCTGAATTTCATGTTTCTGTGAAAACAGATCCAAACTTTCAAAATAATTTTACACAGTCTGAAATTCGGTGTAGTCATACCAGAGAGTCTGAAATTCAAGGTCGCGTTACCATGGAATCTTAACCATACTCTCTCTCACTCATTTTCATTCATGTATGTTTGTAAGGTGTGGACCGGGAAGCTCAGTCGGTATAGCTACTGACTACGGGCTGGACGGTCCGGGATCGAATACCGGTGGGGACGAGATTTTCCGCCCGTCCAGACCGTCCCTGGGGTCCAACCAGCCTCCTGTAAAATGAGTACCGGGTCTTTCCCGGAGGTAAAGTGCGGCCGGTACGTGTTGCTGACCACTCACCCCATCTAGTGCCGCTGTCATGGAAGAGTGGAGCTATACCTCTACCCACCCTCTGGGCCACACCGGGCCTGTAACGGGAAAACTTTACCTTATGTATGTAAGGTAATCTGCACACATTACTTACTAGTACCTCTGTGACAAATATCTGTAAGGGCAACACAAGGCCCAGCAATGGACACGATTCTACACCTCCTGCCTCCAAATCTCTTCCTCATAAATTATGTTCTGTCGTCTTCATTAACGTTATACCCCTAATTTCCCATATCCCAATGCCTACGCAAGAAATTCTGTTGGTGCGAAAAGAACTGCAGATGATTAACGGAATACTGTTAGCTTTAATTTATCGTTATCCTGTCTTTAATAAATGCGCCAACTTTGACAAGAAAGGTATATTTGTTACACCCCCGTTGTGTATAAACATATACGGCAATAAAAGGACTCGTTTTGTAAGTGCGGTTGGCACTACTGGCTCTTCACCGTCTACTGTCACAGACGTAGAAATGAACATGAAAACTGGAAGGTAATTTCAAAAGTCTCTGTTTACCGAATATTCTGCAGACTGCACGCTAGCCTGAAGTGGAAGGTAAAACAAACAATTTCGATTGCTTCCAAAGTTCCGACTTATCGCACACATCGATACTTATTCTGAGCAATATCATGCAAAGACAATCGATAGTCGAACAAAGTTCACGTTCCTCTACGACATCAGGCACCAGATATATGGGCTTGTATGTAGACATTAGAGGAATGTGTTGGATGAGCTTCGTAACTCGTGATTTTAGGGCTTTTACTCAGTTATTCTAGATCAGTAATTCTCAAATGGTGTTTTTAAGGAGCATTATCCCCCTTGTGTTTTTTTTAGAACATAAAGGAACAATTATGCATAGGCATAGAAGTCATAACACAACTATATTTGCAATTATACACAACGGATCAGCTATATGTTTCGACCATTTCTGATTTGGCCATCATCGGGTTGGATACAGTTATCAGAGAAACTATATAACAATACAATACGATACAATCTCGTTTACAAACGAGATCTCGTCTCCCTCTACTTACACTGACACCGATGATTGTATCGTATTATATTACTTTATATAGTTTCTCTGATAATTGTATCCAACTTGACGATGGTCAAGTCAGAAATGGCCGAAACATGTAACTGATACGTTATGTATAATTGTAAATAATTGTGTTATGACTGCTATGCCTATGCATAATTGTTCTTTATGTCCCAAATGGTATCCCCTGAATTCCGCCATAGAATTCGTTTAAAATATATAATCTGTAGCTTAAAATTATTATTGTTCTCAATAATCCATTCACTTAACATTTTTCTCCTTTTATTTTGGTAAAAGAATTATACAATAAATGGCAGTCTCATAGCAGCATAGAATGTCTTGGCCACTTGAGCAACTTGTCTTAAGTTTGTGATTAATTAATATATCCTCATTCACTCAATGGTGAAGCGCTGGTGTGGTTGACGCCGGCTGTTTGACCGGCAAATTGACTCTGCTGGATAATCTGGCTTTAAACCCCATCAACTGCTGTATCGGACATTACTCCTGTGTACATTATCACTCAAAGATCCTTTCATATGAAATGGATAATGTGTGGTGGACAGAATATTGTCAGCCGAATCGAAAAATCGAATTATATTACCTTGGGCACGTGACGGTGAAATTACTCCACTAGAAATTTATATTAAAAAAAAAATACAATGCTTGAAAAACTGATAGGGGTCAATGACTTTGTTGCTACGGGGGAAGTGCCTGGTAATATTGTATCTATATGTAGGTGTTGACTTATGGTTTTGCCTGAATAACTACTTGCAGTTTCGACGGAATTTGGTGGCGGTTTCGTAAATTCATACTTTCCAAAAATTGCTTATCTGTCGAATGTAAAGTCAATTAGACGTAAAGTTAAAAAACCCTTTCTTTCCCACCCCCCCCCCCCCCCCCAAAAAAAGTCTCAACGTCGAAACGTGTGTCTGCAACACTGAATATACATCTATTTTATAAACTCGACTTCCTTTTGAAAATTTTATCAAATGTGGCGAAATTTAAAGAAGCAAAGAACAAAGAAATATTCACGGCTTTGTCGTACTTACATTACGCTCAAGGTCAGGAGAAATATACGAATTACTTACATGTTATACACTGAGACTTTTTTTTTAAAAATGTAACTTTAAAATCAAAATTGGTGTACAGAAAAGACATTGTCGATTTCAGGGACAGAAAATTAATTTTTGTCAAAATTTCAATGAACATTATGACTACAACCAGAGACATGACTGAACTAAAGACTTATTCGCCACAAATTTTTAAATTCATCTCTTAAGATGCAGATAGGTAAAACGTTACAAACCACTGTCGGTTACAGTCAGATCAATAAACGTAAAATCTTAGTTGCGAAGAGAGTCGAAAGAAGAGGATTCCAGACTGTGAAATTAGTTTCATCAAATATTAAGTGAGGTCAGGTTATAGGAGAAGGGGGGGAAAAACAGAAAATTGTGTAAATCAACATCATCGGGTTCATTGAAAATTTCAAAAGAAAGAAATAGTCACAGTGAGACGTCGCTAAAAAGTGGCTAAAGGTGCGGACGGGTTTATCTATAACACATACAGGAAAGAAGGACAAGAAAGGAAGGGAGAACAAGGAGGAGGAGGAAGAGTAAAACAAGTTATGACGTTTCGTTGTAAACTCCCACGGCCGGTTATGGTACATTCATTTAGCTAATATTCAATGATAAAAATAAACCAGGTTTCCGTTAGACTTACGCGGCAAAATTGTAAATTTATTGCTAAAACTGACACCGAAGCAATCTCCTATTTTCGATGTTTCTTATTTCCCTGCATGTAAATTCCAGAATAGTACCTCAATTGTACCAAGAACGTGTCCTTCCAAATCCCTCTCTTGAAGTAAAACCATAGTCACCTGACGGTCCGTCTTGACTTCAAAGCAGAAGCAGACTATTCTTGATTTCAAACTTTCGCCGTGTTCTGGATGCTTTACTCTTTCTTTTGGGTTATTCCTCGGCTTCTGAATTTTATGTGCCGACGTTTCGGAACGACCTGTCTGTTCCATCTTCATATGTACTGTAAGATACATAAAATTCAGAAGCCTGGGACTCACCCAAAATAAAGAATACAACACAAACAGACTACTGTATTAGGGGGATGTTATAAATGGTTTCTCGCATACAATCTGGTTGATTTAACTGATCTCGAATGGAAACTGTGTCTTAAGAATAACGCTGTGTTGTGTTACCGACTTATCAACCGGCAACGGTGAACGAAAATTTGTTCCATCAGCACACGATTATTTTTATGCTGGGGTGAAGGCAGAATGAGAGGTCTCGTGTCATAACCTACCACCCTGTGTTGCAATGCGATGAATGCTGTGAATACACCAAATTAGCCAGGAACACTATTTTACTGAAACCTGTGAAGGCAAGCTACGGGGTCTGTGTTGGTTGTGCTGGTGCTTCTACTGAAAGTTTGGTATAATATTACAGAATTAAAACTAGCGTATTAAATGCGATGGTGGTACTGGGCAAACTTCGTGAAGATGATAGGGTTCAATAAGCATACATTCTACAGACGAACACTGAAAGGCGTTGGGGGGCTTACTACAGACATTCTTTGACAACTTCCACTCCCCTTCCAACCCCCCCCCAAAAAAAAAACATAAAAGAGAAATGGTACTTCTGAAAGTGTAGTGCACATATTTTAAACAATTTTTACTGTTCTGACGTGGAAATCGTGGCTCTGTTGTAAGTCTTACCACAGGTCCACAGCCTCTTCCAAAGCTAGTTCTCCATGTAGAGCGATCTAGCGCTGCCGCTTTCAATTTACATTATCCTCTCGCTTCCCTAACGTCAGCAGTAGCTGCTTACGTCTTCTTCCTCGTCTACTTGTTCCTTATATCCTTCCTTTTATCTTTCCATCAATAGCGTGTTTTAGAAGGCAACATTTGACCAATCCAGAAGAGACAAAAAACGTGGTTTATCTTTGGAAAGAAAGCCACATTCGTCCTTATAAACTGTTTACTTCCCGCTTATATTTCTTAATCGTTTTCTCCCCTGAAGGCGAGCTGATAAGCCAGAACGTGCTGTAGGAAGAATAAACTTATACCACTTGTGTGTATTTTGCTGACCTTTTGTGAAACTGTAATTGGATATTTACTTGGCGAGTAATGCAACAATATACGATTCTAAATGCGTTCTTCTAGCCTTCCCAGCACCCGACATCATCCAAGATTGTTTACTGTCGATACGAATCTACATCCAGAGACGCATGTAGCATAAGCACATAAGAGCATATGACTAACTCCATGGAGCAGAGTCCTTCTTGAGAAGCTAACAGACCCTCGGCTATTCAAGAAATTCCCCCGCATTTTATGTAACCCAAATGTTCATTACCGCACTCACAAGAACCACTTCCTATTCTCAGTCAAATCAATCAAGTATATGCTCCACTCCCATTTCACTCCTTGAAGATTCATTTTAAACACTACTATGTCTTCCAAGTGTTCTCTTTACATTTGGTCTCCCTCATCAAAACCCAGTATTTCCACACTCTATTCTCTAAAATCAGGCCCCATTATCATAAAAGTTAAGCAACAGTCAACGAGGACACTGTACCACATTTCACCACGCTTGATGCTCTAGTCTGGTGTTCGGTTGTGTACGTCTCTTTTACAAATTTTAATTCCCTTTGAAATTCACATAAAACCAGGGGCTATATTAACAGGAGAATAGAAAATATTAAATAATTACACAGTTTAAAATGTATCGTAATTAATAAGTTGTATCAAAATTCACTACCTGCTTCAGTAAACAAAATATAGGCACAGAATGAAACACGCATACACAATATCAAGTACGTATATATATATATATACACACACACACACACACACAAATACAACTACACCACCCTCATTATGCAGATATATATATGACGTGCTTAATCAGGGGGGATGATTTTGGTGGGACATGTTGCAAGTATGGAGGATAAAATTATCGCATACAGGGTTTTGGTGAGAAAGCCTGGTGGAAAGAGCTTGTCGGACAACCTAGGTATAGATGGGAAGATAATATTAAAGTTCATTATACAGAAATAGAATGCAAGGGACTGGACGTGATTGACCTGGCTCCGGATAGAGACGACGACGGGCTCTTTATAAAAGGTAAAGAATTATCGGGGTTCGTAAATGCTGGGAATATCTTGAGTAACTGAGAAACCGTCAACTTCTCAAGAAGGACTGGGCTACATTAAGTTATTCACGACACGGTATGTGTGTGTGTGTGTGTGTGTGTGTGCACATACATATATGAACCCTGGGGACCGCGGCAGCACAGTGGTCAAGGTGCTGTGCTACAAATCGGAAGGACGCTGGTTCGATCCCAGCTGATGTCATTGGAATTTTTCACTGACATAAATCCTTCCGATCGCACTATGGCCCTGGGGTCGACTCAGCCTCTAACAGAAATGAGTACCAGGATCATTTCCTGGGGGTTAAGGCGGCCGGTGCATAAGGCTGACAACCTTACCACCATCCTGTGCCGTTGTCATGAAATCTGGGAACCTTAACTTCCTGGAACCCTCTGGGCCACTCCAGGCCTATAAAGAGACTGCTTTTACATATATGAACCCGCGACCTCAGTTTCGTACAGGTCAAAACAATGTGTTATTTCCACTGCACGACCTGACCATTTCGGGCAGCACAGTGCGGTCTGCTTTAAATACTATCGTCACATTTCCACTACTGGAGCTGTAATGCTTTTACGGGCGTGAGTCGATATCAAGCGCTCCGTTTATGAATAAAGGGTTAAACATGTGACAGGAAGAATAATACAGCGTTTCGTAATGTGACACCGTACAGTCTGGTATAAATGTACGTTGACATTTCTGTCGATCCCGCTCCTTCTACCTAATTACGTGAATCTACCTTTCACAGTCACCACTGCCAGAACCTCAAAAATCTCACGTGATTACGTTAGGTGATGGGTGTACACTGAAAATTGTAGTCCCTGTAGTCAAGAAGAGGGTTATTTTGTCGGAGTTTCAAATTCTAAAAGAAATAAGCTAGAAACGTCTTACTTTGATCTGCGAATTAGTCGTTGGGACGTGTTAGCGATCTCTGGAGCAGACGACAGTGAATTCTTTTCAAAATGCAGCTCATCTTAGGCAGTGCTGGGGGAATCTCCTCATTCCGTAGTTTCAATTCCGAGCATACGGTGGCAAGCCTTACAATTTTAATGCTAACTGCCATTTATACGCCCCTCGACAAAATATGCGGGCCAAAAAAAAAAGGGCTAAGGAAAAAAAGTGGAGAAGAAAACAGAAAAGAATTCCTTCCTTTAACTTCAGCACATAAGTTTAAGAGCGGAAAGAATATGGACAAAGAAAAGCAAGCAACACGCATTTTACCGAATTCAGAGAAGGAAAGAAAGAAAATGTGGAGTTAATGGAAAACCGATACGTTGCAACGTCTGTTTGTTCGCGTTACGTAAGCAATACTTTGTTCCAGTCAGCGTGATGACCACAAAAGCTCTGCTTCAAAACGAAAGGCTATAAATGCCATGCAAATCTAAATTCCCTTTCAAGACCTTAATTGATGCAAAACTTCCCACAGTTTAACATTTCAGTGTCGCTATACCAGTTACAGTTCGCCAAATTATCATAATGCATTATACACATCGAGTGCCTGCGACCCTCTGGTCTGCTGCGAAAAGAATTAATTCCGAAACTTTCAACTTTTCAGGCATTTGGAACGACTTTTTGGGGGCGGAAGACAGGCCCATTTCAGAACCTATACATTTACAGTACTGCAAGGAGAAAAACTCCTATGAATATGGATGCATCGATCAGGACTCAAACCAACGATTCGACTGCTCAAGGTGTTCGAAAGCGGGGTGTCCAATGTCACCTGTAAAAGGTAAAGTGATCCCGTTACAGGCCCGGTGTGGCCCAGAGGGTGGGTAGAGGTATAGCCCTACTCTTCCATGACCGCGGCACTAGAAGCGGGTGAGTGGTCTTTAGCCCCGGGAAAGACCCAGTACCCATTGTACAGGAGGCTGGGTGGGCCCCAGGGCCGGTCTCGACGGGCGGAAAATCTCGTCCTCACCGGGATTCGATCCCGGACCGTCCAGCCCGTAGTCACTTGCTATACCAACTGAGCTACCGGGCCCACACTGTCACCTGCAGACCACTTATTATACACGTCAAATGAATCTTATAGAATCGTTCCCGGGTTTTAGAACTCTATTCCACTTGCGGAAGTAAGTACTGCATCCGGAAAATTCCGTACCCATCAACACAGGGGTTTCTTTATGCGGTGTTTATCGCTTTTAGGTACTCCATATACAAATGCAGGAGCCTGTCACCAAAGAAGTAGAGGAAGTACAGGGGTAAATACAAGAAAAATTGATAAACACTGAGAAGAAAGAAGAGAAGAATGGATATAAATATTATGTTGGAAATAAAGTAGTGGAAAAAACAAAAAGACTTTTGCAGTACAGAAGAAGACAAAACAAGATTAGAAGACGTAAGTACTAAGTCACATTTTGGGGCGTTCGCGAACCATTGTTGTCACGAAAACGCAACAATACGGTCCTCTTTTTTTGTTATTGACGTAGATGTAAATGTAGTGTTTAGTGTTGCTATGGGAAAACAACAATGGCTTTCCTTTGCACTGTTGACGAGCTACAAGGTATTTCCTGGTGCTGCTAACAACAACAACGACAACATAATAATGACAATAATAATTCTAAAATATAAAGACCTTACAATAGAAATACAGCGCATGTGGAATGTAAAAACAAAGGCGATACCAGTAATAATAGGGGCGAATGGGACTATTTCAAAGTCATTCAGAAAATACGTGAGCAACATACCGGGAAAACATGAAGTCAAGGGACTCCAGAAAACAGCCATATTGGGCACTGCACACACACTGCGGAAAGTACTAATGTAATAATACAATAGATTCAACACTGAAACTAACGATATAAGCACCATGAATAGTAACAACAGAACAGCTGCAACACTGTATTCCCTAGGGACATAGTCTGTCTCAGGAATATAAGTATAAATACCCTGCATAAATTATATTATTATTATTATTATTATTATTCAATATTATGACTGAGTCTACATCTTTGCCTTAGTCATACGGCAAGCATATCGCATGTTTTCTGTGTAGTATTTTACCGTCACGTATGGCCTGTCTGGCTCTACCATATTTTTCCACATTACCTCATAAACAGCAGGAATTTAAGAAAACAAATTATTCAACGTGAAATGTGTTTCCTGATTTTCTCTCCAACTTTTCTCTGAAACATTTCTCGTTCTAAAGATAATTCAGCGGGATGTCATAAGGCTATACAGATCTGCATGTAAAGTAACTGTTAGTCTTGTGAGATTTTTCAACGAACTTCGATTTTCTCCGACAGTTCTTTCGGAAAATTCTCAAATATCAAATTGTATAAAAATCTGTCCTGTGCAAGGCGACCTGTTCCAAGCAAGACAGAAAAAGGGACACACATTATATATGACAAAGCTAATAGTCAATTTTAGCAGTTTTGCGAAAGCGCCCAAAAATATGGAGGAGCAAGAGAATAGGAAATGATAATTACGAACAGATGTGAAAGAGGAGAGGGAGAATGGCTGTGAAGAATAAGCAAGAAAGGATAAGGGTCGGAGACACAACCACAGAAAAACAAATAAGTAAAGTGGAGTATGTTCACCATAGAATAGGACACGAAGGCCCACAGGGGGAGTAGAGGTGTAGCTCTACTTTTTCTTTAACCTCGGCGCTAGATGGCGGTGGGTGGTCAACGCCACGCCCCGGCCGTTTTACCCCGGGAAGAAAACAATAAGTAGAGATATTAAATCCGGAAATTATTGGCATTATGGCCACAAGGAGGTCCGGCGACAAAAAATCATTTTCCGAAGACTCAGATATAAAATTCCGTAGTAGACCTAAGTTTTATTAAAAAAAAAATTGGCCTAGAGGCGACATTTTTTTTGGCACAGTGACACATGGTTACCAACCGCGGTACTTCGAAAATTAGTGCGTGTAAAGCAAGACATGTCAGTGTTTTGACTTTGCTTTAGAATGAAATTCTACGAAACACAACGAGCTTCTTATTCTTTCCAAGAACTAATGCTCTACAACTTGCTAAACAAGTCGTGATGCGCTTCTAGTTGACACAAATGCTTTGGGAAGTCCTATGAGCGCAAAACTGGCGTAAAGACACAGGACCTCTGACTGGGAGACGGACGGTTAGATTTCTCCGCCTGCTTCCTTTCAAGTCCATCTAAGTCGGATAAAATATCGAGTAGAGAAGCACTTAAAACTGGGACAAAACTCCAGCCAATAAAATCGCATTAAAAATGCACAGTCTTCTTTGTATACAAGGGAAATACATTATAAAGAGATTTCGATCTGACAATATGGAGTAGCGAGAGCATCTCCGCCTCAGACATAGAGCTCTGTCAGGTAATCTGCAACAACGTAATGTTTCTGCGACGTTAAATTATGAGTTGTTTCACGACGCTAAATGAATGAAATAGCAAGAGATTTGTAGTGTCGAATGAGATACACCTTAGACCGACATAAAATTCTTGCCTCTACTTTTTTTTTTTTAAGGACTTCAATTTGTTGGACTTTAGTTTCCAATATGAAAATTTTTATGTCCTTTTTCAGTTAGTATCAGTCCTGCTTCAAAAGAACAATACCTAACTTTATCATATTATTCAATAACGATGCGTTTTAATAATGAAAGCAGATCTACATAATTAATTTATTTATTTACTTATACAATATATTAAAAAATGCACCTTTTCTAAACTAATATTTTGGTTTATGATGTCTTCTGCATGTTTCGAACCCGAGACTTCATCTGCAGGAAGGCGGTTGTGTATACAGATACAGTATGTTTTATATGCCTCAGTATAAGCACTCTTCCACCTACAAGACTGCTTAACCCTTATCCTGCTAACGTGGAGAATATGGTGAGATCCTAATAATGCCAGCAGATGGCAGATGGGATTAATTCGGCATTGAAAGAGTTAATTGATGCATGTAAAACACACTGTACCATACCTGTACGTATAATCGACTCTCTGAAGATGAACCGTCGGGTTACTTAATCAATACACCAACTAATGCACTTATATAAAATTTACACATTAAAACACTAAAACTGCTCCGACATGTTTCAGTCCAAAGACCATCATCAGGGAGCTATATTTTCCTTGCTAAAGTCACATTAAAAATAGTCACTGATTAACTTCGTTGTACTAATAGGGTGTTGTGGCAGCATGCCGTGTTGTGTAATGTTATGTTGCG
>Ga0123352_10012822_pt1 | contig 13279 bp, 6 predicted proteins | sample TergutLab28metaG_FD_89700 | JGI IMG/M metagenome (GOLD analysis project Ga0123352, IMG submission 89700) | Labiotermes labralis P1 segment gut microbial communities from Petit-Saut dam, French Guiana - Lab288 P1 | ecosystem: Host-associated > Arthropoda: Insects > Digestive system > Gut ... | reverse complement strand
TTTTTTTTTTTTTGACGTTTTGCTGACCGTGCATCTCAGTATATTTATCTCAGCAATTAACTAATTTGATGCACAAAATTTTGTTTTCACAATAAGTTTATTTCATGCCTCTACATGTTTCGAGCACATGTGCTTATCATCAGGAGGTCAAATTGCATTAAAACAGCCTCTGGTATCATCACACCTACAGGTGGCCGTCTCGTGTACACCTGTACGTGTGATGATACCAGAGGCTGTGTAATGCAATTTTGACCTCCTGATGATGAGCACATGTGCTCGAAACATGTAGAGGCATGAAATAAACTTTTTGTGAAACAAAAATTTTGTGCATCAATTTGAGTGTCTGGGTTTAAGTAGCACAAAATTTCTTATTCTTACAAAGTGCCCTGTAACTCCAAGTCTCGTTTTTTTCGTTGTTATTTCGCTATAGTAAAGTTAATAAATTCATATTTTTCATTGCGTGACGTTACAAATTCTTCTGTAGTTTTCACCTTGTTATTACATTTTCCAGTTTCAGTTTTTAAAAAGTGGGGTCCCTATGATATTTGATATTTTGAATGTAAGGATCCCTGAAACCAGGGTCGATGAAGACACTTGCAAGAAATTTAGGGAAGTATTGAACAGATTACTGTGATTACAAGCGGTCAGATGCCAAGCGGAGGGCACTGAACGAGCGGAGAATTCTAACTTTTACGTAGCATATAAAACCGGAAACATGGGACCGGAATTTAAATACATAAGACCATAATATCATAAATTACAGTGGTTAGTGATAGGATTTGGTATATGGTGCTGAGACATGGCTGGGATGATGTTCTGAGTCCGCATGTGTCGACGAGCATAATAGTTTCCTTGAGGTATCAGAACTGTTGCTTTTCTTGTACCTAAGTATGATATACGGCAATATAAGAATAAATAGTAAATATTTATTTATTTAGCAATATGTTATTAAAATAATATTCACCAGAACAAAACATAACATAACCACCAGTAAAGTTCAGGTATTGTTGCAACGTCTTATCATACAATTCTGGGTTTTGCGAAAGAAATCACTTCGCAGTTGTTTCTTGCACTTCCGCAACTTTTGGAATCTCTGACCACCGCTTTTTCAAAAGTGCCAAAAAGTGGGAGTCACTTGGTGTAAAGTCAGGGCTGTGCGGTGGATGTTCGAGACACTCCCATCAAAATTACTGTAGCATGGCTTCAGCCTCTCGGGCGGTGAGTTGTTTTGCATTTGTCGTGTGGAAACGCAATGCTGCTTGGAGAAAATTCCTGGTGGCTTTGTGTTTATGGCTGCTATTTTAGATTTGGCAAAGAAAAAATGACAAAATTGTCTGAAGTCTTTGAAATATTTACTGTTTAGACATACTTGCTGTTCGAACTCCTTACAATATGAAAAACTTGTCGGGAGATTTCAATAAATAATTGTGGTGAAAAGATATTTTAAAACTGAAAATTAGGAAAGAGAGTTTAATGAAAAAATACACTGTTGGTCTTTGAGTACGAATTTGCCACCTAAAGGGTCTAGTTGACAAGAGGGCAAAGTTTTCAGATTGAAAATTTTATCAACACTATTACTTGTACTCCTCCTATGTGAAGAATCATAGCCAGGCTTTTGGTCCGGGGGAAATCTGAAGGAAAGACCCCAGTAGGCAAAACCTAGACTTAAATATGTGGACAGAAGTGATCTGGCCGGGGATAGCCAAAATATCAATGTGCCATGAATTGGGAATAAACATTCGTTTTCCATAAAATGCGGGGAATGTCTTGATTATCTGAGTAAATATTGGCTCTTCTAAGAGACTGTGCTCCTTCTAGTTAGATGCTAGTTAAATGCCTACTAACTCAATCGCTTCTATCCTTTCGCCCCGGATTTGTGTCCAATCAGACCAGATACAGGGTAATGCCTACTTTGTGTTTAAATGGAGAAGCTAATTTGATGAAATTCTGCAGTAATTCCAGGGCACTGGAATTTATATTTAGATTAATCTTATGTATCGCAGTGACCAATCATATTCTATATCGTGCAAAACATAATACAAAATCTAAACTAAAATTTTTCAGTTGACACTTTCATTTACCTTATCAGACCGCACACGATCAAGACGCCTTTGTTGTGTTAAAGTCCTTGAGTTATGAAACCTGGAAAATTAAATATTATTTTTTTATATCCGATTACCGATAAAATGGCTGCATAGTAGAACCCACTTGTTTTATGAGGAAGATATTTGTTTAATAATATTTTTTTGATAGATTAAGAGCTGGGGTGAAGAATATGCAAACTAATTTTCCCAAGACTCCCACAAAATTTTCAAATTGTGTCATCATTATATATCCTATGTTACGTATTTACGGTCCACAAGGTTTCTATGAATCTACAGTTCCACAGCACCAATTTACTCCAGTTCTTAGAATATTCCAAAACAGGCACCGTGAAAATTGTAAAGCTTCAAAAAACAAGGAAAGAGATTCTGAAATTTCGTTGGTCAATGACCCTGAAAATATGCAAATCTTTAAAGGCCTTTGATGTTAATGGACAAAACCAACATTGAAGTTGTGGAGAGAGAGAAAACCAACAAGATGCAACAATCAAATGTTTATTATCAACAATGTCTCAACATGTTTCGGGCATAATTATGCCCATCTTCAGGAGAACAAAGACCGTGTTACTGCATGTGGTGTGCTGCGCTGGTTCTGCTGGATGTGGTTGGTAGCGGTGGTGCTCGCACCTTACAACGCAGCGCCCCACAACCGCTACCAACCACATCCAGCAGAACCAGCGCAGCACACCACATGCAGTAACACGGTCTTTGTTCTCCTGAAGATGGGCATAATGATGCCCGAAACATGTTGAGACAGTGTTGATTATAAACATCTGATTGTTGCATCTTGTTGGTTTTCTCTCTCTCTCTTCACAATTTGCTCACGATGCACGGTCACAGGAACCTAAAACCAACATGGAAGCCCCATTCATACATACAATACCGAAAGGAAAACACGAGTGATTGTGTTTTACCTTCGACATTAAAATAAATATCTAAGTTTGCTTTTTATTTACCAACATATGCACAATTTTCTAAAATATAATGTAAAACCTCAAGTGGTTAAAACATTAACATTACATTAAGGGCTTCGACATGTTTCGGTTTTTTCTTTAAACCATCATCAGGGAGCTACTTTTCACACTAAAGTTACTTATATGCTGTACTGTTACGTTATATTGCGGTGGCGTGATGGCTGTATGTCTGTAATTCAATTTTATAATTTTTGGTAAATTAATGTCTAGTAGTTATCACAAGCAAATAGAAAACTTGAAAGTCAGTTCCTTTTTATTGTACATGTATATGAATGAAAGGCATAATGGATAAAACAGTTTTTTAGCTTACCGTATCATATATGAGATGTCCGATATAATTGTTTCTGTTAAAAGTTAAAAATATGCAATGCCCAAAAGGCAAAGACTCAGAACACCTATAAGAATATAAAACTAAAGTTACTAAAATCAAATGCAAATATATGGTTTAACAAAATATGCAGAACCAAAGGTCTACAACCGAACTATATCCGGTTATCAATCAACGGACAAACACAACGGGACAAAAGAACAGTCAACAATGCCATCCACTTCAGAATCAACCAAGAACTCAAATTTCTGTACCGTAAGAAGCAACATCTGAACCAGCAGCTTTACCGAGCACATCTAGAAGGGGCCTATCAGTACAATGGTATGTGACAGCATATCCAAAACATAATAGATGAACAAACAAATAGGCTGATGGAAAAACAATACCAAAAACTTAACAAAAAACTTGATGGCTTAACTCATAAACCTAACCTACAAAAAAAACACAATAACCAAACCACAACCAACCGGGATCAGCAGCAAAGGATAAAAAACATGACCAATATACAGCTAACACAAGAGCAAAAGAAAATTCTATCACTAGGTCCAAAATATGCCATTGAACAAGAACCAAAACGATACATTAATGATTTAATATTAGATACCGGAAATGCAATAAGGACATTTGACCCAAAAATACAAAACACATACCGACATTTGGTAACAAAACAGATTAAATGGATCAGCAACAATAACAGGGGAAATATACTCCATAAAAGATATCAATACTGTCTGAATAACCTAAAAAAGACACTTCAAAATAATAATGCCACAATGGTAAAGGCAGACAAAAGCAAGGCAATAGTACTAATAAAACAGAAGTTCTGAATAATAAATTTCAGAATTTTATAACAGACAACAACATAAAACAAATAAATGAGGATCCCACAGAAAAATATCAAACTATAATTCAGAATACACTAAAAAGCAACAAACTGACATTTGAAAAACAACAACAAAATTATCTTATGAATATAAAACCTGAAGCACCCAAACTAAACATATATATAAAGACCCATAAACAAAATGAACCAATTAGACCAGTGATTAACAACATTCAAGCATCAACATATAAAATGGCAAAATATATAAAGAAGAAAATGAACCACTTACTAAACCCACCAAACACCTACAACACAAGAAACTCACAAGAAACAGTTGAAGAACTAAAAAGCATAAAGATAAATGAAAACAATAGAATATTAACTCTAGATATAAAGGACTTTTACGTGAACCTACCATTAAATGGTATTATCAAAGCAACTAGACATTGATTACACAAGAACAACAACAATGAGGATGTAATTACACAGCTGTTAAATGTAATCAAAACAATCATGCAACAAAATTGCTTTCAATTCAATGATATATTCTATCAACCTGAAAAAGGTATAGCCATGGGATCACCCATATCAGGAACCATGGCTGAAATATATTTACAATATGTAGAAGCAAATTACATAAAACAGTGGTGGGAAACAGATGAAATTATATACTACAAAAGATATGTGGATGACATTTTAATCATATACAACAATAAAAAAATCAATAAGGATAGAATAGAAAAAGAAATCAACAAAATAGACAAAAGCCTGGAATTCAAGATGACACCAGAAAGCAACAATATAATACACTATCTGGATCTCACATTACAAAGAAGAAGCAACAACATAGAACTCAGTATATAGAGAAAAACGACAAACACTGACATAACTATTCAGTACAAATCCAACCACCCATTTGAACACAAAATATCTGCCTTCAGATATTATATACACAGAATGACAACATTACCCATAACAGAAAAATCCAGATTGGAGGAATGGAACACAATAATCACTATAGCTATCAATAATGGATACCCAAAACAGATGATACATGACCTAAGAAGAAAGCTAACCAACAGAATGACACACAAAGAGATGCATGAAAGGGAAAAACCAAAAAAATGGATAACATTTACATTTTACAGCCCAGCAATAAGACGAATAACAAACCTATTCAAAGACACAAACATAAAGATAGCATTCAGAACCAAAAACACCATACAACAACTATACACAAGAAAATCTAACCAAACAAACCCTAGTGGCTTATACAAAATACAGTGCAACACCTGCAATAAGACATACATTGGACAGACAGGAAATCAATAAGCACAAGATACAAAGAACATACCAGATACATAAAATATAATAATCCGCAATCGGCATACGCCATACACATATTACAAAATAAACATGAATACGGATCGGAAAAGGAAACCCTACAGTTAGTAAAGCAATGCACCAAAGGGACATGTATGAGTTGCTGGGAGAAATTTACATACAAATGCATCACATCCATGGAACTTTGATCACGGAACAACAGGTCAACGAACTCAATCACCTTTACAGTGCAGCACACATAGCAAGACTCACACCAGGCAACACACTCGCAGTCACTGAAAGACACAAGGAGGACCAACAACAGTAACAATTATATCGGACAACATCTCATATACAACACGGTAAGCTAAAAAAACTGTTTTATCCATTATGCCTTTCATTCATATACATGTACACTAAAAAGGAACTGACGTTCAAGTTTTCTATTTGCTTGTGATAACTACTAGACATTAATTTACCAAAAATTATAAAATTGAATTACAGACATGCAGCCATCACGCCATCGCAATATAACATAACAGTACATCATATAAGTAACTTTAGTGTGAAAAGTAGCTCCCTGATGATGGTTTAAAGAAAAACCCGAAACATGTCGGAGCCCTTAATGTAATTTTAATGTTTTAACCACTTGAGGTTTTATATTGTATTTTAGAAAATTGTGCATATGTTGGTAAATAAAAAGCAAAGTTTGAAACACTATGCACGGTGAAAAGTTAAAAATAAAAAATAAATATCTAAGTATTTTAAAAAGTGAATTTTAGAAAACTGGCAGCTTAAATTAACAGCATTCAATTACATTGAATACTTTATTTCAGCGCCTGTCCCTGTTAGGCTTGCTCGCACACTCATAGAGGGGCTTAAAATTTCTTCCTTCCGTCTTCTGTGTTAAGTACACAAAATACGCAATATTCCCCGCGAAAATAGAATAAACTTTGGACGGAACGTATTTGTGTCAACAGTCCATTTCTATAAATCTATTGAAACTAAACACAGAGCTTAGCATGTTCCTGTTATTGCACATCCCTCTCTGGTTTTTATAGTAGCAACAGAACTACAATTGGATCTCGCCGAATTCAAAATAGATGAGAAGATTAAACTAATTTGAGACAACTTTTATAAGGGACATTACTTAGTGATGGAAATACTAGATTTAGGAGGTCGGAAAGTCATAAATCACAATTATGATATTTTGTTTATCTCACGCTATTTAATGTTACATGTTTCGGCAGTATTTACGACGTCGTCATCGGCAGTAAGAATGATACAAGAAGGTTCATTTTGTAAAATACATAAATTGCGGAATAATAAGGGGATGAAATCCCATATGTAAGTTGGAATGTATAAACAGGAGCCGAAGTTTGTAAAATCGTAGAATTAAATTATAAAAAATTAAGGAAACATGTGCTAAAGTTCGTAGATCGTAAATAATTTGTAAAAAGCAAAGTGGTGTGCTTACAAAGTAAGGAAAGAGCACAGTACACATTTAGGTCCGCCCCCAGGGTAAGGATTCCTAGAGATAATCTTACAGCTTTAACTAATACGGTTGCTGGTAAAAGTCTGCAAACGTTGATTACAGGAAAGACATTTGTTGTCTGGGTGGCAACATATGATGTCTGCAAGTGGAATACAGTAGTGGGAATTAAATTTTGGTGCTTCCTTTTAATACGGTAGTGCAGAAATAACGAGTATTGCTAAATGAAAGAAAAAATTATTGAAGAACATAAAATGAAAGCTTTGCTGTTTAAAGTCAGAACAATAAAAGGGCTAAGATTAGAATTTATGTCTTGCGGCAAGTGAAGCCGTCTAGTTTGGTCCAGAAGTATTGGTTTCTCACACGAACGCTGCACCCATCGCCAGTCCAATTCTGCTTTTGTGACGTCTGTAGGACTCGCATCCACCCACAAGACTTCCCCAACGCGGTACAACGCAAAAGGCCCAAATGTAAGTCCAAACTGATGTTAAATCATGGCATATTTCGAAGTACGTGGTAGTTGTCCCAGGAAGAAAAAATGCATGTTTGGTTGTTTCGAATGTCTGTAGTGGGTATATCGTCATGAATATACAGTTTACTTAACTGAGGGACTGTGAGGAGGGGGAATAAGGTTTCTTTCGAAACGTCGGGAACTTTATATTCAAGGACACAGAGTGACATGAAATTGAATTGCCTCTTCAGCAACACACCTGTGGCGTCATCAAGTGTCAGCGACGCATTAGTTACTATATACAGTGCAGGGCAATAATACGTACTGAATTAGACGAAATAATTGATGCATGCATTCGTGGTGCAATTTGAGGTAATAACCAGGCATTTGCCAGAATGGGCTGAACGATACTTCGAAAAACCTGAATTAGGATAACAGATAAATCGCCTGAGATCCGAACTTGCTCTTTGTTGGGTAAATATGAGAAGGGTTACAGTTTGTGAAAGGCGACTGGCTTGAACACGTGTATGAAAGAAATGAATATTAAGGCAAACTAAATGCGCAACGTTAAGATTCGCTCATGTCAAAACTGCATAACTCCAAGTCGGTTTGCAAATAACTGCGAGAAGCAGGGTCTTTCAGAACCGGTAGCCACAATGTTAAGAAATTCTCCCACCCTTTACGTAGTGTCAGTTTTCATCGCCATGTTCATATAGGCCCGAACGTGGAACAGTGCCAAGCCAGTTAGATGTTGCAAACAACCAATTTTTGTAACCATTTTAATATTATACCGAAATATCTGTCGGAAATCCAACAGGAAAGTTTTGACCATTACACATCGAGTTAAAAATAGCCTTTTCACAAAACCAAAATGAGATATGTTACATCCCTTGTGAGGGGCTTCTAGGCGATCATTTTACTGATAATGAATGCTGTGTAATCACTAGAAGAAAAGGTCGAGTTTGCAATACAGACTGAAGCAATGGAACCCCTCTCGCCTCTTCATACTGACAACTGCTGGTAATGCTGCTTTCTACTGCAACTGAAACACATCCTTGCGTAACACAAACTTATGTTCATAGACACAACTTCTTGTGCACAGAGCTCTTTCCATCTTGGCCTAGATCTGTCAAATAATATTTTCTGCTCAAGATCTCTTTCTAAAATTCCGCATACACTTCAGACTTTCCAAGTGCCTTACATCTTCCTTCCACCCCACCTACATCTATCGGCCGATATACCGGTATGTTTCCACTCTAAAACACCCTGAACTCACTCACAGCTTCTAACAGCATCAGAGAATTGCCCCGTAATTCGAGGTTCAGAATTATGATCGATCGCACGTGAATGTTTGCTATTTCCTTTGTCGGATTACATAGCTTCTTGAACAAGAGAGCAGTATGAAAAGCTGAAAACGCTTTGCTCCCGATTATTAGTAGCAAACATTCCAAAGAACCGCATAGTCTTCAAATAAAGGTCTGTTTTATATACAGATTTGTATTTTCCTTGTGACTCTGCTGCCAAACGCCGACCAGGGCCTCCTCATTCTTGAGGTTTCTGAATAACACAAAACGACGCACCACAATCGGTAGGACTTCTCTGGACGAGTGATCAGCCCGTCGCGGAGACCACTACCTGACAACACACAACACTCACAACAAACAGACATCCATGCCACTGGCGGGATTCGAACCCACAATCTCAGCAAGAGAGCGGCCGTAAGCCTACACATTAGACCGTGCGGCCACTGGGATCGGTTTATATACAGACGTAACTCGAAAATTTCGAAGTCCGAACACAAGTCAATAAACCTTAGGACGTACGGTCCTCCAATGGGAGGCAAAAGTTACATAAAAAAGGAAAGAGGTGATAATTTAATGGATGCTGGTGGGTGAAGAACGATCACAAATCTCCGTAGTGGCAAAATAAACCAAATTAAAGAGAAGGAATCGCAGCTCAATACAGGCTTTCTTTTGAAATTCGAACCGGGTCCTTGTCGAGGAAGTGTTAAAACACCGCGCGCGCGCGCACACACACACACACACGCGGGCGCGTTCACAGAGAAGTCAGGAGTGCTGGCCCCGTTCTCTGGGGGACAAGCTTCTCGGCTGTAGACAGTTCTGCACAAACAAGCTACACCTGTCGACGCCGGTTAAGTGCTGCTCAGTAGCCCACTTGGTAACACATGGACCTGCAAACGCTGACCCTTGTGGTGCACGAGATTTGATGTAATTAGCTGTTAGAATAGTGGGCTTCGGGTTTGAGCAGATGAGATGGTCTTTTGTGTGTGTAAGTGTGTGTGTGTGTGTGTGTGTGTGTGTGCATGTGTGTGTGTGTGTTTCAAGGAAACGGACGTTTGTCTTATCTCCTATAAAATAAATACCGTGAAAAATTAAACTTTGTATTAATTACGTTTGTGGTTACGTTCCAGCCGATGAGAATCACTCATTAAATCTGCGTTCAACAGGTGCCGGACAGAGAACAGACGGACATACCTAGTTTTTAGGGGGAGGAGGCAAAATTGAAAAGACGACAGTCAGCTTAATCATGTCTTTCCGCCCGGCTTCATGGAACAACTCGGCTTCCAATCGAAAGATTTTCATGAAATTTGATGTTTAATTACTTTTCGAAAATATGTATAGAAATTCAAGTTTCATTAAAATCTAACAACAATAAAGGGACCTTTTAAATGGGGGGGGGGATACGTATATTTATGAAGAAATCACACTGAATTCTTCTTAGAATGAGAAACATTTGAGAAAAAGACTTTACAGAGAACATCAACACGCATTTTATGTTCATTAGCTCTTTGCTGAAAATCGTGCCGTTTATGAGATAATGTGGAAAAAAATGGCAGGGAGGGACAGGACACAGATGACAATACGGCTCATGCGCGTTGCATGCTGGATACCTAAGGCTACAGAAACACAATCACAATGTGTCATATTTATTTCTTTTCCACAGCAAAAATGGTTACGCGAACGCGTGTGAGTGTTGCGTTATGTTACACTGCCTGTCTTGTTTAGACACAAAACTGACTACACTAACTCATGAACCATAACAGCGATCAAGAAACGGAGAATAGATGGGGAAAACTATCTTTTCATATAAAATATACTTATTTTTACATAATACTACATAAAATGTAGAGATATTTTGTTGTAAATGTGGTACGAGTTCTGTAGGTACATGAAAACTGTCCAGAGAAAAAAAAATGATGGACAGAAAACGTAGTTAGCGAAGATGAGACGCGTAAAGCCAACCAGCTGTGGGCAGAATCATGGGTTAAGTGAGGCTATATATATATCTGGAAATTCAGCAAAAGAAGGAAAATGTAATTAGCGGGAACGTCATGTGCAAAAGAAGGAGAGAGAATTGTGACATGCTGTCGTGCTGAGTGCCAGAATATTTAAAAGGTGGATCGCTATGGAAAGAGATGGATATATTATTGCTTTCGAAAACGCTGAGAGGCAAAGAGTTCCACTTCGTATATAATAATAATATTATTACTATTGTTGGAAAATTGTCCCTCCGCCGCCGCTTGTGCCACTGTTGGGGCAATTTTGGTTTCTAGTCAATTAGATGTCTTCAGAAGGCAAACTGCCACACACACACATTTGATACTGCTATCAGCACTTTACATTATAAAGTGCCCACACTAATGTTTCAAGTAGAGTTATTGATTCTGTGTCTCTTTCGTATGTGTCCTGTTTTTTATCCTTTGTTATTTGTGCCTGTATCTTATGCGTATTGGACCGTGCATCATCTTGATATTTGAATAAAGGTACGCCAACTTGATGACATATGCTTTATTATGTCAATTTACTGCTCAACATGTTTCGGATGTTAATACATCCATCTTCAGGAGCTTGCGACTACTTGGTGCGTTATTGTGTCGGATGTAATGTGCTGACTTGAGGCGTGTTGGTGTTATGTAGCGGGATTGGCTGCTGGTGATTATGTAGTGGTTCAGCCTGCACTCGGATACCACATCACCAACAACCAATCCCGCTACATAACACCAACACGCCTCAAGTCAACACAATACAGCCTACACAATAACGCACCAAGTAGCCGCAAGCTCCTGAAGATGGATGTATTAACATCCGAAACATGCTGAGCAGTAAATTGACATAATAAAGCAAGTGTCATCAAGTTGGTCTAACTTTATTCAAATGTGCCTGTATGTTGTGTCCTTTCGTAAGTGTGCATCTGGCTGTTGACTCGGCGCGTTATTAAAAAAGAATTGCATTATCATCATCATCATCGTCGTCGCCGTCTATTAATATCAGGGCCACTGTGTTAAAAAATAATGTTTTCGTTTTCAGAATATACACGGGCAGAACCAAATTATCTTATTCACTGCAATATTATACTGCTGAATAAACTGAATTTCTTGTTTTGTTTTCTCCAAGCCGCTAATTTCAGTTGCAGAAAATGGTTTGTTCTTTATAAAAACCGGACACAGATCAGAACTACTTTACGTAACTTGAATAGGAGATGTGAAACAACTTAGTGTAGTCCGAAGCAGCAAATCTGGACATGATACAGTACAGCAATGAGTCAGCCTAGAGAGCAATTAGACTTGTAGCAGCAACAAATAGATTTTACTTTACATTTATGTCGTATTTGTGTGTTGATTCTCCTCATTTGTAAATGCTAGCAATAACTGAGACTATATAATTTTGAATGATAGGGTAATCAGTGAACTGATAATAGGGTGTGGAAGTGGTCGTGGCCTAACATTAGGTAATATTCCCGAATTAACCTAGAGGCCGTGAGGATAACCACAAAAACCACATTTTAGGATAAGCGACAATTAAACACTGGACTTTGCGAGCACCAAGCAGAATCGGGGTCAATGTTGAAGTGGCTGTGGAAATACGCGGTGTGTGTGAGGATACAAAAGGCATGGGACAGTGTTCAGTGGCGTGTCGAGTGAACATGATGAAGAAATTTGTAGTTCAACAAGAATTTATTGGCGTGCTGAGTATCTATGGACTGCACAAGAACACATTGTGTGCTGGAGGCAGTAGCGTGGCTGTCAGCAGTACATCAAAGCGTACGTTGCTGGCGTGTGTCGTGCAGACGTCTTCTGGAAATCAGAACATCAGCTAAATAGTGCGCATGCGTCGACCAAGCGGCTAGCCTTCTTGTCAGAACATCTCGCACAGACTGTTTATGGTCAATTCACTGCTTTCCATTTATCGTGTACTTTAATTCTAAGTTTTATGTGGTCTCGTGCAAAGTTACAAACATTTTAAATTCCATTTCAGTTTCTTGGATTTTACAAACCAATTAACTCATTAATTCTCAAACACAAAAGATAAGAATCTAACTAACTGAAATAATTGAATAAGGAGTGACCAACTTGATGTCATTTGCTTTTTTATTTCATTATTTCATGCTCAACATGTTTCGGGTGTTAATACATCCATCCGCAGGAGTTTGCGACTTATTTGTTGAGTTATTTCATGGGTTGTATTGCTCTGGTTCGATGCGTGTTGGTGTAACTTTGTGGTTTGGCTGGGGTGGTGTGGTATCCGGATGCAGGCTTCAGCCTACCACACCACCCTAGCCAAACCAAAACGTAACACCAACACACATCGAACCAGAGCAATACAACCCATGAAATAACCCATAAAATAAGTCGCAAGCTCCTGAGGATGGATGTATTAACATACGAAACATGTTGAGCAGTAAATAATGAAATAATAAAGCAAATGACATCAAGTTGGTCTCTCTTTATTCAACTATCAAGATGATGCACGGTCCAATAAACATAA
>Ga0123352_10012820_pt1 | contig 13279 bp, 5 predicted proteins | sample TergutLab28metaG_FD_89700 | JGI IMG/M metagenome (GOLD analysis project Ga0123352, IMG submission 89700) | Labiotermes labralis P1 segment gut microbial communities from Petit-Saut dam, French Guiana - Lab288 P1 | ecosystem: Host-associated > Arthropoda: Insects > Digestive system > Gut ... | reverse complement strand
TACTTGAATGAAAAAAGTAGCGGCTCCAGGTCTAGAAAACAGAGATTAACGGCTGTGGGGAACCGTTGTGCTGACCACGTGACACCCCTCTATCCGCAAAAGTTGGCACTAACTTCGCCGACCAGCGGCGGCCGCTCTGTCGGTATAGTTCGCGTGCGGACTAAGGCCACGGAGTTTACTTTAATACACTGAATGTAAGAAAATGCATGGTATGAGTAACATAAAACTGAGCTGGCATATTTCACTGTAATGAAATTCTTTATGTACCCAATTCTGAAAGATAATTACTATTTTCTTACATCTGTGGTGGAAAAAAGAACCAATTAAGTATTCATGAAATAAAAGGTTAGCATAATTTCAATGACATTCATTCTACATTGCAAATACTGGTAAACTGACATTTAACTAAATTTCAAAAATTGTAATTATACCTGTACATGGCACAAAACAACTTTCACTGAATGTGTGATCATTCTGTAAAACAGTCATTACTTGCACAGACAGCATGAAAAGAAAGCATAACACAAGGGTAATTTCCAGCTAAATATATCATATCTAACCTACTTGTAAACACAAACTATATACTAAAACACCTGACATGAACTTCATTCTCATCTTTACCATTCTGGTATACAGGCTGTTTCAGGAGGAATCTGCCATATTTCAGGAGAACAATCCTTAGGTTAATTTACATTGATGTAACAAATTGTACCTACATACAAAGTTGCATTGTTGCAGGTATAATGACACAAGAGAAATGTTTCCTTACAGTTTTATTTACTGTACAATTTAAAATTATGCATTATCTATACACTGCACTGGTCTGTCCTTTGGTGAACAGCCAAGCCATGAGGAGAGAGGTGTGCTATGTAACATACATAGTATCCTAAGGATGACTTTATGAAACTAATGCAAGTTCTTCTTACTTAATCAATGTCCTTATGTCACCCAGACATTAATTAGACACTAAAAACAGGTGTTAACAATATAGGAACTACAAATTACCCATTTTAAAATGTACTTAATAATCAACAAATGTACAACAGTTCTCATTCTTTAAAACTTATCTCTGAAACTGTACAGCCTCAGATACAGGTGTTTTTTTTTTGTTACATTGATGTAATTTAACCTCAGGCACGTTGTCATTTGTAACACCCTGTACAACCTGTACAAAAAATTCCACCTTCCAAATGTTTCTCTAAAATGGCTCATCATAGGAAACCTAGCATGATCCATTAAATACAGACCTCATGAAGGTCTACAACTTTTGTGGTCCATTATTATTTGACATGATGTACTCTAATCAAACAGAACACAAAATAATCATATCCATTATTTGTAATATAATTACTCATGACTGTCATTCCCAACAAGAGAATTTGTTGTTTTACAGAATACTATCAGAACAGCCACCAATGCAGCACTTGTATGCAAAATCAATGAATACCAACACCAAAACAGTGAAGAATACTGCTGAAAAAATATATATACCCTAAACAGAAGTATTCTTTTACACACTCGTTTTAAATATTTCAGTCTTGAATTTCTACAAATCATATTCAAAATACTGAACTTTTATGTAATAGCTGTTAATGCTGAAAGTACATAAATTATTCTCATGTGCAATGCAGTAATACTGTATTTACTCAAATATAAAATGACCCTGCAGATAATACAAATCACCCTTCACAATCTTTGGTTTTCAGGAAAATGCTTATACAGACCACGGATAACCTTGTGTGTGATTATAAAATACCAACTCATATTCAGATGATGAACTGGGTAAACTCTCACCTTATTTTCAGACATTTAATGTAATCTTGAACATAATTTTCAGGTTCACAACTCTGTGGAAAGTTTAAGAAAAAGAGTGGATCCAAAAGTCCTTCCAAAAGAGCTTGGGGGGAGTATACCAATGGCCGAGATGATAGGTACGTTATTCTTCAACAACAGTAAATGTAAATATTTCATTAAAACTCTAATATAAAGTGTCCACAATCACAGCAGCAGCCTAACTAGCTCTGTCCTAAACCATTTCAAACTGTCATAAATACAATTTCCATATCTGTAGACATCTACAGGCTCTTTACTTTATCTGAGAACTACTGTATCTCACTTTCTACTGCTACATTGCCACACATGTGAGCAGTTGGCTCAGTGGATGTTAATACAATGTGTGAGCTGACAATGCAGTAACCAACAGGTGTCAGATAAAACAATTACTCTGTACAACACAACCAATACTGGATCCCTAGAAAAATTTTGCATTCCATTTCATATTACAATAAGAAACACATTTGTTACAAGTGATTATATTTATAACAGGACATCTATGGCATCAAGTAAAATTGCATCTCGAAGCTGCTTCAAAAACATGTTTGTCCTACAAAATGACCAGTTCTATGGAACAGACAGTATCTTCAGCAACTAATAGGTAAAAGTTGGCCAAAAAATTACTCATCTGTAGGTTCATCATTGTATTCACACACCATGTTACTGGTCCCTATCACAAGCTAGGCAAATCCAGTGAAACTCATATTCTACCAATGAACACACAACCACTAAATACCACAGTAAAACTTCATTAAGTACTTTAGCCACAAGTTTCAGAACTTAGATCATTTTTACTGGCTCCATACACATATTACTGGGGATAACATGGATATCACAGTTTATAATAATTTCGAATTTAAAATTTAGGTCAGCAACATGTGAACATATTTCCCAAATTTCTTAGATTTTCATGACAGTTGTTAGATGGTCATATTTTAGGTTTCTATGCCACTAGTGTGCTTTGTTTGTTAACAAAAAGTTCAAAACATTGTTTGTGTTCTTCAGGAATGTTTAAGGGAAGTTTCCGTTAAATAAGACGAGGTGAAAAGGAACCACAAAACCAAAGAATGGATTACACAAATATCAGAAAATCCTGCATGCATGAATGAAAACTAAGTCTGAACAAGTGATGTGAAGGACACAACCTTCCATTGCTTTTTTTTTTTTGTTTGGGGGGGGGAGAGATATATATATCAAGAAATTTCCAGTTTACATAAAATATGTGTTATGGTAACAAAACAAATGAAGTACTGACAACTAAATTACTTGGTATACAAATGTACATGAACATAAACTGTAAAAAAACATACTGAATATACTACCCCCATAGATCGGCATTATTTTGCCTTGAGGGCAGTCACACCACACATGACCACAGGCAGTTTAAAATTTACTTCCTCTGCATACTTCCATTTTATTGCATTTAGTGGCGTATCTTCTGGGCAAAATCGACAGCAGAAGAGGATTCGCCACCTGAAAGAAAATTATCAGAATGTTGGCGTGGGTGTAAAAAAAGATGTTTCCTGCAAGGGATAGCTTAAGAAATCTGTTTCCTCTTCCCAGTGATCAGGCACTTTCATTAGTATGCTGCACTGCAGACAACATTAACAGATTTCAGTCATTCACAGACACAACAGTATAAATACTAGACAAAAATATAACCTCTGTGTGGTACATCCTAACCTCCCTAGTTACCAGAAATGAGATTACTATGCAGGAAATAATAATAATAATCCATCTAAAACCGAAATAATAAGACCGTAACATAAAAGTATTGAAGGCAATATGATAGCTCCCACACCATAACTTTGTCAACTACTGTACATACCAATAAATAATAAGCATATTAGTCATTTCTGGCACAAATACCATGCCATATTTTTGGCTGTATGACATCGTATTCCTGTAACATGACTATCAAACAGCCATACAAACCACGGACATCAAATTTGTGCTGTATTACAACATAAACAAAAATGCACATGTCAAACATCAGTGCACCTATAACACAATGTACAAAGTGAGTGTGAAGCAATCTAAACACAACTATATTTGGTATCTATAGCTAACAATGGTGGGTAGCTATCAGCAACTACATGTTTCAGCCATCATGGTGGCCATCACCAGGTTGTACATACCAAAATAGATACACTAATACAATATGCAAATTTAATCAGCTTGATGTCGAGATCTCAAACACCTTAACATTCGTTAATCTTACAGAATTGGTTATGGCTAGTAATAATGTTATGAGTATTTTTGGAGGCGTGGAGTTCAGAGTCAGGCAAGCTAGTTGACTTGCAGCAGTCTAGTTAGTTGTTGTTGGCTTTCTTGACAGGCATAATCTAGTTGCAGGTGGGTATGTGCTCTGAGGCACAATCATGTCCATTCTGTGGAGCATGGAAACATATAGGGTGGTGAGATATATGTGTGTGATAATGAGGAACTTCACAGGGTGAATAGTAGTCAGGCGCTTATTCATGGATGGTAGAAACTTTAGCTGGTGGGGAGGTTGGTGTCCCATGGCTCATTATGTGTGGAATATGCTGTGGTTCTTGCCCACTGTTTACTGTAGGTAACCAGTGTGTTGCTCCAATTGGGTTGTAGAAAAAACTGCACTGTGTAGTAGAATGTAGGTGAACAGCATAACTTTTTGCAGGGCTTCCTAACCAGCCTTAATGCCGTGTCACTGTTTTTGCAGGTGCACCACATATATAATGAAACACTGTTATTATCCTATGCATGAGACACATATTGTATTCTGGTGTAACTTTTCTCTTGAGACTGTTGTGTGCCTGGGGTGGAAGTCGTGCTAGTGTTGGGAGTGTGAAAGTGCTTTTGACCATGTGAGGGATCGGGGTGAGGGTTGGGGTGGGGGGGTAATTGCTGATAGCTACCCACCATTGCTAGCTATAGATACCAAATGTAGTTGTGTTTAGACTGCTTCACACTCACTTTGTGCATTGTGATTTAATACACAACAGGGATGTCGCACACAAAAATTACCTATAACACGTAAATAATTTCAATCAAGTTCACACACAGTAGCTGGCATGAATAGTACTATGAACTAAACTTACCTTTGAAAGAAACTGATTTGTATTTCTACTCTGTTAGCAAAACAACACAACATGCCTTCTCACACTTGATTGCAAACCCCAACCATCTTCCAGCAGGAACTGACTAAAGAACCAAAGTTTACTTGTTGAGAGCAGCAGTTGTACGTAACGTCCTCATTTTTTTTCACTTGCGCAATGCAGCAATGTAGACATGTGCACCAAAATCAAAATTACGGTTTCACATTCGTCAAAAACAAATTCACCCCAATTTATTGGCACATAAGTTTACACACTAATAAAACCCATAACAAGAAAAGCAAGGCATTTGGCGCATCATATAATTTAAGTCACCAACATAAATTATGCAGATTGTATAGCACAGGGATCGACATTATGCTAATTCACACTATGAAACATATTTTTGCGGAAAGACTAGAGCGATAAAGAGACATAATTTTAGAGAAAAAAGGAATTCTTAATAATTATAGGACTAGTAATTACAGACCATCGTTAGATACTTCACCTCTTTTTAAGAGTATTATTCATGGACTTTCCTATCACTGAATCTAATGAAATTAATCTCATCAGTACAACCCTACATTTCAGTGACAGAATGGACCCCATCTTTAGACCTCCTTCTGAAGCAACTTGAAGATGGGGGTCATTGTTAGAACATTACAGAACATTGTTATTCATCACCAGTAGTGTCAAAGACAAGTAAAAAAGGGCAGTTTGTTTCAGTAAAGGAGTGCATTTTTTACAAATTTATTTCCAGATCTCTGGAAAAAGGAGGTATCAGCCAAAAGGGAATCCATCCTTCATCTTGATGACATTCAGTTGTTAAGTACTAAGTCCATCATTACTCGCAGAAACAACCAACAAAATGAAAACTCTTCACTCATGATAAACAGCCTCCAAGGAAGTTTCAGACAACTTGAAGTTGATTAAGCATATATGTATGTCATAACAACATGCTATTTTTCAAATTAACCATAAAATACTCCAATAACACAACTTTTTATTACAAATATTTCCATGTAAAATTTTTAAAGGTTTAGTTAATAGTAACCCTTGTGTCCAAGTAATATTTTATGGTTAATATGGCATCATGCAGAGTGGAATGCAGCTCATTATGGTACAGCATGTTTTGGTTGTTGTATGAACACATTTACATTATTATAACATGCCTCTCTTGTTGTAAATTGGCAACTATTACAATTGCTACCCCCTCACATTTTATCTTAATATAGGTAATAATTTGATAAATATATTCATTTATATATTTTTAACAATTCTAACTGTAGACTGTATAACTTTTGTCAATCTCAGACACCACACTGGGTGGGTTGTGAATTACTGTTGTTACAATACCACTAGGTTTATTTTCAAGAAATAAAAGTTTCTTTATATCCATGAAAAAGACTTGAACTAAGTCTTCTTGTTCAAATATTTCAGCCTTTCCTTTATTCCATGCTTTCTCAAGTTGTTATGCATACCACTACCACTGATTATTGTATGCAGCCTAAATATAAAACCAAAACACACAAAAGGATAAAAATTTAAAAAAATGAATGAAACCTAAGCCACATATATTTACTAATATGCAGCACTGCTGGCAACATATCTATTATTATATAGCTCATCCCCACTGTCAGACAGTCTTCTCAATTACAGTTTTTTACTTAAATATATAAAAAAAATAGTAGTTGTATATTTAAACAGTTAAATTTCATTCAGTGGTATGCAAATGAAAAAGTTTGAGAACCCCTGCTCTATTCCTAACCATTTTGCAGCAACTAATAACCTCTGAAGCTTCAGCCATCAACAAGGTAACCAAAAAGCAGTGTTGTAGTAACACTTGTGAGTGCACATATGAATTATAAGTAAGCAATGAAATATCAATATTTTTTTATATCATACACAAATAAGCCAGGACAATGCAGTCAGTACACTGACTAGGCTGTATGACCAGCAAGATGTGGTTTGAGATGCTGTGTGGGCAAGAAATTTTTCATTCCTCCTAAACATCTATTCTGGCTCTGAGGCCCACCAAACTACCTATTTGATAGGTACCAAAGATTCTTTCCCTGGAGGTAAAATGGCTAGACTGCGAAGCTGGCCACCAACTCACTGGACAGTGTGAGCAAAGCAAAGGATGTAGATGGCAATGCATGGCTGCACCAAGGGAATGTTAAGTACAGACTGGCAACAAAACCAATGAACTGTAAGGTGAGAGGCCCAGAATTTACAGTCCAAAGAACTACTGGATGAACTGGGGAAAATGTGAATATCTCCAGTCCACAAACCTGAGTCAGGGTTTAGGTAATGTGGTATGCAGTGTACGAAGTGTTCACCCAACCATGTCCTATGAGAGTACTAAAAAAATATGAGCCACATGCTTACCACATTCATGTTTCACATCAAATTTCAATATTGCAACAGTAGCGTTCTCTTCCCATTACTACACAAACTGCATTTAATACTATTTGGATGCTTCACATCCATTTTTATAAGAATTATTCATTTTTAAAATGATCTAAAAGTGCTCTGTATGCAAATGAAAGGTGAAAAAAACGACTGATTATGCAGTCATCAAGCAGGTTCCATGAACACAGGAACCACTACACACACACAGTGTTGGTGGTTGTCTTCTGTGGGCACGACCTTACATATATATTTTCCAATTCACTCTGCAATATAAAATTGCATTCAGTCAAATACTCCTAATTCAAGGGGTAAATGAATATTGAATGCTTCATATGAGAGAACATTTCCCAATAAGATCAGTGAATTTTTATTCTGTTTCAAGAAAATATTTCCATAATATTAACAAACAATCTTTCACATTCTCAGAAAAGTACATAATATGCTGGCAGCAAAATATTCAACAACTTGCCATGGAGACATACAAGTCCGACGAATTTAAAGATTCAATTTAAAGGAGTATTAAGAAGACACTAAGTACACACTCCTCCACTTTTGATAAATTTCTAATATCATTAACAACTAATAATCTTGTTAATCAGCTGTATATAATGAATTTGGCATAACTTCTGAATACTGTTTGTGAAATACTTATAATATTTTGTATTTGTATGATTTATTCCACACCCTACTGCCACTTTGAATATGTTCTGGATCCATGGAATGTATTATAATAATAATCTTCATAGGGTAGTTCCAGATACTTACTTTCCACACAGAATGAAGTCTTTTCAGAATGAAGCTGTCTGCTCATAGCTGAAGACAAAGCAAGAATATGTACTGAAACCCACAAGCCTCAGGACAGTTCTGAAGGGAGATGAAGTGGATAAGAGGCACAGACCATTATGTTAGATGATTCAAGTCTTCTTGGATGTTATACTGTGCAAATGGGAACCAGTGACCATTATGACATCCAAGAAGGCTTGAATCCTAAGTGACACTGCTGACATAACCTCAGATATCAAATTCATACAATGACATCATGGACTATTTCAGTTTCATCATCCAGGCTCTCAAACCCATGAGGCAGAAAACAAAATCCAACCAATTATATGAAACAAACAATAAGAGTGTGTATGCATGTCTCATGTACCTACAATCCACCATAAACCTACACTGATGAAATGAGTCTCAAAGTACCACTTACTGAGGTAAGGAAATGTTCATTGTGGGATCTCCTGCATGTAGCATGACAGGAAATACTGTATCAGTTGTATGATAAACATCAAACAAATGAAAAACTTCCGCTACATTCATCCATTTAACCACTGAATTCTTTCCACACATAATCAGTACATTATTATTTTGTCAATTATCACACAAATCAGGACTTTCCACTAATTTAGAAAGACTATTTATAATTCTGACTAGTACACATACTGCAATACAAAGTAACAAACTGAACACTTGTTACACTAGAAAAGTAGTGTTTTGTATATATTAAAGCAGCACTGAGAGCTGCTAGCTGTAATTAACTGATACTACAACCAGTACCACAAAGTACACACAGTCACTTCCCTATTATCACATACAATAAAAACTCACGAATTTGAAATACCATATAATTTGAAGCATCTATAGCTTCCCAGCTTTAAACATAGAACTTCATGCACTTTTTAGTGTGGTGAAATTTAAATGTAGTGTTATATTATTTTCTGGACAATCTGAGTACACATTCATCTTGTATTAAACTAGGCATTCCTGAAAAAGAGGGTAATCGAGTTATTTCAAGAAATGATGAGCTCAGATCCAAAGCTGGACAAATGTCAGTTATTGTTTGCTGGCTTGTGTTTTTATGTCTTATTAAATTATGTAGGTGTTTAAAAATAAATACAAGAGGAAATCTTCTAACAACTGAGGTAAAAACACCACACCTTGTAACATAACAGTAGGATTTCAACTGACCATGTAACAGGCAAGTGTGCACTGGAAAAATTGGATGTACAGAAACTGCTAAGTCGACGCCCGATCTTTCAGTTCTAAGCAGTTCAAATTAATGTGGTTTTACTGTAATGTTCAATTTCTTCAACTACACACATATGAATTCAAGGAACATTTTACACCTCTAATTTGAAAATAACAGGTGCAAGAAATCCACCATCATTAGAATGTATGAGCATTTCTGCAGACGCCACAACCCAGTGCAAATTCCTCTCCAGTCGGAGGATGTTTGACATGCAGAGGGCACTCCTCTCCTTCCAGCTGTTTAGCCTTTGGACCTGAAACATTAAGCAAATCACATTAAATATTGACAATGACAACAATGCATATGATGACAACAATGACGATGATGACAATGACAATGGTGGTGGCAGTGGCTGCAAGAGCAGCAGCAGCAGCAACAAAACAGTAGGAACAAGGTCCAAACTCAATAAAAAGGCCATGTTGACATTGCCGTCTGTTTCTTTCATCTTTACACGCACTGCAATTTGAAAAACTTCAAAGCAACACAACAAAATGCAGAACACAAAGCTATACATCAAACGTATCAGGCTGACCAAAAACTGCAGTTTGTGTTAATCATGTTTTCAGACATGGCGGTATAATTAATTACCCTACCAGATTTAATGAACAGTTCTTACTTTGCAACAGATACCACATACCATACTTCTGTCATGTTTGGAATCAGAGATGGAGAGATCACACCAGCACTACACATTGCTCATAGCTGTACTGTGTTTCCATCCTGCTCACTTCACTCTTTAGCAAATAAAGATAGCCCTCAGTTCATGATGTGGTTCTGTTCCTGCATGAACTGTCACAAAACAAATTGGTGTAAAAGTAACATAATTATATAATGTGAGTCAATGGAGTTACAATCCAGACTCCTCTAAAAACTGACTTAAATAATGTAATGCTACTATATTTAAAGCTCTGAAATAAATTCTATGAATGCAAAAACAGCATTTTTATGAATATAAATCCATTAACTCTTACCCTGCTAACATGGAGAATATGGTGAGCTCCTAATAATTCCAGCAAATGGCAGACGGGATTGAACTTGGCGTTTACAGGGTTAAACATGTAATACAAAATGACCAAACTACACCTAATGAAACAAAAAAAAAAATTGTACATTTAGTTTGATATCTTCAAAACCCAGACCAAAAGTTTTTGTAAACATCACTGTAAGGCCTTTGCACTGATTTATTTGACAGTGGTGTAATGCAGAGATATGACTACTTTATGAAGAAGACGACGGAGGATCTTTCCTTTTTTTTGAAGAAAGCATGCACTCAAAGTTGACTGTTGAGATTTCCTCTCTATTTCTTTGATAATCTCAGAATAAGGGCCAATGGATACCATTACAATTCCTTTCACTTTCGCACTTCTCTCCCAGTTGTGGTCATTGTCACTGTCACTGTCACAGCTCATCAGTGACGCTCTCCATGACTGACAGGATGCGCTTTACATTGCTTGTTTACATACACTTTAGAGGAGGATCTTCATCTGTTTCTTCCTCCTCCTCCTTCTGTTGGCTCAGGTCTTTAGCCAATTTTTCCAAGCCTTCAATGGAAAGCTGCTGTCCATGGAGATCCAACACCTCTAGTTTATTTCAGCTATAACCTCATCCAATCTCACCTCCTGCACCAGCCTACTAACATCGTCAACAATGTTCTCCATGCATTCATTTTCTGTGAAGTCTGCTTAAATTCTGGGAGACATTTGTGCCACACACTCCTTTCAAACAGTGCACTGACACTTCTTCCCAAGCTGCGGTAATGTTATTACTGCCCAGCACCAACAACCCTTGATAGTTTTGTTTGACCTGTCCAACACACTCACCATTTCCGTGAAGGTTTGGAAGAGGTTATGGGCTCTAAAGTTTGCTTTTACCCCCAGCTCCATTGGTTGCAAGAGTGATGTGGTGTTTTATGGCATGTGAACAATACTGACATCCAGATGTGGACCTCAGCAAGGATTGCAGGAGGGCCAGGGGCAATGTCCAAGAGAAGAAGAGCCTTGGCTAGTACAAATCATTCTTTTGGCAAAAAACAGAGGACTGTAGGACAAAAATAGTTTATGTAACAATCCAAGAAGATTTCTCATGTCATCCAAGCCCTCCTGTTCCATTTCCAGTACACTGGCAACATGGTTTGTGCAGTGCTGTGCAGAACACACGGTGTCACTGCCCCCTCTTACTAGACAATGCAGCTCTAATTATAGTACTATAATGATCCTCATCCCTGACTGGCTTAGATGGTAAATGGGGACAGCTCTCATATCTGATTGGTTGTGCTGATTCTTTATACCACAACCATTATCTGTGGTTGCAAATTTGGAATTTTAATAGTTTTGTGATAGGTTTGGACTGCTGGTTTCAAAACCGTTGTTATTGTGAACTGTCACAAACCAAGGGCTACCTGCATTGCTACAGTGCACACCAGCATATAGGTTACATGAATATCACAACACCAAATAATTGTTTTTATTCACCCTTTTCGTTCCATAATGAGCTACACCAGAACTCAAACACAGAGCACACAAATGTGGCAGAGGTCCTAAACACAGAATTTCACAACAATCCATCCATAGTGAATTACATTGTTTTAATGGACAGATGGACAGACATAAAGAAGCTAGCAGCAGCTGTTTTGTTTGCAAACAGGCAAAAAAAAAAACATATATGTGAGACACCTCAAATTAAAGAAGATACTTAGGTGAAACGTTACAGTTTCAGTTATGACACTGAAGAAGCTGTATGCCTGTACAGTCAGCCACTTAATTACTTTATTAGTTGGTAGACAACTTTCAGTTCGTTCATTAGTAAAAAAAACTGCATTCCTCTTTCCAATATCCAAATATAAACACACAGCCATTCTTCAAATAAACCTAGCATAGCCAGGTTTCCCTCCTGACATTTTATAAATAATCACATTTGTCTGCAAAAGAAACTCCATCCCAAATCCTGACAGTAGAGGCTGGAAAGCACACTAAATGTACCTGCTGGACATGAGGGTAGTTCCAGCCGTGGAATGTTGGTAACACGCTGGAAGTCATCATGGCATGCATTGCAGAAATGTGTTGTGCCAAAACAGAAGAACACAGCAACAGAGCAGCAGTAGCGGCACTTATACTCTAAGAAATCTGTGCCATGCTTAGGACACATCTGGGCTCTTGACACATCACTGCAAGCCCCACACACCAGCTCTGTGGGGTCATACTCCTCCCCCACCTCTGCATCACAACGTGCCTCCCCTCCATAATATGCCTGAAACATTATACCTTACTGCAGGAGCAATGTTCAATAAGACAGGTTATGTACGTCATGGAAGGCATTACAATGTCCAAAACAGATAACTTATTTCACTGTGGTCTACTGCAAGGTGTAATCCTTTAGCACAACAATGCAAGTCCACACAGCACATGTGCAAGTTTTTCCAGTCATTTTGATGGAAAGTTAAGGAAAATCCATCACACTATTTGGGCCATTAAAGTAATATTTGGGCAGTTGTCAATTCCCTCATGCCTGTTTACAAACACGCATAGCTGAAAATGCAACAGCATCATTTCCACCACAATTGAATTTTGGAATTCATGCCAAAATGAGACAAATGGATCAGTGTGCTCGAGGATTATATTGAAAAATAACAACATTTCATCACCATAAATGACTTTCAATTAATACTGTAATGACTTCTCATTTAATTTTATTACTTACAGAACCTTACTTATTGAGCATCACTTATACATGATCACTTGACAGGGGGCATGCTTAAATTACTGTGTTATGTACTAACACTTCTACAACCCTGATTTATACATACATATATACACACATAAACTCCGTGGCCTTAGTCCGCACGCGAACTATACCGACAGAGCGACCGCCGCCGGTCGGCGAAGTTAGTGCCAACTTTTGCGGATAGAGGGGTGTCACGTGGTCAGCGCAACGGGTCCCC
>Ga0123352_10012819_pt1 | contig 13280 bp, 3 predicted proteins | sample TergutLab28metaG_FD_89700 | JGI IMG/M metagenome (GOLD analysis project Ga0123352, IMG submission 89700) | Labiotermes labralis P1 segment gut microbial communities from Petit-Saut dam, French Guiana - Lab288 P1 | ecosystem: Host-associated > Arthropoda: Insects > Digestive system > Gut ... | reverse complement strand
TGAGTGGATTTACCGGCGATTATTCAATTTAGTTATATTAATGCACGGATGTGATCACGATAAAGCTCTTAGGCATATTTATTCATCTGGTAAACTAACATCATAGTTGTAGACCATTAACTCACATGTCCCATCCAATTTCAGTACCCTCCCTCCGCCCCCCCCCCCTTCCATTTGTTATTAAGAAAACTTGAAAAGCAGTTGTGCTGAAGAATCTTATTCTGAATAGGCAATGTAATAGACAGATATTTGCCTATCCAGATTTTCTGGGTTCATGGTTATACCAAATTCAATAAGAATATTAATAAAAACCTCCCTTCTGATTCATAGATGGACACTTCGAAATCAAAAAAAGGGTAAACGACACCCTGGAAGCTGTGGTGGAAGCAAGTCATATAAGGGAGTAAACAAAACTGATGACAACAAAGGTCCTCCAAGATAAGTGCCTTTCATAGACAAAGCTTTGTCTCATATTGATGGGCATATTAATCATTACAGTGTCAAACCTGGGGAGCAGAACAGCCACATGAACTGTCTGAGTATGTGACACACTGATAAGTGAACACACAGTGTGGACTCATATATGGTGAGAGTGGGAAACTATTTTTGCGGAACACCATTAAGGGAAACATTTTTACTACATGCGAGGACCGATTTTTCACAAACTGAAGATACTGAAATATGAACAGGACTCCATCCAACTGCCACTGATTGTGTCAAGTGTGCATGGCTTTGCCCATAGGCATAACTTGGCCAATAACACTGTTGGCGCACATCAACCATAGGTATTAGAAGTCAAGGTAGAAGGAGGGCGAAGATTGGTTTGAACCAGTCTTTAATATATATACACCCCTTTCCCTCATACTCATTTCAACTATTTTTATTTGCCCCTCTTCAACTCGGTAGTCAAAACACTATACTATGCAAGAAAAAATACTGAAGGGAGGGGCATATATTGCCCCCCACCCCCCTCAAATTATGCTTATGGTTTTGTACATGTGTTACAGGCTATGTGGGCTGCTAAACATTTAACAACAAAACCTTTTGATTAAATTTATCAATATAAATTAGATATTCAATTTCTTTTCCTTGTTTTATGATTCTGTATAGGAATTAAATTCGTACATCCCAACAACCAATTATTTCATCCTGACAGTGAATTATGTGAATGGTATTCCTTGTGAGAACCATAATGCATCAATTTGTTATGTGGGACATATTTTCAGTTTCTGAATGTTCAAGCAGGTGATGGACAGAGCAACCACTATGCTTTAAAGAATTAAAGTTGAACAATTTCAATACACTCTCACCTATACCTCGTTCATAGGCTATGTTTATAACGCTTATCTTGCTTATCACCCTTTTTACTGGGTACACTTGCCAAGTGGTGAAACTATCCAAATTACCATTGTCACTATCCTCTCTTTCATTGCACAGGACATGTTTCATGCTTTCATTCATACTTCTTATTTACAATTGAGACTATTATGCATATGTTTTCTCCTGTACCTCATGCCACAGGTACATTAATGGTCAGTTCCTCTTGTTTTCCTTTCTTAAATGCAGGAAAGCCAATGACTCATTTCCTTGGTAAACAACCCCTTAATGAAAAATGTATCATGTGGGACAGTTTATGACAAATAACCATAGTGCAAACCAGATAAGTTAAGGGCATACAAATCATACTATAAAAAGCTGGTTACATTGAAGGAAAAGGAAGAATATTTGAGTGAAAAAATTAATGTGCTTTAAACAGTAAGAATCAGAATTATACAGGATTGCACACAGACACACGTATATTTAAGAAGGGTTTGTATTATATGTTACACAATAAGTAAATAGACTACAGTAATTAACAAGAAATGTCAATTCATAATGTCACACAAAACAGTACTCAACACTCTACTGGTAAGGTTAACTCCACACACAACATGAGATTACTGGGAAAACATCAGGATGGATTCCAGCATGACAGATAGACTACTAATTAGATCTTCTGTGTTTGCAGATATCAGCGCAAAAATTGTAGCTATTTACAAGATTCAAAGAAATGTTTAGGTCTCCATATACAGAGAAGTATTGTACAACATTATCGGTCAATTTGGTGTGCACAAACATTTCCAGTTGTCTCCATTCTTAATTAAACACCACACCATGACAGGTCAGCCTCCTGAGAAACAGCCCCAAATATCCAGTGAATAAATGTCTGGGTAAGCCCCACAGCCAGTTTGTATGCTTTGGAGATGAAAAAATCTCTTCTCCTCCCAGAAATTGAACCCTGGCTCCTCTGTCATCCAACCCGTATCCTAGTCACTGTACTGAGCTCTAGTTAGAATAACTAGAATGTCTTTAAATGGGTACCTGTTTCTGTTACATTTCCTATTCGTAAGGGTCTACAATGAGAGATGCTGTAAAACTATCTTTTTCAAATACTGTATGTGATTAGGAAATTAGGAAGAACTGCCATCCTAAGAGAAGAACACAGAGTATATTTGAAAACAGGGCATTGAGGAGAATATTGAGACCTAGGTCCAGGAAACAGCTGCACCATGAGGAGTTCCATAATTTGCACATATCACTTAGTATTATTAGCGTGATCAAATCAGGATCAAACAAATGGGGTATGTAGCACAAAAATTAGAAAATAATAAATGGGTAAGAGTTTCAATCACTAATTCTGAAGGGAAGAATCATACAGGAGACCTCAGCACAAATGGAAGCATAATATTGAAACGAATCTGCAGGAAGTAAGGTGTAACATGTGGAATAAATTCAAGTGGCACAGGATAGGTCCAATGTCAGGTTCTTGTGAAAATAATCATGTTCCTTTGTTCCAAGCAGATGGGGATATGTAATCAATATTTTTACTATTGGTTTCTCAGGAAGAACTGTGCTTTGTGGGGTAAGTTCCAACAGCTATATTCTTTTCAGGAAAAATGTTAATTTACACGATACTTTTTAGTCTTGTGGCATGTGGAACTTGCTTGCCAGGGCAGTAGGGAGCAAATAATGTGGGTCAGTAACACTCAAATAACACAGATTGTACAAATTCTGCGGTTCTCATTAATGTGTTCTTATTTAAGTTTTCTGTGTTATAGCACCGCATGTTTCATATGAAATCCGTAGAATGTTGAAAGAACTCACTGCACTCATCTTCATGATACAAGTGACGACAGTTATCTAAATTATGTAAATACAGAATAGGATGATCAAAGCCAATCTGTAATAACTCTTGGAATCTGACAGGCTAATCATTAATAACAGCAGCCCATAGAAATAAGCGTTCTTCCAGATGGAGCACAAAAATGCCAATGACCACAGAAGACCAGCCACTGGAGGGCTATTACCATAATTTGGCCTAAAGAAAAACTACTATCATTAATCACCACTTATCATGGTTGATTGTATTGCATGAATCAGGGAGTGGGAAATTTCCTTTAACTATTACAAGTTCCATAAAAAACAATGTGGTGCCATAACTCAAAAGCCTAAAGAGTCATGCCTGAAATTTATATATACATAAAAGCAGCACTTGCATACTACTAGATATTTAAGAACAGTTTAATTAGAAAAGAAAACCTTGAAAATAATTTACATTTTCACCTACACCCTCGCAATTTACATAATAACTGTTAAAATGGATCCCCAAGTTGAAGAACCATCAACTCTCAACAGAAGATGCCACTGTGAAGATTGAATAGTCTAAGAAGAAAGTGTAATGTACTAGTACAACATAAGTATACATCAATAATTATTGTCTAATATATCTCTTTATTGTTTTAAAGACTCCTTTTTACAGTAGTAAGATTACAGTACAGAGAATTTCAAACTCTGTTTGGAAGGATTCTGTTCAGATTGCCATCTTGTGAAGAGATGAGGAAATGGATTGCAGCACATCCATTACACAAGGGCAACATGTACTGACTAAAGGGTCACAACACACGAGTGAAGCAAGGGCACCCACCAACCCACACACAATCTTCCAGCACATTGTTTGCTTACCTCTGAACAGAATGATTGTAGGACAGCATGGTCAGTACACAGCAGTGTTAAATAGGTTATAAACCTCCTATATTGTTTTCCTCTGCTAGCAAATGTTCTGTAGATTTAATGCTTTAAATATCAGCAATTCTGAATGTATTGACTTCAGTTAAGTGGGAAGAAACTGGGTAGGATACTTAACACCTAGAGCATGATTTGGGGGGTAAGATTGATTATGGTGTCACAGAGTGACTTTGGCTTTTTTTTTTTTTAATTCCCCTATTCTACAAATATACATGTATACCCAACAAGTTCAGTTTGGTTAGATTTGATTATGTTGGGTATGACCGAGGTAGGTTAAGTTATGTTAGCTTACGGACATATATAAACATCTTTCTACATTTCCTGTAAATTAGCCAAAAGCCTCAATAATGAAAGAATTAAAAGTCAGTGACTCTAACATCATTTGTCAGACTTTAAGGACTAAAGTGACCCAGTTGAAGGTAAAATAATGTATATCCTGGTACCCTTACAGATTACTATCACAAAAATAAATGAATTAAACCAGAGATTCTACCATACTTAGAAGCTGCACTAAATGTAAGAGGAGGGGATCATATGTGTTGCTTACTTATGACTGGCTATGTTATCTTGTTACATCATGTACAATTAGCATGTATGTTCAGTAGTGAGAGAAGACTTTTATAGCAACCAGACACAGGTGCTTCAGTATCTGTACTTGAAGGTGATAATTACTCAGTAAGAAACTTAGTCCCTGTGAAACTACCAGGCCTTTATAATGTTAAAGGCTCTACTTTACCTTATTACCTTTGGTTACACCAACAAGTATCATGAGAAACTCTTCTCTTCTAAATGTTAATTACTGCATAAAGACACTGAAGTCAAGCATGCACAGCACATTTTGTTAGGGAGTGCACCTATTGAATTTTTAGTTTCTTTAAAAAAAACATTAACTAAATACTCAAGTAAAAAGGACTTTATTTTTATTTACCAAAGAAACCAAAACTTAATGTGAGATTTTAAAATTAACAGTTAAACTTTACACAAAAATACAAATTTATAAAATGAGACACAAAATATCATAGTTCGCTGTTTTTGAGACATGCATGCCTATGATTGAAGCTGTGACAGTGGTTTCCTAAATGGAGTCAAATCTTGGGATTGCATCTTGTGTCATATTGCAGGATACTGTTATGACTAAATGTTTACTTTTTTTGTGCCATCATATAACTCCTACAAATGTACTCTATGTCTTAAATTCATTTCTTCATTCTCGTTTTCTTGAAACATCCATTGGTTTAACTCATTGAAAGCCTTACTTCTTGTATGGTAATGTTTTATACACACAGCTCTTGGAATACTGTATGCCCTGCAAGTGTCAGATATTATAAAAATAAGGGGAAACAAATATCTGTAAAATTTGTTTCATACTTATGCTCTTTAGGCTATAATAGTTAAAGAAAACTGCAACATTCTGCATGTAGATAGAAGCATGGAAAAAGCAGTGAAAATTACAATAAGTTGACACACAAACAGACCTGACCATGGAACAGAGGTGCTGCAGATTTTCACTGTTGCCACTACAGTAAGGCAATGTTTTCATATATAAACATGTTACATGGTTTGATGCGAGAAGAAACTGAAATGAAACCAATGTCAAGTCATTACATACTTAACTCCATTCAGTCAGTGATTAGTGTTACTTATTTTGCACCAGCTGTTGGAAACCATCTTCACCGTAATTACTATAACTACCAGTTACTCCATCAAAGTGAAGGCCTTTTACTGCTGCCATTGTTTACTGCAGCGTTACAACAAATATCTAACACCTCATAAACACTCTCATACAGTATTTCTGGTTACACACTTTAATTTGTTTTCATAAAAATGTTGTTTTAGAAAAGCAAGTAGCTAAATTGAACTTTGAGGTTCTCATGGCAACAACAAAGAAGACTGCTTTTTTCTTGGGATCTGATGCCATCTAGTTTGATGTATACTAACATTTCAGAGAAACAGGAGTCTACCTGAATTGTTAGGGTAAAGGAGCTTGCTAACAAACCGAATGCTTCCTTCCCAAACCCAAACCATGTTTTCCACACTTAGCTTACTATTCTACGCTGAAGATGCAGGCAGCAAGTTCCTCCAGACATTGGTGCATATTTACAATATCACACAGCACTACATCCCAGAAGACCATAATCTTAATATGCTTATATGCACAAATGCATATCACACTTTTGTTTAAATTTTGATACCATACATGGAGTAAGGTTAAATTGTCCCTGGGCTTAATTACATATGATATGGGGAAGTGGAGGTATAGTTCCACTCATTGTAACCTCTGCACTATTAAGGAGGTATGTGACAAGTTTCATGCCCCAGCCACTTCACCCCACAGGGAACAGTCACCTGTACAATTGATGAGGAGGCTGTGTGAACTCCACAGCCAGTCTCGACATTTGGAGGAGACAAGAATGCTTTGTCACTGCCTAGAGTGGAATTCAGAGTTCTTAGTTGTTCAGCCCACAGCCTATTCAGTATCCTGACTAAAATTTGTAAGTTTATTCCGGACATTTTGTGTTATCTACACAAGGTAACAGCAGCGATGCAAGAGCAGTGTTTTCACAAGATACCTTTCAGTGTACTAAAAATTTAAATTCCAATTGCTTTGAAATCAAATGTTATGCCTTCTGTGCAAAACACAGGACTTCTGTGAATCTCTAACACGAAGGGACATCGATTCTAAAGGGTTTTGATGGCGGTATATTACACATAGGATTACTTGATTTCTGGACTCTTATCCAGTGACAGTTGTTCATAACAGAAAACTCTATTTTGAAATCTCATGTTTCTGTCTTCAGCTGTAGAGGCTGTGAGAAATCTACTCAATTGAATATGTTTAGAAAGAGATAATCCCAATCTCATACAAAGGGACATGTTTGAATACAGCAGTGTAAGGCAACAAACTGCAGAGCCTCTGCTTACATACATTTACATAAAATGAAACCAAAGTATTTTTCCATTTCTCTGAATTTTTTACTACATTATGCAGTAACTGACAACAAGTATCAGGTAGTTGAAAGAAAAAATAACTAGAATTTCAAATGCACACACGATGAGTGGAATACTGGGCTGGATAATTTGTCTGCTAAAAAATATATTTATTCTGTATGTAGTGTTTATGTATCTTGTCTTTCTGATACCACAGAACTCCTCATCTTTCAAAATCATATCTGATAAATGGATAGTGCAGCATTTGCTGATAAAGAGAATCTTCTTGCCATGTATAGTAAATATTAATACACAATTAAGAAAATTTTGGGGGAAAAAAGTTCCTTTTCGAAGATTAAAACAAGTATATTTTTCATATTAAAAATATGCTAGGCTAAAGAATTTTTATCTCATACAACTTTTACTTCAGTACTCCAAATATGAGGAACAACCACCAATGGAAATAAGAGAGGTATGTAAGGGATAAGTGTTGAAGTGGATTTAGTTCAGGAAGTTTCAAAATTATATGCCAATTAATAAGAATCCCCATGTCACAAAACAAGGGAGAAGACAAATGGAATACTTCTTAAATATGTACATGCACAGAATGTATTTAACAAATTCAACACCTATATCATAGCAGCAATTAAAATTTGTTGATTTTTTTTAAAAATTCCTATTAAACTGAATCAATCAGGTTGAAAGAACTGTGTACCTGTGAACAGGATGCTATATTCAGGGATCAAAAAATCTACACCCCTGCTTGTCCATGTTGACTAAGAAAAATAAACCCAATAAGTGGAAAAATCTTTGAATTTATTTCTTAATATTTTTTACCACTCTCTTCCAAATTCTCCACAGATGTCTAATAGTAAATAATGTCTTATATACACATCACATAAGTGACAGTCAGGCTGTTTTAGGTCTTCAGTGTTATGTCATGGTCAGAAGGCCAGCCTGGAGCAATTACAGCAGCGTGGATAGACACAGTTTCCCTAGTGCAAAAACGTCAACTGAGTAGAATTTCTGTTTAACTGGTGAATGAGCCACCATTAAATGTTAATATATCCAGCTGTCAACATATTTTGTTGACCCCTAAGTATATTAACCTTCATAAAATACACACATTTTAGTATGTGTCATTGCCTACAACTGCTGGATAAGAGTATGCTTTGGTAAGGCTAAAAAAAAAACCTGAATATAATTCCATACTTCCACACCATATCCTTGCTCACAGCTAGTATCTATGTTACCATCTAATGCAATTATATGTACATGCTGCTCTAAAATAACACTTTGCTTCTCATCCAACACATTCAACTTTAGGGATATATACATACATTATCTACTGTGTATTGTTTACAACACTGCTTTTAGAAAGTAAACAGATGGCAGGAAAAGGAAGTGACCATGTTGCAGTCTGAGATAAAATCCAAGCATTTTTTTGGATAGTATTGAGGAAAATCACAGAAACTTCTATTGGGATTTCTCCAGGCTGAGATTAGAACCTAAGATGCGAACATGAAGCAGGCTGAGATTAGAAACTAAGATGTGAATATGAAGCAGAAATACTTGCCAATCGACCACAGTGTTCACTTAAAGACCATTTTAACTAAAATGGAGGTCCTGTAACAGCATTTTAAAGAAAATTTAAGCATATTTAGCAATCAGAAACATCTGTGCAAGATGTTTTTACACAATCAATTAGTACTTTTCTTCCTATCCTAGTCAAGAATCCAATTCCAAAATCTCCATTACCAACCAAAAAGACAAAGGTATTTGCTGAGACCCTACAAATGCCAGCAAAAGACCACACTAGGCCACCAAAGATAAAAGGATGATATACTGAGTGATTCATGAGTGACAGATGTAATTGTGGGAAATGGTTTCATAGGTCTTATGATCAAAAAAGTTCATAGTAACATGCATCCAGTTCTGAATATCTAAAATGTTACGGCCCCATGATACTTACAATAAAAGGTAGGGATTACTGAAAATAAAGGGAATAAAATAATAAACACATTACCTGATAAGCTTAACATCTAATTTTAACTTCATTAAAGAAATTGCATTTAATTTACACCAGTATGTGCTTGAAGCAGTTGTGAACAATGCCACCCCCAAATGCAAAACATCTCACCACTTGAGTAGTGGGCTTGCAAGCACAACAGATAAGCCAAAAATTTGTGTGCATATATGTACTGCACTGTGCTGGCAACAATGCTAGTTCAAGGCCACATTTTGTGTACATGCAGTTAGCAGGAGTGTGTTTACAAGTTAAAAAACAACCATGGTGCCCTAGCCAATGAGAGGGGACCAGTGTTGAAAGGAAGTATTTCGATCAAAAAGACCTAGTAAATCATCTCATAAATTTCACAACTCATGAATCACTCTGTGTTTATGCATGGTTTATTTAATGATGCTGTCTAGAGCTAAAACTATGTACCATCACAGAAAGGTGCTTCTGTTCCTTGTGATAAGTATGATTATCCTTACATCTGAAAACATTACAGTACTCAGCATACAAGATGTCTGAGAAATATACAAGACCCGTTTCATGAGAAGAAAATTAAATATAATTTCAGAGCATTACACATATTGTATTTGATGGTAAATACAGACACACAATTGGAACCAACAGCATCAGATCCTCTGGAAATTCATATGTCCTTGAAACTACTGCACATAGAAATCTCTGTAATCATAAACTAATAATATACAGCCAGACACTGTCAATTCTGGAATGAAGATACCCCCACAACATGCATATTGATTTACCAACTTCAAAATATGTCATGTGTATATTAGTGTTTTAAAGACATCAATCACGTTTATTGCAAGTGGTACTGCAAGTCCAATATATTAAAGGTTGAATCTTTTTTGTAACAATAAAAAACAAGTACATATACAGTTGAGGCAGTGTACTCTTGTCATATGGCATGCACTAAAATAATGTCATATTATTGCCACAAGATGACAGAATTCTCACAATATCCAAGTTCATTTAGGCTTGGATAGTTACAATAACAAATATATTTGGTTGGTTCCTAGGGACAAAAGGTACTGTTTGCATGATCTTCCTGGCCTCTCCCAGTTAGGCAAGGATGTAAGCTCCATTTATAAGTTGAGGGCACTCACTGGTTGGATTGTTATTCCCCAGTGATTAGGTGATCATGTGAATGATGGTCAGTAGATGGTACCAACAGCCTCCACTAAGAGAATAATTCCCATTGCCTTTAAAAATGTAAAATTACAACTTTTAATAATATGTCTATTCACTCACATGCTGTCATGTAAATCATAACTCCACCACCGCAGAATGAGACCGACCATTGCGGCCTCTGCAATCAAATGGGGAAAACAACTACATTTAAATGAGTACTAAGAGTTATCATTGATAAGCACTATTACAAATAACTCTTGAATCTTTTTAGCAGTTAAATATGGTGCTCAGTAAGTCAAGCTTCTTAAATATCTCCTGCAAACAATTTTACATACACCATCAGTGCCTTCAGCACCCTTATACTTGATATTTGGTCATGTCATTTTATTTTGTTGCTAGTTTTCTGAATTATATCCTGACATTTAGTAATGGAATTGTTTTTATTGCAGCTCTGGGTGTCACTGCATGAAAGACAGATAAAAGGTGATTTTCTTCCTGTGCCAAATTAAATGTGAAGGCAGAACAGAGTTGTAGCTCCTTGCATGAACCTCTGCACTAGACGAGTGGTCAGCATCATGCCCTGTTTGCTTTATCCAAGGTACACATTGGGCAGTAGGCTGGGTTGGCCCCTGAGCCAATCTGGATGCTGTAGAATCAAATCCAGACTCCTTGGTTGTCCACTTGAAGCCTAGTCACTATATGGATTGAGCTATCCTGTTTTCTGTCATTTTATTGACACAAAATCATTAACTGTTGACTGAAGGATAAATTTTTGTTGAAGTGTAATGGGAGAAATAATCTTTCATAAACAAGTAACATACCCTGTTGCCAATATAAGAACACATTCTGCTGCGATTTCCGGACTATTTCAGAGCAGTAAAATATAGAAATCATAAAAAAACTGACAAAGAAATAATCCAATCAGACAACCACTTCATCCTGCCAACCATGAACCCCCCCTACCCCTACCGCCACTACTATCATCACAACTAAGCTGAATGCTGCACTTTCTGGGACACTCAAACACTACAAACTAAACCTGAAATAAGTTAGGCCAAACAATTAAAACTGAAATACAGCTGAATTTCAGAACTGGCAACCACGTCTTGTTGAAATGCTTTTGCAAATCTCTTCCAATGTAATTTCCAGAGATTACTTACAGGTTCATTTCATATAGTTGTGACAATGACGGGACCTAAATTAGGGTTGGAAATTAAAAGCAGGGTCAACTAATTGCTTAACTGACACAATTTTAACAGACTATACCCATGATGTCAGCACGAGATACAACATAAAGAAACTGATTTTCCATCAGCAAGCAATGAGCTAAAGATTGTGAGAAATGGCAGATGTCTTCTGATTTTACAGCTATCATTAAAGTGCTTTACTGAACCCAAAGATTATTCTATTCTACTCTTGGTATTAGGCAGTAAATTTTTTCACACAAACAACTATTAGCTCTGGTATTATAATTATCATCGTCATTGTCGTTGTTTTTAAAGAGCTAACTAAAACATGCTCAAAAGGTTACATGAAAACTGTGATAAATGCCTACTCATACATATCTCTTTATAGTTTTGGCCCAGACAAGTTAACAGAAATTTAGAACAAATCAAGGGGATATTTGTATCCATTGCAGACCAGTAACACAGCTAAATTATCCATATTATAATAAACTATAACTTGAATATAAATGTAACCTCAACAGGTTAACATGATGCATATAGCAATAAGTTAACAATTTACAAAACCAGATCAATTTAAACAATATGGTGCACCATACCCCATTCACATAACATTATTATAAATAATCTATAAAGGTTATTTGTGCAGGTTCATTAATAATTTAAAAGGATACATTCATAGTTGATCACATTTCAGCTCCCATAATCATCACAGAGTATAATAAATACAACAGTATTATGAATACAGTATAAGGCTTTGAATATGCTGACATTACTTCATCACCAAAGGAACACTTTTATTTTTTTGCCTCTGGACTAGATGGCAGATATCACAGTGCCTGGTTCAGATGGCATGCATTGTAACATATCTACTTGTACTCCAGTGAGTGCAATAAATTTACAAGTGACTGAACAGAACTGGATGAATATTGCAGCAATCCTCATTCCTTCAACAACACAAGGCAGTTAGTTTATTCCTTTATGAACTAAGTAAGTAGGAAGATTAGTCTTGTGAGACAAGACACCAAGTAGCGTGATAGATGCAGAATGGCCAATAAATAAAAAAAAATTCTGGAAATGTAAGAAGTCAAGAGTCCAGTTCCACCCCTGGTTTTGTGATTCAGCTCTTCCCTCCCAGTTAAATCACCCTACTCTCTACTACCGGACATCATCCTGCATGTTACACTGTCGTCATACAGAGTACAGGATATCTCACGTAACAGTGGAAAGAAGGAATAATGCAACTAATGAAAAGTAGGTAACCAGAACCACATGATGTTCAAGACCAGTGGCAGTGGTATTTGGGAATCGTAAGGCAGCAGACAGGCACAGAGAACAATCTCTGATATACCTAATAATTTTGAAGTGAACCATAAAACCATCTAATTTGTACATAATCTGGCAATTCAGATTACCCTAGCAATACTACCTCTTCTTTACTGAGGAAGGGCAGGAGAGAGATTTCCCAAGCTGCAAAACTGAAAGCAGTGCTTTTATTTACATTCATTAGTTCTACTGCATGTTCTTCTAAAACTGTGATACCAGTCAAATAAAAAACTGCAACCTGAAGATTACACTCTTCTGGGATATTTTACTGCATTGGTTAGTAATTTGTAATTTGCAACAGTTTACCACCTCTAGCCTCAGGATAGTAATAGAAGAATGTGTTGGTGTACAACAAAGATGGAGGCAGTAAGCTTCTGGCATATCAGAGTGGAAGGAGTCGATCATAGTACCTATTCATAAGAACGGGGATAAAACAGATTGTAATAATTATAAGGGCATATCACTTTTGCCAACCACTTACAAAATTTTATCCAACATCCCGCTTTCAAGGTTAGTTCCATATGCGAAGGAAATTATCGCGGATCATCAATGTGACTTTCAATGCAACAGGTCGACTATTGATCATATATTCTGAATTCGCCAAATACTTGAGA
>Ga0123352_10012818_pt1 | contig 13280 bp, 11 predicted proteins | sample TergutLab28metaG_FD_89700 | JGI IMG/M metagenome (GOLD analysis project Ga0123352, IMG submission 89700) | Labiotermes labralis P1 segment gut microbial communities from Petit-Saut dam, French Guiana - Lab288 P1 | ecosystem: Host-associated > Arthropoda: Insects > Digestive system > Gut ... | reverse complement strand
CTCCGTAACCGTCCAAAATCGGACACATGTTTATATGAACTTTTTTGATCACAAAGGCCTAGGAAATCACCTCCTGCAGTTATGCCCTAAAGTCGTGAAACACCCTGTATTCGTATATATACGTACATACATACACACATACATACATACATACATACATACACACACACACTGCAACAACTATAACCTGAATAAAGGGAGTCGATAGCCTGGCCGATATTAGAACCGAGTGCAAAGGCATTATAGTCCTACGTACTTGCCGACAATATAACCTGCTCGGTTCCACGCTGCACTAAAACAGAACTTTCAAGTATTCTCTTTGAGACAATGCTCCATTTCATATTACGTAATAAAGTGGATTAAATTAATGTCGTGTGCTGTGCTTAGATCCATTAAGGTTCAGCTGTAGAAATAAAGTAAAATACCAATTTGATGTAACTAGGTAATGTTAGTGATGTATTCTTAGCTCGACATGTTTCGGGTACATACGCCCATCATTAAGAGCATTAGATGTTGAGTTGCAGCATAAGGTTTTCTGCACAGTTTTTGGATGGGTGGTGGTCTTGAGAGCCGCTGCGTAGGTCGTGTTTACGGTGCGGATGGTGCCGTGCGACTGGTTTTGTCAAGTTCACTTGATGTTACAAACCCCAACCATTTCAATAGAGTGCCTGCCAATTTATCTCCGTACAACACCGAATTACTCTCTAATATATCTGCAAAATAGTAACAAACACCAAACAAATATCCGACATTTGACTTGGATCCGTCATAAACGCGAACATAAGATATTATTCTCCAGTAAATTTAAAGGCGAAGCTATCCCTACACAGGCCTATATAGGCCTGTATAAGCCCAAAAGGCTCCAGGATGTTGTTGAGGCTCCCAGAATATCCAAGACAATCGGCACATGACGAAGCTAATGTTGTCAGGCCTACGTGCTGGCCCTCTTTTACGCCCCAAGAGATACTCCTGGTACTCATTTCTTTTAGAGTCTGAGTCGAAATCAGGGCCGTCATGCGGCCGGAAGGATTAAGACAATGAAAAATGCCAATGACGCCATCGGGAATCGAACTTGCGACCTTCCAGTATTAAATTAAATATTACCATTATTACAGATATTACAAAAAAAATAAAATTATAAAATATTACATTACTGTAGTAAACATGCATGAAGTTTGCTGAGCTGCCACTAATGTTCGGAGCACTCAGGTTCCGTCATTTTGCGTCAAAGCATCCAACTAAGTCCGCACAGGTAACATTCACTAAACGAAGAGACACCTGTCCGCCAGTAAATCTCCACAATACTCCCATACCTGTCAAAAAAGAAGTAAAATACCTAGGATTTCACCTAGACGAAAAACTAACGTGGAAGGCGCACATAAAAGCCAAATGATGCCAACTGGAACTTAAACTCAAAAACATGAGCTGGCTAATAACCGCACGTTCACAGCTATCCCTAGACAGTAAACTGACCGTATACAAGGCAATACTGCGACCCATCTGGACATACGGGATAGAGCTATGGGGATGCAGCAAGCCATCCAACACCAAGATCCTCCAAATATTCCAGTCAAAAATGCTCAGAAGTGTGCAGTGCCCCCTGGTACGTCTCCAACCAAATCCTGCACAGTGATTTCGAAATCCTGTACGTAACGGAAGTGGTTAGAATCAACACCAACAAACACAAAAATCGCAGCACTGAGCACAGTAATCAACTGATTAGAGCTCTCTTCAACCCCTCAGTCGACAAACGACTCAAACGATTATGGCCGGAACACTTAGCTCAAAAGCACAACTCCAGTGAACCACCGATGGATGGTGCCTGCCTCACGACCTTTTCTTACCTAAACCTCACTAATTACTCTATCTGAATGAGTAGATTGTAATTTGCAATATACAATAAAAAAAAGATTGCCTTAGAGCAACATAGCGGTTGGTCACAGCACGTAGTACTTCCTTCGTGTTTATGACGATGGGTTCAGGAGGAAGAAGATACTGTACGAACACCCAAGTTCATACACTCCGAATTTCAGTTTCTTTTTTAAGGTTGTTTTCTTAACACCAGGTTTTATTTTATTTTATATCATTTTATTTTGCTACTGGTGACATTGCTGCAAGCAAACAGGAACTTGTTACTGAAAGTTGTCAGTTTGTGACCTTCTGTTTATTCTTGTGGCCTGGCTGTCGACCAGAATGATACGCTAAGTCTATCAGTGTGAAGGTCGAGATCAGGGGTGTACAAATCCCGTGTAACAGGGCGCCTGAGCGACTGAAATTTGTACAGTGGCACTTAATATTTGTGGGTTATAAGTGTGGAAATTACTTCGTGTTATCATTCTGATGCCTAGAATTTTGAGGTGGCTTTTAGGTTTTCGAAAATGTGTCTTACCCCTGGTTGAGATATTGCATTAAACAGGGTCACAACTGCTTCCTTCCATACAAGCATAATATGCTGATAATTCATGCTAGTCTTTTTATCCATTTCGACTGTATGTGACAGTTACATTTGATACAGCGTTATTAAACGACGCTGAACATACACGTTCGCATTCTCGTAACACACTGTGTCCCACCCAAGCCAGTTACAAGCCAGTCCTTGTATTCAGTTCCAACAGTAACTAATTTGGGAGTGTATCGAGACTGTCAGCCAAATAACTAAGCATGAACCACTCAGTTGTAACATCTGGAATTAATGAAATGAATGACTCATAAATCTTTAGGCCGTCTAAGGGACTTCGATAATAAAATGGGCCATGTTTTTAAAACAATGTTAATATAATATTTACTATTTAACCAGTATCATGTAAAATATGCCTAACAGTCAATGTAACACGTTAACCCTTCAGTGTTTCGCTTCTTATAGCATAATTTTTAAGTAGTGGCAAATAATGTGGAGAGTGCTGTACGTTGGATTTAACCTACAGACATGTAAGCTTGCCGATATTGTGTAAATTACGAGCAATGTAAGGTGTCAACGTACCCAACTAGTGTTGGCCACGTTCATTATTTTAAAATTATAAATGTATAAATATAAATAAATAAATAAATAAAATATGATCTGCTCCAGAAATGCATTAAATATTATGCTTTTGTCAAAAGCACATTATATTATAAATGTCTGAAATACTGACACGGAGTAAGCAACACTGTAAGGCTGTCAGTACATTTATAAACTTCGAAGAATGCCAGCATACCCGCCTGTCGAGTTAAGTTGAAAGACAGGGCAGGACAGCGTATCAAACTCCAGGGCACAAATTTGCTTGTGCATTTCAGTAAATTGGGAAAAATGAGGAAAATAAATGTTATTTTTGCTTTACTTTGACTTCTAGTCTTGATTTTTCCGTTTTATTTTATTGGTTTTGGACGGGCTTTTTCTTGTCTTTGTACCATTTATAATATCTTATTTTTTTTAAATGTCTGATACACGCTAGCTTACTTCTAAAAATTTATCTATTGGATGAAATGTGTTACACAAGACGGGGTAGGTGCGCAGGCAGGGAATAGACTATATCACTCCTCAGCCTTGTTTTGTAGTTCCTGTACATGTGGTTTATGCAGTTGGATTCGGTACAAATAGAATGGTTTTTATCAGTGCTGACAACACGAACCTTGTGGCTTGCACAAAAAGTTCCCAGATGTGTAACAACGAAGTACGAATAACTGAGCGCGGGTTTATTTTTATCGGCGCTTGTAATTCTCCATACAATAGAGTGGGGGAACGCTGTGAACCCAACTTTAAAAAACTTCCTCTCTTTTTGCCTTCTTTTTTCAATTTATCTTCTTGTTCATCTCTCTTCTTTTTAAAAGTACATTATTGATTTAGAAAGTTGCTGTCCCTTCTGTTGGCGGTTTGTGGAAATATAGCAAACGAGTGTTGATATTGAAATTCTACACGTCGGAGTATGCTTGTCTATGCGAATGCATGGATGCAGGTAAGCAGGTACGTACGTACGTAGTACGCGCGCGCGCGTGTGTGTGTGTGTGTGTGTGTGTGCGCGCGTGTGTGTGTATGTATGTATGTGTGTGTGTATGTTGTATGTGTGTGTGTATGTATGTATGTATTTATGTATGTATGTGTGTGTGCGTAAGTGGGTGATATATAAAGACGTAGAAAAATGTATGCGTACTATAACTACCAAAGTGTACTGTCTCCTCTACAAACATTTTGCTCGATACATTTTTTGGTTTCTTCCAATTAAACAACAGTGCAACAATCGTGGTTGATAGAAATTACTCTTGCAAGCACGGAGTGGAAACATAAGTGTATATTGTGAACAGCATGGATGTGAACGTTCGTAGGCGCAGAAATGCATGTACTGGTTCATATAAAGCGGTCGTTACAATTGTCTGGTCTAAATAAAGTTGAAATTGGCGTATTTGTTTTGTAAAATAACCCACTATAAATCTTCGTTAAAAAATCTGTTTAGCAGTTCTCGGATTGTTAAATTCGTACAAAAACACACCAAAAAAGCAAGTACAGAACTCCTTCGCAGACCCTCCACGAGGTCTTTAACGTCTAAAAACATTCAATCCCCTGTGGAAGAATTTACTCTTCATAGGCACTATTGCTCGATACGCACACGCTTTTAAAGTGATTTATTTTTTTCCACGTGAAAGTATTATTTTATTTTACAGAGCTTCCGTAGAAATTGAGATTTAGGTACAAAAGGTTCACAAACACTAAGTGTTTGAAGACCTGGTGTAGGGTAAATTTATATCACCTACTTGAAATAATTTTTTCGTTCTTTTTTTTTTTTGCATCTTTAGTAATTCGTAATTCAAAAGTTATCCAAGTTCGTAATATATGATTCAGTAACTTCTTGTTGGGCGTCCCTGTTTTAACGTCGTTTAAAGCATAGTCTCTATAACTGTGGTTAGAGTGAAAGCTGGAAATTAAGAGCCGACAGAAGGGGAAACCGTCGCCCGAAAGCTCACACAGTTCAAAACAGAGTGAAACTCTTGTCTTTTGCTGTCTTTTAGAGCTATTTTATAGTTCGTATATTCCCCTGTCTGCACATCTTAATTACAGTACTTTTTAGAGTCATCTACTCTCCCTGCACATTCTGCAGTACTCGTCGCTTTCTCTCTGGGGAGTCGAAACCCATTAGTGATAATTTAATTCACCCAAAGAATGACTCGTACGAAAACGTTTAATCAGTTCTCTTAAAATAACTTTTCGTCTGAGAAGTTGCACTGTTGCTTCATCTTGTCAGATCACAGTGCTTAAAGCCTGATGAATTCTGTCTGAGAAAACGTAGATGTATTGCTAAAGACAGTTTTCATTTATATTAACTCTGTAGTTTCGTCGTGAGGGAAATAGGATAGAGTGGGTAAGGCAGACTTCAATGTCTATATATTTATGCACAGCAGGTACGGAAATGGAGGTACGGTATAAATAACAAAGAGACATCGCTGCGTGTTATTTAGTTAATAAACGATATGTTGGTGACATCCTTTATCAAAGTTTTCAGTTAATAACATCGGAAACATTGAAATGTGGTACAGTTTTATTTTGATGTTAAAATTCGAAATATATGCCCACTTCTACTTCTGTAATTATAAATAATACCGTTGGTGTAAGGTCTGTAAAACAATAAAATTGTATACGTCGTGAATGTAAATTTTATAGTTATAAAAATTATGTGTGTGGTTGTAGATATGGTCTGTGCTGGGACTTACGGCAGGATGTTGTGAACAGGGTCATGAATTCTCCGATACAAGGCAAGGTGTTTATTGGTCATCTGATTGACTCTTACAGTGCAGTGAATGATTTCTGGCCGGTGGAGGAGTTTGCGGAGCTGGTGACGGGTCTAATGGGTGTGGTGAATTGGCGAGGGGTGGGTATTTATTTGCTTGGAACTTCTGGGTGACAAGATCGACTGTACTTAGGGTGGAGGCGTGACAAGGACTAGACCAAACATGAAGCTTTCGCAGTATTAGAGACTCGTTCCTAGCCTACCGTTTGAAAATGCCACTGGCCATAAACCGTGCACTGCACTATAGCTTCTTGAAAGTGACGATAGTTTGTGGCCGATTAAGTTGGCTGAAGGCGAAATGTGTCTGACTGGAATTCGGGAGGTGCCCCGTATGGAATTCGACCGGAATAGAGACTACCCTACAGAGATACTTAATGGCGTTCCTCTGTTACTCCAAGGAAATTTATGGACAGTGCCTCACATTGGGCCCCCAAACTTCCTTTCATACTCGTTCCAATTCATTACTCACTATTAACCCCATCATTTAACGCTATATAGCATGATAAGTAAGCTCCATTGATTGATCTGCAATTAAACAAAAAAACACTAGTTTTAACTCTGAAATTTTTAAAATTCGAAGTGCAGGTTGCCTACATCTGATTTACTTGTCACCACTTAAACTCGACTTCTCATTATTTTTAAAATTTTGCTCCCTAGTGCAATGGTGATAGGCCAAATGTGAAAAAATGCATATTATCCAAAGAAATTACCAAAATCTATATACAACTATCTTTTTACGTGTGTGATTTGAATTATTTTAGATCATACTGGAATTATTGGGCCGGTTTTATATTCGATTTATTCTCCTGGGAGAGAAATTGATTTTTTCCGTCCACCAACATGAGAGGGGGGGGGGGTTTGGCGGAGTTAAGAAAACCGGAGGTAAATCCAATCTTTTTGTTAAGCATAATGGAAAAATAGTATTTTATTTTATTTTATTTTATTGTACGAGTAGATTACTGAACAACTTTGGCATCTCTTTGGCTCTAAGTCTCCAACACAATCCTTCTTATGTATTTTTCAACCCAAAAGCGAGTAGATGTAAAGAAAATACTAATTTGGATTTCACAATTTTGTACAGTTATTTCATAAAACGGCTTTGCCAAAAAAAATCTCACTGCCATTTGGAAGACGGTTTTCAAGTTGCAGTTAAGATACTACGAGAATATGTATATTTCCTTTCGTACTGCTCCTTCTGTTTTCTTTCCAGCAGATCTCATTCCCATGGTGCAAAGAAGGAAAGTTATTGGTTTGCCGCATTCCTTGCACCCAGAGTAATGGTCTCATTTCCATTCCAAAAGCTGACGAATTACTGAAATAGTTCCCTTGACTGTTGACTGATAAACTTCTGTTACAATCGGATCGTCAGTCTAAGTTGGGTCTTTGCAGCCCGTGACTGCGTTTCGGATTCTGACCTATTCTGATTGCATAATCTTTGTTCTGCTATTGTCCATGCTCTTCAGAACGTACCTGGTGTTTTAATGTTGGCCCTGTCTGGAAACTATTAAGGTTAGACTTTCAGTTTTTCATAAGAACTTCGTAATTTTAACGTCTAGGGCTAAGTAATTTAGAATGCTTGAAGAGGCCGATAGTAGTACAGGTCAACAATTTAAAAAGTTCTTTCTATCCTAAATTTGCATTTCGTACTAAGCAAAATCCAAGTTCTTTCAAAATTCGAATCCTGCTTGAGATAAAAGGAATTTTCACATTTTCACTGGATCCCACTTTTGACGGGGATCCCAAAAAAATTGGTGTATTTCAGATTTTCTGTGAAACATATTTTTACGTACATTCTCTCTGAATTTTCAGTTTAGGAGTAGCATAAGTATGGTTCTCAGATTCACTTGTGCTTTGGGTTCAGAAGTATCAGAAACCGGTCCTGCTGAAAATAATTCACTGACACTTTCTGTGCGCCTGCAACCCACTGTTGTGTTATGGAGATTAATTCATGTTCATCCTATAGCGACTCAGAGATACGACTTTCAGTGCTTGTGACAAATGAGAAGCTTCTGCTGAAATAGTTCATACGTTATTTGTCTTCTTTGTGGTGTGGAAACAATTGACTCCTCTTGTCTTAGCAAGAAGGCTTCGAATAAAAAATTACAACATGCCTTCCTTGAGTAAGGGGGCGTCTGGACTAGGGACGAGCTTCATGAAAAGCGCAAGAAATGTGGCATTAAATGGAGGGTCATAAAAAGTAGTTTCAACTGAAGGAGAAGTACAAAGCCCTGAGGCAGAAGTACTCTACATCACAAATCTGATAAAAAGGAAGGGTTGACCATAGGAGTAGTACAGTACGTAACTTGATGCGAAGAATGAGGTTCTCACAGCGGTGCTGCTGAAGATGCAAGTCTACTGGGAAATTAAGCCTTGTCAATTGGATGACAGCTAACGAGGTTTCGGAGGGGAGTGTGCCTCCGAAACTTCGGAAAATATTTACCGTAACGTCCCGGAAGATTAGCATATTCAACTCTGATAATTGCAATAGTTTCGTGACTGAAGTTTCTTAAGACTTTGGATTTAACCGTCTGCAATTCACTTGGCCTTTGACTTACGCATATTATCTCTCGTCTTATCACTTCCCTTATTCAAGTAGGTGGTAAATGGAGTCTAATCCTTATCCGTATAATAGAAGGAAAGCAGTCCCTGTTCTATGTACATGTCGGATGCGATATGTAGTGTTCAGTCAAGATTTATAATATGTATAGCTCTAAATACAATTTAACGTACGTTTTTCATCGAGTCAAGCAAAGTTTCCTTCATGTTTTTTTGACTTCTCGAGCTAAGGGCATAATGGAACTGCTACAAATGAACTGAACTTGACTTTCACCGAAGGAGTTGGGCTTGAAATAAAACTCTGAGAGAAAGAAGAGTAAATATATATGGCATATTAATAAGGACACGCTGCCGAATGTATTTGAGCAGTAAATGTTTGAAGACATCTGAACAAGAACGTGCGGTGTTTACATAAGTACTTCATAAGGAATCGTTATTTACCTATCGTTTGAAAAGCAAGAACCTGTATTCCGTTTCTCTGTACATTTTGCTTCAATAACATAATATGACATACGTTGTAGGGATTAATATAAGCCAATCATCAGCTACCGTCATAGTTGTTTCCAGATTTATTTTACGATGCTCTAACAAGTAGAGTTGTATGGTGTCATCTGCTGTTTTATGATAACGACAAGTGATTTCATAAGGTAGGTGAAGAAGGTATGGGGAATTATTCAAAGATATAATTCCGGCTTCCCCTAGAAGAGTGAAAGAAATTCACAAATATTTCACACCATCGTTTGCATAATTAATGCTTAACCTATAAATCTTAACTTCAATGGCGCATGTTGAAATCTTGTAATGCGGTCAGTTTTGATATGATTTGTAGCTTGGAAGGTTATGTGTGTCTGGAAGAAAACTGGCGTACTTGCTACCAATTTCTGTACAAAATGAATTCGGAGATTTTGAACTGAGTGCATGAAAATTATTACCCAACTACCTCAAAGTTTACCACATCTGATGTCCGAATATACGGTTTATACATTCATTCAGTGACTTTCCATAAATGCCAAACTAGCTAACATCAGTTACTCCAATGGGGGTTAGTCACAGAAGCAAATTCTTCGCAGTATACCAGTGAATTTAATTTTCACGTGGTTTTGATGAGGCATCTCACGTAAATGTACGGATGTGAGTTCCATCTACAGAAGTTATGTTGAACTGGGTGGCATTTATCTGTTTAATCATATTTATTTAATGACGCTGACAGTGGCTCAGGATGACTAGTGCCGAATAGTGGAATGACTAGCGAGTAAGGAACTGTAAAGATATGGAAGGGAGTGTCCGTGGCTTATTTAGAGATACTACCCCGGCTTTTGTCTAGCGAAAGATTGCTCAAACTTTTATGTAATGCGGGAAAAATCAGAACACTGTGCTTGTTCAGGTACCGTGACAGCTGTGAAACGATACGTAAGACGTAGAGTAAAGTGTGACATGTACGGTTCTGACCGACGCTGTAAAGGAACCCAAGTAAATTTTGCGAACAGAAAAGGGCCAACAGCCATGTATAAACTGCGGAGTTTATTTGCCGTAGAATGGATCTTAAAGAAATCGGTTGAAAACCTGCGAATTTAACTGATCTGACTCAGGATAGACACACGTGGAGGGCTCTTGTGCAGTCGGTGAAATACCTTCGGGTTTCATTATAAGTTGGATAGTTTCTTCACTGGCTGATGAACTAAGCTTTTTAAGAAGGTCTCTGTTCAATGACGCTAGTTATGAGACGGGATTGCCATCGTGGATGTGAACTGGAAAGTGCTGTAAACGAAAAGGTCGTGGCCTGTTTAAATTTAGGCTGAGGTCTAATGGTAACAGTGGTCTGGCATACGTGATCATACCAAACAAATAACGTCTCCTGCCAATCATTAGAACCAGTATTGAGCAGGCACCATAGATATGCGATGTTACAGAATCGTTTAAACCTTTCCTGGAATTGACGTTTGGACGCTCGGAGAAACATTTGTTGCGAACTGAACTTTCCGCTGAGGATTTAGATTGTATTGTTCCTAGTTTTATGTATACCTAGTCTGTAGCGAACAGTTTGAGAATGCTTAAAATATTTAATACAAAACTGCCAGAAACACCAAAATGTGTAAGTTACATTCACGAAAAATAAGAATACTCACCAAAAACATGTGATGCTGTTTAATCCAAAATCCGTAATATTCCATAAATTTTAAGAACTGATTGAGACACTGAATGTTTATTTATTTATCGAGTTTTTGTTCTTTACGTGGATTCGTATCCGCGTAACACCGGCTTTTATTTCGGAGCACAGACTCCATAAATATGGGCTATAACTGTATGCATTGTTATACCGTATTATTTTACTGCTGATTCCACTGCACTACTGCTACAGTCTCTCCTCTCTCGAATAGTTCGCTTACTTGCCCATTCTATTCGCTGGTAGCTTCCAATAATGGCTGCCTCTTACAGATTTTATTCTCCCGTCTGCATATAATTATAAATAAGTATTTTCCAATATTATTTTTCTCTGTTACGTCTGCACTGTTCGGTAGGTTTCTTACAGTCTAGATTTTCATTCATTCTCAAGCATGTACTACATACAGGTTCTCTGCCCTTGTTGGTATTTGAACATTTTAATGGTGTTAATTTAGATCCTCGTGCTCCAAGTATAGGGGCCAAGGTCAGGATATAAAAGGAGCATTTCAGTTACTGTTTGTAGGTGTTACATTTTATCCCTTACCTGAGGGAATATCATAAAAACGACATAAAAACTAGTGCTTGAAAAAGTGGTCAGAAGTTTTTGGGGCCCAAAGAGGCTTTAGTAAGAGAGTAGTTTAGAATAGAAAGTTATGAGAACAATATACACGGGTTACTTAATAAACTGCTGTTAAAGTTGACGTGTACGTCATGAAAGCCTAGTTTGGACGGAGGTATAGCTCCACACATTCTTAGCTTCGGCGTTGGGTGAAGGAAAGTATGAAAATTCTTAGAGGGTAAGAAAAAAAAAACACAGTGATAAATTTGTTTGGGGGAGCTTTTTGGAAATATCCTCGTCAAAAACAGAGAGGGAAATGCGGGTGCCACATTAAGATGGAACATAGGGATAACTGACAGGGTTTGAGTTCGTAAACTGTGTGAAAATTTTATATTTCTATATGACGGACAGTGGTACGTCACATTTGGAATCATCCACTTTATGGACTTTGTCCAACGTCCTGTTTTTAAAAAAAAAAACACTTCTTTTGGGGGATAGGACCGGCCCCCGTCCTCACATAGATTTACATTTGTGCCCAATTGAGTTTGTGTTAACCTTATTTATAGCCTGAAAACGGGGTGACATCCTGTCCTCCAAAACGTAGGACTAAGTACACAGAGTGAATGATTCCAACTGGATGGAACTAACACCCATTTCGTAAGCAGGGCTGAAGTATTGAACAAATTATCTGAATCCTGTACAGCGTCTGGCATTATGCCCATTTACACTCCCCTCTTGTGTTTCGTATTAGGCGGAAGTGTTTGCACCCTTTCTGTTGAACAACGAACTCCACACCATGAATAATTACAACTTCATTGTTTCAGCCTTTTTATATGTGAAGTTGTGTTGCAGTTAGTATGTGCCAGTTTTCATTTGGGAATGCTCACTGGTCCTGTACATTTTCGATCTAAGTTGTTGCCGGAAGTTACATCTATTATTGCTTGTGAACTTCGGGACTCCCCTGCCAGCATAGCACATCATCAGATGTTTGTCTGTCTGTCTGTCTCTCCGTCTGAAGAATAGTAGTGGCTTGGGAGAAAGTGCATTCAGCAGACCCACACTGAATTTGGTCAAACCAAATTCGTTTTATGTCCGACTCATTTAAAGTGTCTCGTCTTTGGGGTTTAAATAAACTTCTACTTGTATCTCTTGGAGTTCACTAAATTTTACTTCTTTTACAGGTTTCAAGATCTTGCTATATACATTTTCGGCTATATTTAGTTAATTTCGGTTGCTACAAGACCACTCGAAACCTACGAAAGATGACAGTTAATTAGAGTAGTTGGTCAGTATACAAACGGATCATATTGAGTATTAATTCTGTCTATAATGTTGCCAATGTGATGCTATTAGTTTCGAGCCATTATGATCATTCCTAATCCCCTTTAAAAGATTAATTTATCAAATCTTGCTTTAACTGATATTTGAAGTTGATACGACATTGTTAATTAAGTACTAACTGAACTCCAATTTAGGTATAATTATCATCGATTTTATTTTAACATATTGCAGTTAAATAAATGCTGATATTGAAAAAAATAATGTTTCAAGAAATGTGAATACGAATGGAATATATACGAGTTTAACGATTGGTGGAATGAGACTGACATGGGAAACTTTAAGTACGCTGAGAAAGTCCGTACCGGTGCCACTTCACCCCCATAAATCTCACATTGACTAGCCTGGAATCGAGCCTGGACCTTCACGGTGAGAATATGACGAATAAACTCCTGACTAAATGCGAGGAATCATTTTTTTCAGGACGTAAACGAATTTTTAAAATAACGATTTAATTGCAAACCATGACTTTTACAAAAAATAGGCGGGTAAGATTTTAGGTTCTGAAGGCGACCATTATCGTGATTATGGTCTTTTCCGGATTGGATGCCATATAGGTCGTGACTTATTTACCGATCTGTAGGTGTTACATACCAACAGAAAGAAATATAATTCGTTTATAACCTTTGACTGAATAAAACTTTTTATCTTGGCCTTTTATGGATTAAAATGATATATTAACGAGTTTTGAAACTGGCTGTGTCGGCTTTAGTGAAGCCCATCGTGGACTGTCCGAAAGGTACGTGTTATATATTGTACTAATAAAAAGGCTACCTTCCAAAGGGGTTTCATATACAGGGTGTCCCAGGAGGAATGTGCCAGACTTCGGGAGAGTGTTCCTTATGTTAAAGTATACCGATATAACCCAAAACACCTATATCCAAAGTTGAACGGTTACGGAGATAATG
>Ga0123352_10012817_pt1 | contig 13281 bp, 3 predicted proteins | sample TergutLab28metaG_FD_89700 | JGI IMG/M metagenome (GOLD analysis project Ga0123352, IMG submission 89700) | Labiotermes labralis P1 segment gut microbial communities from Petit-Saut dam, French Guiana - Lab288 P1 | ecosystem: Host-associated > Arthropoda: Insects > Digestive system > Gut ... | reverse complement strand
TTGGACATGCGGAAGCTCTCCGCGAAGTGGGTCCCGAAATGCCTGAACGCGGATCAAAAACGTCAACGGTGCCAGTCGTCTGAGCAACTTTTGGAATTTTTTCGGCGCAACCCAAATGATTTCCTGTCGCGAATGGTGACCATGGACGAAACCTGTTTATATCACTATGACTCGGACACAAAGCAACAATCAATGGAGTGGCGGCATAGCGGCTCACCCCGACCCCAAAAAATTCCGAGTGCAAAACTCCGCTGGAAAAGTTCTCGCCTCGAATTTTTGGGATCAAGACGGCATCCTCATTATCTTCCAAAGGGCCAAACTATCAGCGCGGAGTATTACTCATTTCTGCTGGTGCAACTGAAGGACATTTTCAAGGAAAAACGCCTCGGGAAGGTCACCAAAGGGGTACTGTTCTTGCACGACAATGCCCCGGCTCACCGGGCACTTGCAACCCAGAAGAAACTGGCCTACCTGGGCTTCCAATGTCTTGATCACCCAGCCCACTCTCCGATCTGCCCCCCGTCGCACTATCACCTGTTACTGGACTGAAAAAATTGAAAGGTCGCAATTTTTCGTCCGACGCGGAGGTCATTGCCGCTGCGGAGACCTGGTTGGACGGACAAACTTCTGAATTTTTTTGAGTGACTTGCAAAAGTTAGAGCAACGGGCTAAAAAGTGTATTGAGCTTCGTGTGGAGCACGTTGAATAAATCCCGAGTTTGGTCGCTGTTGCTTGTCTCCTTCCTGGTAGGGCTAAGGACTTATCAGCACCCCCTCATATTGACTAGTTTTTAAACTCCTACAACCGTGAATCTTATGTTTCTTGGGCCGTGCATCATCTTGATAGTTGAATAAAGAGAGACCAACTTGATGTCACTTGCTTTTTTATTCCATTATTTAATGCTCAACGTGTTTCGGATGTTAATACATCCATCTTCAGGAGCTTGCGACTTATGTGTTGAGTTATTTCATGGGTTGTATTGCTCTCGTTCGATGTGTGTTGGTGTTACGGTGTGGTTTGGCCAAACCACAACGTAGAATTCTCAAACATGTACTGTTTAACCTTCTCGTTTAACATATTTTTGACTAAGTTGCGTTCAGAAACCGATATTTCCTGACATGTTTCATATTCACACGTTGATGGACGAATGTTGGAGCAATGAAATATACAAATGTGTATGTGTGTATATGTGTACGTGCACCCAAGCAACACCACGTCGCTAGAACACTTTGAACGCTGCCACGCTACAAATCCTTTTACTTCCCCGGCTGGTTCCTCATACTCATTGAGTTCATTAGTTCAACTTATGACCAAAAAGCAACGAACTGGGTGTGGAAGAAAGGGGGAACTTACCAACCAGAACTATTAGACGTAACCTACTTTACTGTCACAAGCAGCACCAATGGAATGAAGCAGCAGTTTCCATAAGTGGAAAATGGAAAGCTGTTGGTGGACTGTGTGGGACAGTGGAAGCCGATATAACCTGCAACAAATCCTCTGAAGGTCACACCTACATGCATCTCTGTCTCCATCTTCTGCTGAATGGACTGCATAGCAATACGTAACTCACACTGCGTGGGACGGTTCTCCATGCGTGCAGTTACCACATAATCACAAATACTGAGGCGCTGCACCAAAAGACATCTGGGTCTCAGGTGTTTCTGTTACAGTAACTCCACTCTTTGCTTTACACGCCTCAATGCAGCGCCAACAGACGGTTCTGTGAATGAACTGGAGGTAAACGAGGAAGGCGAGGGATTTGGTTCGACATGTGGCAATGCCAAAACGAAACTGTTTGCCATCTGTTCCCTACAAACACTGACGGCAGACTGCCCCTCACTACTTATTAACCCTTTAAAAGACGATAGTAATTTATTTATCCATTGCTCCGAAATTCCGGAAACAGCACTACTTGTGGAAGGTCCCCTGGGCTCGATGATTTATCCTTCCGGTAACAGCAGCATGTAGATTGCTGGATGCGTATGGAGCATTGGTGGAATGAGGGGGGAAACCGAAAACGCTCGGAAAACCCCAGTGTCAGTGCCACACTGTCCACCACAAAAGTCACATGGCCTGACCTGGAATCAACCCGGACCACTGCTGAGACAAGCCAGGGGATAACCGCCTGAGCCATGGCACGGCCTAACCCTTTAGAGACTGGCAGCGTAAATTGTGTATAAACATACAGTCCGTGCCGCGCAGTAAACACACCCCGTCCCTGTTATAACAACCAGTCAGTTAATGTTGTATCGGGAAATAATCGCTGTTTGTTCTGAGATCCACAAAAACACATAAACACACTGTGTGGGCAGAACGTGGAATTCTTGAATGCTAAGCAAAAATATACAGCAATCACTACGATTTAAAGGGCTGAAGTCCAAGCACAGAGAGTCCAAAACTGAAATGACCCGGTGCTACAATTTCAAGCGTTTGGGCCGCATCTTTATCTAGAGTAAGCTCCACTCTACATGCGACCTTGTCACTGGGAATGCCAGCAGAAAAACGGTAGTGCCTGCGTACCGAAATGCTGTAAACCTGCCAATGTATTCGCGACTTTGGGGGTAGCCACCTCGGTGAGGCATCCATTACTTGGAAGGGGGATGCGAGCCGTGCCCCTTCTTGGAATTACTCTGGCATTCAGTTCGTTCCGTCTACTGGGACGCTCGTGCTACAGTCGGCGGCGGTGCAGCCTCCACATACACACCGGGCACAGGAACAGAAATTCCACACATGACAGACAGCGGACAGCCAAGTTAAGGACCTATGCGGTAAAGCACACAACTCGCCACCGCCTCCCGTTTATTCACTGGCCTCCTTTCAGAACGTGTTTTTTCTCTTGCATCGTCAATTAGCACGCACATTTTGCGCCTACCGCAGTGCCGCTGTCGACTCACGAGAACAGCTCTAACCTTGCAGTGGCGGCGCACCGTTATGTTTATGGTCACTAGCCGGAGAATCCCATCAAGAAGAATGAGATAGGCAATCATGTAGCACGTGTGGAAACATGAGGGAAAGAGACCACTGGGAAGACCTAGCGTATTGGGCTGCATACAATGCGAGGGGTTTGTTGACTCTCTGAGGAACGATTAGGTTTTCAAGAAAGAATCTGCTCCCTAGAGTTAACAGTTAGTTAACCGATGTATTCCTGTCAAAAATACATTAGGCTGAAGTGCAGTTGTGGCTTGTGCGTGTTAGTACATTGTATTGTTGTGCCTGAGTCGTTTGGTGCACAAATTTAAATTCAGAGCGATCAGTGGACGGTGACAGATGTGGTAATTTTCATATTTTTGGCACAACCCGTACGTCCTCTGCAAGGTTCACCCAGACAACATAAGGTAGTCTACTGTCCCTCATACTCGCGACGACGACCGGCAATAAACAAACACTGCACAACGTATCCCTTGACAAAAATACTGATCGACATTTGTTACGAGGTTAGTTTATAACACACACGAAGTCATGCAGAGTTCTGACCGCACAGGGTACAGAAAAATCTGTATTATCTAACACGCACACGGCCCGATTGTATTTCACCCTATACATTTTTAACTGGAATACATCGGTTACTGGTCACACACATGAGAATGGCGGCTTTCTCTAGCGCAAACCACTGCCAAGGTCAACAGCATACTCCACTGTCAGAAAGAGTACTCAGGCCGTCAAGGTCACAGTTGTTCTCATCAGTCGGAACGAGTACCAACCGCTCAACAAACCCCGAACATTACGCTTGGATACTTTAGACAATTTCACATGTGAACTGTTCCTGTCTGATCAATTTGAACGAACAAACGAACGAATCGTACCTTAACTCACACAGCAAATTGTACCAGCGATCATCCAGAGATGGGCATGAATTTCGTCACTTTCACGGAACCAGAACGTCTGTCACCCTAACCTCACTCACAGTTGGCTGCACCAAGCAGCGGAATCCTTCCTGAGAAGCTGCCAGTCACTCAGCCCGTCAAGACATTCCGTGGCCCTTTCCACGCAGACCGGACTACGGCCGCTGCACCTCACGTCTCTAACGTCACACTGTTTTGGCACTGATGATACCACAGACACAAAGACGTGCCCAGTGGTGGCAGCATCTTTGATGTCGCTTAACGACGCCGTCAGCCGCTAGCATTACATGGCGTCGGTCGTGAATGAATGAGTGTGGAAGGTGCAATGATCCTGACATGGGAAAAATGAAGCAAAGAATATTTTACAGTGCCACTGTATCGACGACAAATTCCACATGGACAGGCCTGGGATCGAACGCAGGCATCCGTGGTGACAGACCGGCACAGCCTCGTAATATCAACTCGGCCCACAATGGCACGACTGCCAGCCTACTGCAAGATACTAATCTACGGAGAACAGTGTTGGTGCAGGAAGGGGTGACACTGGGACATACGAGCGCAGAATATCCCATGCGTCATGTCCCTAGTACAGCCCGCTCAGCTCGCCTGCAGTGCGACATCCCACAACAGCTGCTGTGCTCAGGGACACTGCACTGAGCTAAGTCAATATATAGTGAGACGAAGACAAACATCTGACAGTAAATCTACCACATTTGGCCATGTGCAAATTCATCCATAACATTTCTCATGATTTCTCAAGGTCCCTGTTCCTCATCATCTTCAAGACGGCCACCACTACTGCACCACTACCAAACAGTACAGCACAGTTGCTGCTGCACTCACTCTGCGACACACAGTACAGCTCCACTTATTCCTTCCATGTGCAATTGGCAGAAGCAAGTGGCCAACTTCATGTTCCACCACTTAATGCCACTGAAGGGATCTCTGGTAACCATTAACAAGGGGCTTAGTGGACCCCAGATCCAATCCACACATTTTGCAGAAAACTTCCAGGCCAGCCCTGGAGCCCAGAGCTGAAACCTCACCTATTCACTGCAGACATATTTTCCAATTCTTCACTATCTCCAGATGTCTACCCTAACTAACCCTGAAGTCAGTACCACAGAAGCCGACAGGTCTAACATGCCACTGAGCACACTCCTAAGGAAAATTACAGTTGTATATCCTGTAAATTATAAAATCTTTATATACGTACAGCTATAAAAGTGACTCTTCTTGCCCAGCCAGTTTCAACAGCATAATGTCTAAAAACAGCATAAATTACTAATATACATCTTTTAATTTAACACTTTATTATCCAACTAATGCACAATATATAATATGTAGATACAATTAAAATTATAAAATATTTAAAAGTGCTCCAACATGTTTCGGATCACAGGCGATCCATCATCAGTGATCCTTGTACTGTACAAGGCTCACTGATGATGGATCGTCTGTGATCTGAAACATGCTGGAGCACTTTTAAATATTTTATAATTTTAATTGTATCTACATATTATATACAGTATTGTGCATTAGTTGGACAGTAAAGTGTTTAACTGTCATTGATGCATGGTGCAAAAATGAAGATACATCTCTTAGTTCATATACAGCATTACACACACAAAGTTAGGTAACAATTTTGTTTAAATACATTACACCTCATGCCAATACATGTCAGCAGCAACTGCTATTGCAATGCACTGTCAATTCCAACAGACTGTGAAGAAGGAGAAACACATCTTTGTCATCTGAACCCTTATCCTTGTGTTGAATACAGCAACATAAACATTAACAATTACCTTTAAAAATAGCGTTCATACAACAAATAGAAACAACAGCACAATATAACCAATAAAAACAACAGCACAATATATCCAATACAAACAACAGCACAATATAACCAATAAAAACAACAGCATAATATATCCAAAACAAACAACAGCACAATATAACCAATAAAAACAACAGCACAATATATCCAATACAAACAACAGCACAATATAACCAATAAAAAATAACAGCACAATATAACCAATAAAAACAACAGCACAATATAACCAATGCTCAGTCGGTCCCTGTCACCATGGCGTGGCTGTTGGATGATACGGCTGACAGATGTGGAGGGTAGCTGCAAGTAAACTGAATGGCCAGTTATGGGCAGCCAACAAATGGTGGTGGTCTTCCAGCGTGGGGATTGGGCCAGTTGTAACAACTGCTTGCCATAAAGATATGCTGAGTTACAAATGTTACTGAATTGAACAGGATCTTGGGAATGATTTACGCAACAGAAAATGGACACACACCTGGGAACTTGGAATGGTGGGCTAAATGAAAACAACTGCACAAGAATTAGAATTAATTCTGTATGTGACATGGGTGGCACCAAATCAGCAGTACGATACACAGTCCTCACCGGGAAGGGGAATGACACCCATCAACAAAGGACAGGATTTTTCATGTACAAGAGAATCATATTAGCGGTGGAGGTAGCAGAGTCAAATGATAGTGGCAGGATGTCACAGATAGTGCTAGGAGGTTGCTGGTATGATATTACCATTGCAAATGAACATGTCCCATCTGATGATAAAAGCAGTGACAAAAGGGTGAGTTTCTATGAGGCACTGTGATTATAATTGTGTTAGGAAAGCAATAAACAAAACCAAACGTCAAGAGAACACCAAATACTCAGAGGCCAAGCCATGGCTCAAGTGACTAGTGGCCAGCCTTTCGCTGTTGAAGGCTACATCTGATCCCAGACAAATCCTTCTGGGACATGTGATAGCATGTGAGAGAAAAAGTGACACTTGGACAGGCTTTCATCAAAGTACTTTGGTTTCACCCTGTCACTTTCATTCCACCAATGACCCACAACCATTAACTGATCTATTACTAAAGCTACATAACTGTAGCAAGTGACAGCTTCATTACACTCCCACATACATTTATGCCTCTCCTGATGGGAAGGCACACACACTGAACACAAGTTAATAGACATGAGATGTCATTCAAGTATACCTGACATTCAACCTTTCACAGGAGCTAACTGCAAAACTATCAGCTGCAAAATTACAGACTGAATGCTAGCAAACAAGTGGGAAATGCACACATTTGATGTAGACAGATTCCATCTGAAGAAGTTAAATGACACAAAAATTTACAAGAAATATCTGGTTACAATATCAAACAGGTATGCAGATTTGAAGGACTTAGATGACTGTGGGGACATTGGTACAGAGCTCAAAAACAGCAGTCACAGACACACACTGGTTACAGCAAACTGAAGCAGAATAAAAGCCTCATTAATGGAGATGCTATGAACAACATAAAGAAGTGAAACTAGAAGATACTGCAGGAAATAGGAAAGGAAAAGAATTTACAGACTTCTGAGTTCAGTCAACACCCTACTATATATGGTGTAAGGGGCATGCTCATATGTCTTGAATCCTTCCATCTCTCATATCATGAGCTTGCAATAAACGAATGTGATTATCTGAACAAATAAACTGACGGGCTATCAGCTTCAAAGTAACTTGGCAGGCAATGAGAAGGATTTTGTTTACAGATTCCCAAAATATTCTGAACAGGTGGAACAATCACGTCTCTCAGTATCGGAATGTAGATAGGGTTTGTGATGTTGGGCAGACTGAAATACATGCATCTGAGCCACAGAGCCTCTGAGGTTCAGACAGCTACTGATAATTTGTGAAGATATAAATTAACAGGTAATAATGATCAAATTCCTGCAGAAATGATTCTATCAGGAGGTAAATCAGTACATTCCAACATCCACAAATGTATTAGTTCTGCGTGGAATAAGGAAGAATTGTAGGAACTGTGGGTTAAGTCATTATTGTACATATTTTTAAGATGTGGTCAAAGTGACTGCAGTAATTATCAAGGCATATCACTGTTACCAGTTATATACACATTTCATGCAGAATTATTCTCTGAACATTAACACAAATGCACAGAGAATTAGTGGGGATAATCAGCATGGATTTCAACATAATATTCACAGGTACTGATTTGACATTCTGCATTAACCAGGTACTACAGAAAAAATTGTGAATGTAATGGGATGGAATATTACTAATTTATAGGCTTCAAGAAAGGCTATGATTTGGTTAGAATGGACGCACTGTAAAATCTGAGTTTAGCACACCCATCAAATTAGCAAGAATAATTTAAGTACATTTAAATGAAACCTACAGTAAAGTCAAGACAAGTAAGTGTTGGCCTGATGTGTTTCCAATTCAGAATGGTCTAAAACAAGATGCTTTATTGCCACTGCTTTTGAAGAAACCATTACGAGAATCCAAAACAACCCAGTGAGAATGAAACCGAAAGGGACTCATCAGCTTATGATGAATGCTGCTGATGATAATTTATGAATCAGAGGTGTACAAATTTTCTAAAAATCTAGAGGCCACATCTAAATTCCAACTGCCAGAATAATGACATGGAGTTCTACCTGGAGGACTCACAAATATTAGATGCCACTGCACAAAATTTCATAGATTGGGCAACCTGGTGCCCAGGAGTTGTGCATCCCTGTAATGGATTTGAACAGAAATGATATAAAGACCAAAAAAAAAGTTTACTGGTCTCTAGGAGGAGGTCTGTGCAGAAGCAAAAGCACATCAACCTAAATATGTTCATGCAGAATGCAAGGCGAAATAACAGTATATGCATCCTTTTACAATGAGTCACTATGCAAATATTTCAGACCAGCACTAAGGAATCGAAATTGCATTCTTGATTAAATTTAAGCAAATTAAATTCTGGGAATGCTTGCTACCATTTCATTCACATGGATCTTTCCGCACACTATCTAAGAACATACAGGTTATATAGGTGAAACTTAGTTTCTCACACAAACAGGATAACAAAGAATGAGTGTGTCTGACAGCATGTGGCAGAGACTATGATGGAGGCAATAACAGGAAACTGGAGAACATGCAATGAGGAGCTTCACAATTTGTTCTCCTTGCCAAATATTATTAGCGTCAGAGGACAAGATGTATGGAGTATGTGGAATTAATGGGACAAAAGCACACAGTTTGACAGGAAAATTTGAATGGCAGAGACCATTTCGAAGATAAAGGTATACATGCATGAATAACGTTACCCAGTGTTTTAAAGAAAACAGATGGATGTGTAGTGGGTTCATTTGGCGAAGGATAGAGAACAGTAAACCTGTGAACCCAGTAATGAACTTTTTGGTTCCAAAAAATGTAAAGAATTTCGTAACTAGTCAAGCAAGTAGCAATGTCTTAAACGATGGCCTGCGCTCCTCCGATTCAATTAGCAAATCTAATCCTCATATTAATTGTTACATAACCTACACTTTCTTATTACTCTGTTTATTTCATGTTTACGGTACATAAGACAATCTGCAGCACGTGAATTCTAGTTTACATTATCCAAATATACTATTTAAAACGAAATGTTAAAGTAGGCATTGAGGTCAAGCACCTAATGCAAACATTAAAAGCAAATTTATTTTCACACATACAACTGTCGTTACACGTTATGGTCACTGTGAAATCACCGGTACTTGTCTCAGGGCGAGCGAGTAACTTCACACTTTCGTGTGTTCTACGCCTACCTGTCTGGTGTCGTATGTATCCGTTGGCTCCAAATCCTGAACGGTGTTCCTATGTCGGTCTTCATTACGATCCATAATGCAATCAGCAGGAGGATGGCAATTCTTAATCTGAGTATTTGCCTTCAAAAATAACTTAGAAATAGCGCTCCACATTCGAAACTGACACAATGTATAACTGATCTTGCCATAGCTTTATCTAGCCTACGCACAATACTTGACAACCATAAAATTTTACATTAAAGGTAGTAACTGCACTGCAGCCATTTGCGTCACTGTACGTATCCATACTGTCATTCATCGACCGCATTTTATTGAACATGATATAATATTTTACATTACAAGACATTAACTTCCAGGCTCATTATTCTCACTCACACTACCAACGTGAAAAACCGACACAGTTCTGAAACTGGAAACGAAATACCACATTCCCAGGTATTTGGTAAAGTTTGCCTCCACATTACACAGGTATTTGGAAAATTCACAGCTGGGTGTATCTCTTCAAATGAATCACATCTTAGCTACATATATTTAATGACAGAAACCGCTCAGTAGATATCCACATTCAATTACACATAGTATGTCATATAGAATACATAAGCTGCGTAAAACCTAATTCGTTTCGAAGCAATCGCAACCACTCAGAGTCATGGTTTACAGCTGTTTGACATCAGGTATCGCTGTGGTCGGCAAATGTCGCAAGGTACCAAAAGATGGCAGAATAGGCATATATCGATACATTTCAATATCGATTTCGCTGGTTAGATTTCCTACATGCATAATCCATGTTGACTATGCGGATAACAACCGCTAGGCATATCAGACTTCTGCCACCAAGCAGATGAGAATTGCGCCCTTCTGGGTTATTACGCAGGGAGTATAGGTAATATATTACCGATATTTCGGGACAACCTATCAGGTCCATATTCGAATCCAAGAATCCCCTGAAGATAGGACTTACAGGTTGACCCGAAACGTCGATAGTAAATTACCACTACTCCCTGCGTAATAACCCAGAAGAGCGCAGTTCTCAGTCACCAGGCCCTTATGGAATCTAATTTCAGCGCATAGCGCCACACGTGTGATACTAGATGATGTGTCCGTGCCAGTCATCCGTGGTCCAAAATTCTGGTTGTAAATTAGGTAAATGACGTGATTTTAGGCTTCCGCCGCGGTGTACATTAGATCGCCGCTGTTCTTGGATGTTATGCAGCGTTGAATGGAAGTTAGTCGTCGATGTTTCGAGACAACCGATCGGTCCCGAAACGTCGGTAACTACCAATCAACATTGCATAAAATCCGAAAAGTGCGAAGCTGACTAGGTAAGTGACCATCAATCATACCTGTTTGACTACACAGTTTTTTTAATGGTCTAAAAAGTGTGTGCTTCATGTTTTGGCTTAACAAGCCATCGTCACCTACCAGAATGAATGTGTAAAGGAGGAAAACAATGAAGTCACATACTCTTACATTACCGGTTAACAATGGGATTTGAGATCTCAGTCCAAAGAATACAAAACTAAATTAAGCTGAAATAAATATACTGAATATATGAAAATCTTTGCAGTGATTTCATCAGGTAGTAAATATTACATGGAATTCAGACTGTGGCTCCTTGTTGAAGGGCCTTGTTAGCACGTACTATTTAATGGGTACATCATGTGACTAGTGAATTACTTTAAGCTGCCAACCGCCCAGTTTAAAATCGTGCATTCCATGTTGCTGTTGTACATCAAAGCCATCAACTACAGCATTTACAGAACACCATTCATACCAGTCAGATGCATTTCAGCTTTCATAATTCTCCATATATTGGCTTGGATTTGGGGTATGTAAGAACCAAGAAGAGAGTGACAATGACTTAATTTCATTTGAAAGGCATCAATGCTACTTGAATGACAGCTGTACAATATATGGCTATACATGTAGGTGCTGATGTTCAAATTATAGGTACTGATATGCACCTCCAGTCTCAGAATGTACCCTACAATGAACACATTTTGTTTCAATCGAAAAAAGTGTTTCTGTGCTACGTACACACACCCAAGAAAGAACATGCAAAACAAATGGCCACCAATGCCTACAGTATTGTGTGTATATATTGTAAAAATAAAACCTGAAGTTTATTTTGTTTGAAGACAATAATATTGAGCACTTTACATTAAATTCACAGCATGTATCACATGAAAATATAAAGTAACTTTAAAGAATTCCAATACCTGAATGCTGAACTTATATCCAGTCAAATATATGATAAGATACCATTCAATAAAATGTCTGTACAATTTTTAGAGTCAAAACATCTCTTGTTTCAAAGTTCATTCTCACTGTACATCAGAACCATTATTAAATCCATAACTGTAATCAATAAACAAACAACTTTTTTTTACAGGAGGCTGGATATGTGAAATTTGGTGGACTCTTGTGGGAAATGTCTACCCGGAAGAATGAGCCAGAGATACAAGGATAATTGTAGGACTGGTCTTAGGGCGGTTGGTTATGTGAACAGGTCACTTACTAGCCCACTTTCACATCCGGCTACAGTTCTGAACCGCACAGCTCTACTACCAAACACAGAGACACACATAAAGGAACTGTTCCGTCAAGATGTACATTACACTGTCTCCAGCCTTCTGTTCAGCATGTCACATATTGTGACATTCATGTTTCAGCACTGCTGATTCAGCATCACTCTCACTGCACAGAGATTACATAAAAATTCTGCCAATATGGAAAATATTAAAAATTACCTTAACATTATTTTTCTGTAATTGGGCATTCAATAATGACGTGCATATAGTGTACACCAATATTAACAAGATGCACATACATACATACATACATACACACATACACACACACACACACACACACACACACACACACACAAACATACATACATACGTACATGAGAACAAGACAAGATGGCGAACGACGTGAACGAGGGTATAGAGAACGCTCTAAACGTAATAGTGTCCACCACAGGAAGCAGTGGAAACATGAAGAAAGAATTGAAGACTACTATATTTACACAGTGAGTAATCTAAGGAAATTATTTGCTAAGCTAATAGACACTAATGAAAACAATGCTACGAAAATAATAGAGTTGGAAAAGCAGGTGGCCAACACCAAAGAGAAACGGGAAGTAGGTAGGAGCAGAGCACAGAACTACATAGTGGAGCCATCTAGCGCTCCGGAGAGGAAAATACATGGCCAAACCGTCAGTAAGGTGGCGCAGTCAAGCGGAGGTAGGGATAAATTGTACTCGGAGGTGGCAGTAGGAAAAATAACACAGAAAGTATACAAACTAACCGTGACTTCCAGAGACAACCAAACAGCAGAAACAATAAAAGAAATGTTGAAATCGCAAATAAACCCGGCCGAAATAAAGGTGGGAATAGAATCTATTAAAACACTAAGGGACGGAAGAGTGCAGATAGAAACGGGCAGCATCCAGGAGGCTGAGACCCTGGAGAATAGCATAACGGACAAACTAGGAGACAAAATAGAAACGCACATACAGAGACCACGAAAACCAAGACTGAAAATAATCAACATACCGGAGGAAATCTCCACAGACAACATAGAGGACACCCTAATGGCACAGAATCCAGAGATAGGTACAGGAAAAGGGGAAATTATTCCCAATTTCACCTACGAGACAAAAAGACACACACGCAATATAGTAATAGAGGTCAGCGCACAAACGAGGAAGAAACTGATAGACAACAAAGTCAAAATAGGATGGATAAACTGTAGCATAGAGGACTACTTGGTCGCCACCAGATGCTTCAGATGTTCTAGATTCAACCACAGAATGAGGGA
>Ga0123352_10012815_pt1 | contig 13282 bp, 10 predicted proteins | sample TergutLab28metaG_FD_89700 | JGI IMG/M metagenome (GOLD analysis project Ga0123352, IMG submission 89700) | Labiotermes labralis P1 segment gut microbial communities from Petit-Saut dam, French Guiana - Lab288 P1 | ecosystem: Host-associated > Arthropoda: Insects > Digestive system > Gut ... | reverse complement strand
TACAACAAAACAAAAAAAAAAAAAAAACATCCAATAGGTAGGGGGTTGGTTTTTTTAATTTTAAAAAAAATTTTCCCCCCCCCCCCTTTTAAAGTTTTTTTTTTCAGGCTTATTACCATGCATCATTTCAACATCCAAGTAGAATTCTTCTGGGACTTTTTGACCTATGAAGATAAGATCAGTATGTTGTGTCACAGTTTTGGGAGCCAGTTACTTAGTGACACCATGTCATATCCAAGAAGAATGGATGCCTCAGCTGAACCGCATTGCAAACCGTACAGTATGTTGTGTCACAGTTTTGGGAGCCAGTTACTTAGTGACACCATGTCATATCCAAGAAGAATGGATGCCTCAGCTGAACCGCATTGCAAACCGTACAACTCATGACTAAAGCACTCTTTTTTTTTTTTGTTCACTTCAGGTTCAGGCGGCTGAGTACCTGCTTTTGTTACAATGGATTTCTCTCTGGATGGGATGTACCGGGCTGTGTTGAGAGGGATACAGGTTGGGCTTGGTTCTACATTCATCATTATTCTTGTGAAGAACGCAGTTACACTTCCAGGCTTGCAGAAGATTAGTCCACCTGCCGTGTTCTGTACTGGCATGTTGCTGGGAATGGCATTCGCATTTTACCGTGACTCACTTAAGGTAAGAATGTAGGACATAATTGATTGTCTGTCATGAAGAGGGCTTAACAGATGCTTAGTCGAAAGTCTGACAAAAATTTTACCTGCCAGACATTTTTTCACAAGAGTAATTGTACCAACCCACATCATTGCATTGCATTGCATACCACTGCATCCTTTTAAACTGATTTTTTTAATTTTAATATATTTAGCACTGACTGGTTTGAATCATGTTATGCACAAATTTCGTTACACACTTTCTCTGTTTTGTATCTTATGTTTATTGGACCGTGCATCATCTTGATAGTTGAATAAAGAGAGACCAACTTGATGTCACTTGCTTTATTGTTTCATTATTTACTGCTCAACATGTTTTGGATGTATTAACATCCGAAACATGTTGAGCAGTAAATAATGAAATAATAAAGCAAGTGACATCAAGTTGATCTCTCTTTATTCAACTATCTGTTTTGTATGTTTGCATTTTGTGATTTAATTTATATCTATTTACATTGATGTTTATATAAAAATATTGCAATTCAGCATAATCAGTGATGAACTTAGAACCGTGGTCGTTAAAGTCCATTTTTAATTTGCTCGCATGTTGATTGCTGTGTGTATATTGGTTACTTGGGGATTGACTTATTCTGTATCCAATAGGTTTTTCAGCCTCTAATGGATTTATAGATTGTATGAGAAGTAAATAAAGGAATAAACATAACAAAAAAATACTTTGTTGTATAGTGCATAAGATGTGTATTCTGAGTTATTTGTTATTCAGGTTTTTTGTTTCATATCTGTGGAGAAAAAGGTGGGGGGTGGGGGGATATTAATGAATAAGTTCAAAGTCATTTTCACTTGTTGTCCTTCATTTTTCTCTCTGAATGGATGCGTAGACAGATGGATTTTTTGAGTCCCGATCATCAGTGCTTTTGATTAAACAAGAGCACTGTGGCAGTAGCAGGGCTCAGAGTGTAGTGGGTAGTATTACAGAACTTACTAACAGTATGTAATCCGTGTTACTGTTGAGATATTTAGAATATGTCGCTGTACGTTAATGCTCCTGTACTGCAACTGGATCTGTTGTTTTTTATGTCGCTACAGATGAATATACAGTGTGATTCATGGCTTGATCTTAATGTCAGGGTCTTATTCCATTACTCGTACCTAGTCTGGAATGTCATATGAAAACATAGGTCTCCTTCTCTAGGGTTACCAAATTATTGTTATGTTTTCAATATATTTGTTAGCTGCAATTGGGTTGACACCCTGTGGCAGTAGTACAGTACACATGTACACACAAACATTATGTAGAACAACACAATCGACACAAACAATACATAGAACAACACAATTAACTAATTGGGAAGAGTGCGGGCCGTTCCCCGTCTTTGCGAGTTATACCCTGGCATTTGCCTTACAACAGAGGAAAAAGCACAGAGAAACCTCATTCAGGGTAGCTGAAGATTGCTAGTTGGCATGATGAAAACATGAACGTACAAAAAGACTGGAATAGGCAAACATTTACTGCTGAATGTAAAATAAAATGTTTAAAATGACCACCTCAAGCCTTAAAACACCTGGCACATGCAGCAAGTAGCCCATACTGTTTATTAGGCCTGTCTTTCACACAGATTGCAACATACAAAATGCAACACATTTCATCTGCTGCCTATACTTTGTGCTGGTACACTAAATCTCTCATACCGTCTCATAGATGAAGGTTGAGTGTGTTGAGGTTTGGAGATCTGGGTGGCCAATGTTGTGGGCTACCATGTTTCATCCATTGACCAGGGAGTGATGTTTGAAATAGGTTTTAAGTGATGTGCCATGGAATCTATTGAAACTTGGAAATGATTTTTGGCCTATAATGATGGAGTCGTATGTAGTAGCTGAGGAAAACTACGTGCACTTAACAATAAGAATGTGATAGTTGCATGTTCTTATTCATTTGAAACTCTATTCTGAAATCAGGCCTATATGACTTAAATATTTTATGTGAGAGTGGAGTTTATCAAATGAATCTGTTTTGTATAGTTCATTTCTTGACAATAATGTGTGTCCACATGATATTCATTGGTTGGTGAAGCAATGTGATATGCGTTACAGGTGTCACTAAATGGAAAATCTGTGCTGATTACTGGCTGTGACTCAGGATTTGGATATGAATTGGCACTTCGGCTAGAGAAAATGGTAGGAATACGTTGCAGTATGTACAAATAGCATTTGCTTTGATCATGTAGGGAGAGGAACATATAAATAGAATTAACTAAAAAAAAAAAAGAATGCCTCATTTATAATTTCAGAATGTTATGTGTGACATCTGAATTGCACGTGTACTGACAGGCTGAATACTCTTAATTTTCCATGATACTTCTGTCATGGTGAATGCTTTTAGCCTAAACTCTTGGCCATTTTGGATTATTGTTGTTACAGCATCATCTGTCTTCAAATATTGCTGTATGCTTTGGATAATTTCCATTGTCTGTTTATATCAGTTTACATGAAAGGTCTACAACATTTCAAAGGCTGACTTTGTGTGTGTGTGTGTGTGTGTGCATGCTCTTAAATGGAAATGGTGTGTAGTCCTTCAGGCATCATATAATTGGCAAAGTGCAAAGAATATAATACAGTGAATCATACATTCTTTCAGAATGCAGTCTGTGTTATTTTTTGTTCATTATATGAGTAAGAACACCATTGAAGTATGTGCAGTAACAAAGAATGCATTTCCAAGAGTAGATGTGTGAAATGAAAGTAAAGTTGCCCCTGTGTAGGGCATATGGTACAGTTTATGTATAGTTCCATGCATTCTTAATCTGTGCGTTGGATGAAAGTGAATAGTCAGCTTCATGTTGCAGTGAGTTTAGCCCCAGGTAAAGAGCCTGTTAAAAAGAAGGCTGGGTGGGCTGTACAGCTAGTGTTATTGCTTTAGTTAACTGAACCCTCAATCATTGGTTATCTGGTCTGTAGATTAATCACTGTGACAACTGAGCTGTCCTGGTTTCATGAGGAGGCTTGTATTTTGCAGTTAGTTTTACAGCAGATACGAACCTCTTCTTGCAAACCTGAACTAGTACACATACTGCTCTCAGCACAAAAAAAAAACTTTTCCATGTTTCTCATTAACTTTTAACCTTAATGAACAGTGTTTTGAGTAAAAGTTATTGAACTTAATGAGGTCTATATTTTATATAATTTGCGAACTTTCTGTACAGTGAATCATCTGTTAAGAATCTGGGAAGATATTAAGTGTGTTTAATGTAAGAGTTATTTGAGGCTCTGACAGCATTGTTGATGAAGATTATAGCTGTCTGGGATATGAGTTGTATTGATGGGTAATTTTTTAAAGTTTTGAAGAGGAGCTTGCTGCCTCCATCTTCAGGGTAGTTCAGTTCTTCTTGGACTGCCCTGAAAATTAAGGCAGGAAGCTCGTAATTACCAATCTCACAAATATTAAATTTGTGTTACAGTTTTTAGTGTAGATTTATCATATCAGATCCATGTCAAATCCATCTAGAAATTAGTGGTATTGTTATTACAGGGGGCAGTGGTGTTTGCGGGGTGCTTGAGGTCGCAGGCGGGAGGTGCACAGGAGCTGAGAGAACTAAATCTGAAAAGGCTTCATGTGATACAGATGGATGTGACATCAGATGAACAAGTTGCAGCTGCTGTAGAATATGTCAGCAGGCATATTCCACCTCAAGGTATTTGTATGAATGACTTGTACTCTAATAATGAGAAGGTTTATGGTTTTTACTTTCCACTTGTTGTCATCGTTGTCGTCATTGTAGTAGTTTTATGTTCAATGGTCCGTGCATTGCATAATATGTCTCACTAATTATCCAACAAGATGCAACAATGTACAGTTTATTTATATCTGCAAACTGCTCTACATGCTCCTGATGATGGGTGGAGATACCACCCAAAACATGTATAGCAGTTTGGAGATATAAATAAACTGTGTATTGTTGCATCTTGTTGGATAATTATTGACATGTTGTTGGCGGGGGTGGCGGTGGCGGCAGCATATTAACCAGTCATGAGAAGCTCAAATCTGACTCTTATGCGTATTGGACCATGCATCATCTTGATATTTGAATAATGGTTGACCAACTAGATGACACTTGTGGAGCAATATATAATAAAGCAAGTGTCATCTAGTTGGTCAACCATTATTCAAAACTCAAATCTGACATTTATTTACTTGTTTTTAGACAATTTCATCAACATTCTTCCTATCTTTTTTAGTTGCTTGATGTCTACAGAAATATCTTTCATAGTTGCTTTGTACAGTGGAACCTGCTTTTATTGGAACTGCAAGGGACCAAAATTTGTTATATTGCAAGCAAGTTCTGTTTAATGCAGGTACTTGAAGTTCGGATTCGTAGGACCCCAGATCCCTGCGAATGTAAAAGTTTTCTGCCAAAGACAGGTTCCCATTACGTCCAGGTTTCATTGTATTAAAAGAAGGAATTAAGATTCTGTGATGTGGATGATCTGCAGTGTGTGTTTACAGTTGCACTGTTCTGCTTTCAGGACTGTGGGCTGTGGTAAACAATGCAGGGCTGAATTCATTTGGGTACGTAGAGTGGGTGCCCATCGGCATATGCAAGAAGGTCATGGATGTTAACATGTGGGGTGCAGTGCGTATAATTCGTGCTTTTCTACCCCTTCTGCGGGACTCTAAAGGTTTACAGCTTTTGTATTATTAAATAAAACTTACTGCTGATGCTCATTGTCTTCTGGAATATAACACTGTGTAGTTGGGCACTGGGGTATCAACATTTCAGAGGAATGTGCAGATTCCATCTTCATAGTCACTTCAAATTTGTAACCAAACTACAGGATGTCATATCTCAGAAGATCATAATCTTTATATTCTCCACTGCTATAACATAAAATCTGAACTTTGTAGTACTAGACTGAAATTTTGTAGGTTTCTTAAATAACTCTTTGGTTGTTTGATAGAGTGTTTTGTTTTGGGAAATGTCTTTCGTGAAAACATTTTCGTAAGTGGTTTGAAAAGGAAATCGTTGCAGATGACTGACATTGCAGACATCAGGCATTAATATAATAAAAGAGTGTTTTAAATGAATTTCCTGTTGATTCTTCTTACAGGCAGAATAGTGAACTTGTCCAGTGCACTGTCCCGCTTCAGTTTGCCCAACAGATCCATCTATGGCATTACGAAGTATGGCATACAGGCTTTGTCAGATTGTCTGAGGTTTGAGGTGAAACGCTGGGGAATCCGTGTTTCAATTATTGAGCCTGGTAGCCTTGTCAGTGGTAAGGAAAAACATTTAAATGTCTCCAAAATTGTGTAATATATTTTATGATAATGAACTTCTGATTTTGAGAGATTATCCATGTGGTGTGTGTCTGCACTCTGGATATACAGGTTACAGATGTTGTTCCATTTGGAAATTATAAAACTTGATCATAAACTTTGCTCGTAACGGAGATTTGGGATACATAAATTTTAGAAGTGTTTTGAAGGCACAGTATGAAGCAATACCAGAATTATATTTTCTTTTCCAAAATATTTTGTAAGTAATTCAGATCACCTGTGTGCACGTGGTGGTGATACAGCGTACTGTGTAGCTGGCCAGAGGGCATGCGTTACTGTTGTAGGGGGGTGGCTGGTAGCATGGTTGCTATTCTGATCTTATTTCTGATTGAAGAATGTATTACTGTAGTACGTGATGAGAGTCGGCAGTAGCCTGACAAAGAGGCATTGCAGCAAATATTTGTTATACCCAGATTTGCACTTGTATGTTCTGAATACAGTGTACATAGACATTGTATTCAGGATGAAATGCTTATTTTTACAAGCATCTTATTATGATTAGTGTCAGCAGGTGAGTTATAAAGTAAGTATCTTTTGTAAATTGCTATCACATACCAACATATGCACAAATAAGTACCGTAAATTAATTACTCCGATGTGTTTTGGTGTATTAACACCGAAACATGTCGGAGTAATTTAATACAATTTACAGTACTTATTTGTGCATATGTTGGTATGTAATAAACAATTTATTATTCACTATGTACAGTATGGACATAAAAGTAAGTATCTTTTAGTGAACTATTGTAAAAAAAAAAAAAAAGAAATCCCATTACATTCCTGGACAGGCCCTGAGGGTTCCAGGAGGTTGAGGCTCCCGGATTTCAAGACATTCGGCACATGAAGGTGGTAAGGTTGTCAGCTCTACGCACCGACCGCCTTTACCCCCAGGCGATATTCCTGGTACTCATTTCTGGTAGAGGCTGAGTTGACCCCAGGGCCATAGTGCGGCCGGATGGATTATGTCAATGAAAAATTCCGTTCACACCATCAGTAATGAAACCCGTGACCTTTCGGTTTGTAGCGCAATGCCTCAACCAACTGGGCCACCATGTGCCCCCAGTGAACCTTCGTGCCAAGACAAATTGCGGTTGAATTATGTTGGAAAATTGTGACACAGTATATCAGTGTAAACCCATGATACAGGTTCGATAATTGTGGGAATTCCTTTGTGGTGCATTGTAAATGTCACAGAGCAAACTGACCTAACATGGCATTATGTCTGTATACCATTCAGCAACATGGTAGCTGTGAGGACAAATCAGAATATATTGTTTGCGTCTGTATACAGGAAGTATCTTTTGATTTAGTTAAACAGGTTCCTAGACTGAAATTGTGGTTGAATTATGTCAGGCAGTTGTAACACAACATACTGATGTAAAACCATGATACGGGTGTTATGATTGTGTGAATACCTGCCAGGTGCATTGTAAATGTCACAGAGCAAACCGAAATAATGTGGCATCATGTCCTTATGCCATTGAACAAACATGGCAACTATAGGATATGTTGTTTCTAGCTGTATGTGAGAAACAGTTACATAGCTGTAGTAGCCACTGCATGGTTTGTGGTAACTGTTCACTTCTCCCCTGGAATTCTTGTAGTTGAGGCCACGCCCATGTGATAACATTATTACTCCAGCGTCTTCCTGTTTTTGTTCACATACATATATCTGTAAAAAACATAAAGGAACTAGGTAGTTGGCACAGAGGTGTGATGCTGCACTGTTTACCATTTAAGATAAGAAGACATCATCGTATGGACTTTGACATGGGTTGAGAGACAGTGTAACAGAATTTTATGTTTTGTTGACAGTACATCCCTGTATAATCTTTTTTTTTTTCAAATGAAGCCAACTAGGTGCACAATACTTCTTAATATATTTATTTCAACTTCTCTACATGTTTCGGGCAACTGTGTGCCCATCATCAGGAGAAATTGCTGTATCTGTGTGACACTGATATTTTTCACTCTGTGTGGGTGGCTGTCTGGTCTGCAGTGTCACACAGATACAGCAAGTTCTCCTGATGATGGGCACACAGTTGCCCGAAACATGTAGAGAAGCTGAAATAAATATACTAAGAAGTATTGTGCACCTAGTTGGCTTCATTTGAAAAAGAACAATGTAACAGGTTAGTAGCATCACATCTAGTCTTGGAAATAGTTTTTCTTCACTTCTGAACTTCTGTGGAATGAATTCTAACACTGATATGGATGGCTGCGTAGACCACAGACATGTCTGCCATTACCTTTGCCTTCTGTCAGTTTGTTTTTACTATATAGCCAGAAGACAGAGAAATTGTAACTAGCATTATGGCTGTGAGGTTGCACCACCAGCAGGCAAACATAAACGAGGGGTTTTTAGCTGGTCCTAATAAAAGAATAATTAATACATATGCACTTGCTAGTATGAAAATTGATGGAGTATTGTTAAACTGTCATTACAGTAGCCTTCCTGCAATACTCCATGCTCATAATGACAGATTATCACTGTATATAAGACATTCTGATAACGCCCGTCAAGTTCACATGCAAGTAGTTCAGTTGCGATTAATTTTTTTTTGTACTTAGTTTTACTATTTCTGTTGAATGTGAAGTGTGTTTTTATTACAGTTTTGGGCTAATAATGTTTCTGTGGGAGTGCATCTCCACTTACAGTACTGGAGTCAGTGGGAAAAACGTGTTTAATGTCATGGAATTTTATAAGGACACATTGTAAGGAACATATCCCTGCTCTAGTGCTGGGACACACTAGTTGTTTGTTGCATGTTGGAGGCATGGAAAAGTTAAAGGTTTCGGATACTCTTGAGTATTTATTTGTGCTACAGGTGTCTTCACTGAGGATACAGTGAAGAAGGAAGCTGCTGACCTCTGGAACCAGATACCTGAACCAGTTCAGAAAGTATACACCAAGGAATTCTATGACAATGTTATGAGGGACATGCTCAATCACAGCACCTTGGGGGTGAGTACATAAAACTAGTAAAACTGAAAGGCCAATTTGATGGAGTGACCTCACCACTGTTATGGGTGAATGGTGTGAAAGTACCTAGAGAAAGCAGGAGATATTTTTTTTGTCTACCATGGTTATCCTGAATACTCTCCAATTTCATGTGTTACTCTGTTGACACAGATTTTGTATACACATATGTTCAATGTTTGAATTTTCACACACATATTCAAAGAAAGTATGTTCTTGGAGACAAAATTAAAGGATAGCAAAATGCAAGCGGAACCTGTCAAAGTGATCTCGTATAAAATATTTGGTCTGGGGTGTGTGTCATTGCTAGAGAAATGTGTGGTTTAAAGAGTTAGTTATTTTGACAAATATTTACTTTTATGCTGACATCTAAAAGAAGTTTAAAAGTGGTGTGTGAAGAGCTTTATATATATATAATGAGATTTCAGTCATGTAAGACAGAAAGATATAAGAATTCAAATTCTTGAATTGTAATTGGCGTGTGTTTCTTGATTCTGCTCATGTAGAACTTTAAATGATACTATGTTACAGGCTATACCTAAAACTCCAGTGGTAGATGCGTATGTAATGGCACTGATACACTCTTTCCCTCACCCACGCTATCAGCCCATGGAAGTGAAAATGAAGATGATGGTTTGGATAAACACACATCTTCCAGAATGGGTGTTTGAGAAACTGTTTACATAGATGTCAGTCAGCAAACTAAATGAAGGTAATAGCAGATGGCTTGGTGGGATGAAGAGTGAGAATGGAGAAGTCAATAACACAGGAACTTTGTTGTACCATACTGCTGTGAATGTTAAACTTTTGTATGCTGTAATTGTAATTATGCAATTCACTTAACCCTGGGACTGCAAAGCTGTTATTTTGTATCTGATAATTATACATAGAACGGAACAGACTGTTAATTACAAACATACAGAGTTAAAGATACTTATAAAGAATGTAGTCATGTTCCAGTTGAAGCCATAACAAAGAAGCAAAATTTTGATGTGACTTTTTGCTTGTTTTGGGTGTCAGCATCTCAGGGGCAGCAGTTGACTGGAATAAGTGAAGTATCTTGATAAAAACCAGACTCACTAATTTTCACATTTGTACCATGTGTCTTGATATTATCAAAGTTTAATTTATTCACCAACTGATGCACTAGTGATTTTTCTTAAAAGCAATATTAAAATTTACATTAAAACAGCTCCGAAATGTTTCGGTGTTACAGTTACACCATCATCAGGGGGTGCATTAATTCGTGCTTACTAAAGTTACAGTGGTTAAAGTAGTCCATTAAAATACATCGGTGTGTGTATTAACCACACACCGTGCTTACTAAAGTTACAGTGGTTAAAGTAGTCCATTAAAATACATCGGTGTGTGTATTAACCACACACCGTGTTTACTAAAGTTACAGTGGTTAAAGTAGTCCATTAAAATACATCGGTGTGTGTATTAACCACACACCGATGTATTTTAATGGACTACTTTAACCACTGTAACTTTAGTAAGCACGAATCAATGCACCCCCTGATGATGGTGTAACTGTAACACCGAAACATGTCGGAGCTGTTTTAATGTAAATTTTCATATTGCTTTTAAGAAAAATCACTAGTGCATCAGTTGGTGAATAAATTAAACTTTGACCAGACTCACTACTTCTTATTTCACCACAAATCTGCCTGAACCTTGATGTGTGGAGTTTGAAGTCAGCATCTGAGAGCTGACTTATAAATTGTAGACTTCAGGTTTATACTACAATTAACCGAAGATGCTTAGGTCTGATCTTACAATTTTTGAACTGCCTTTGTGTTTAATGTTTGTAAAATTTAAATCGTATGTGCCTAAACATTAAAACATTAGTACACAGTACACTTTATTTTCTGTGTTTGTTCAATAACTTCACCATATTTTGTCAAAACTGATGAACATTTAATGAATTCTTAGAAAGAACCTTTAACATATACATACATATGACAGAAGATTTTTTTCGTCACTGTAACCATTTGTTGTTCATCGTCAGATGGTACTAAGTGCTTAAAAACAAATGACAAAAATCAATTATTAATCTTTTTTTTCTTTCCTTTCCTTTTTCCCCCCTGTCTTTCTGAATAGAAAGCTTTATGAGTGAAAATTGTCATCAGATTTTAGAAAATACCTTTTTAATAAATCGTTATATTTTGGAGACTTATATGGTCAAGAGACAGCAAGATTGCCAGTGATGTGCTCCATTTCGCAGTACATGGACTTTACCAGGGCATTCCTTACTTTCGGAATGTCAGACAGTTTCATCATACATGCATAAATTCAATTTCATTAACGTCAGTAAGAAAACTACTGCCTTCCCTCTGCCGATTTTCATGAAACTCACAAATGCTTAACATCATTGTGTGCAGGTCTCTTTGTACTGAATTGAACCCATATCAGGTAGTAGATGTGGGAAGTATGGGTAGAAATTCATGTATGACCTGAAACAAAGAATGACTTCCACTGTGCCAGTTTCCACGAAACCAAAAATTGCTTAACAGCATTGTATGGAGATTATACAGAGTATCACCCTCATCAGTCAAGAAATACGGGAATTAGGGGTAGAAGTTTGTTGATGTCCATAAGTAAATTACGACTGTGACCGAGGTGATTTTCATGAAACTCACTTTGCCCTTTATCAGATCTCATTAAAATCTGACAAATGGTTTAGTTGTTGATATGTTGATATTAACCTTTAGAGTATGAGGGATTTAAATCCCAAAGTAGCCGCTGGCAGTCTTGGTACTTTTCACTTTAAAGGTCTGCTTTTTTATGTTCTGATATCCACTGTATTCCATACATTTTTAAAGATAAAAACTTGAAAAGAACACGTTTAAGAATGAAACCATTTATCTGTTCCACAAGCTTGAAGAAAGTCCACCTATTTTTACAAAGCTTAGTTGAAGGCCATTTTTTAATTTATAAATGAGTTTCATTTGCTAGATTTATTCTTTTCAAATAGCTCCTTTTGTGAGTGGAGACCCTGTGCTATAAAATTTGGAGATGACTGTACATGTCATCCTGTACCTTCAGAGGTTATTTAGGTTTCAATCTCTTAATGATGTTTGGGTTTCTGGTAGTGCTGGCTTATCTGGGTGCTGTGGGGGATGAGTTCATATGCAGTCAGTGGGAGAGGAAAGGAATGCATACAGAAATTCATTTTTGTGTTTAGTGCAGTATGGGACCAGAGACAAATGTCCTTCATTCTCCTGTAAGTATTCTTTCCTGGCTCTTTTTAAATGTAAGTTCATGCTTGTGTCTTTCTTCAACGCAACACTTGAGTCTGTTACATGTCAGAGCAATAACATGTGACAGACCAGGCATTGCAGACACTTGAATCACGATCAGTCAGAAGGCGTGTTTGGTGTTTGCTGAATTGGGTCAAAGTGCATTTAGCAGTGTAGCTACAAGAAACCTTACTGACTGAGACATCACGGAACTGGTATTGGAATCAGACTGATGCACGTTTATCAGAAGATGAAGACATTTCTGCTCAGAGTGACAGTAACACAAGTGACGCTACTGACACAAACGTCACATTGCGGACTGACAATACAAGCCATCGACCCACTGTACCTGTAGTCCACAAGTTTATGGGAGGTCCCAGTGGGCTACAACAGAGGCACCCCAGATCAATAAAGACACTTCCCTGCTGAGCATTTTCATGCTTTTCTTTTTTGAAATTATACAACTGTTGGTGGCACAGAGAAATAGATTTCACCAGTACTTGGACACACTGGACCAAGGACAGTCCCAACTGCTTGACATGACTGTTCAGAAAACATGTTTGTTTTTGGTAATTATTGTGCAGATGGGGCATGATCAAATGGGCATGCTGAAAGTTTACTGGTCAATACTAGAACAGTACTTCACAGCCTTGTACAGAAGCACTATGAAACAAGACAGATTTTATCATATACTTAGATTTATACATTTTAGTGACAATAAAAATGAACCTGTCAAGACATGAAGATTACGACTGACTGTGGAAAATGAGAGCTATATTTAACAAGCTCAGTGATTCATATGGTAAATATTACAGTCTGACCGAACATTTAGCAGTTGATGAAATAATTGTGCACTTTGAAGGTAGAGTCATCTTCAGACAGTATACACCAAAGAAACACAGGTGTTTTTGGATAGAACTGTACAAGCTGTGTGATTCTAAGGGACATACTTACAATATGACTGTATACGAGGTCTGTTAGAAAAGTATCCGACCTTTGGCCGGGAAAAAGAAACTGGCTTACTTGGAGCGTTGGACACCTAATCACCCTCAAAGTAGTTCCCTTGGGACTCCACACACTTCTC
>Ga0123352_10012813_pt1 | contig 13282 bp, 7 predicted proteins | sample TergutLab28metaG_FD_89700 | JGI IMG/M metagenome (GOLD analysis project Ga0123352, IMG submission 89700) | Labiotermes labralis P1 segment gut microbial communities from Petit-Saut dam, French Guiana - Lab288 P1 | ecosystem: Host-associated > Arthropoda: Insects > Digestive system > Gut ... | reverse complement strand
TTGATTTCACAGTAAGTTTTATTGCATGCCTCTACATGTTTCGAGCACATGTGCTCGAAACATGTAGAGGCATGCAATAAAACTTACTGTGAAATCAATTTTGTGCATCAAGTTGGTTAAATACTGAGATAAATTGGTCATTTATGTGGATGGAGGAACATAAGCTGAGTGTGTTAAAAGTAGGGTGCTGAGGACGAAATTGGAACCAAAGAGGGAGTAGTGAACAGGAGTGGAAAGAAAACTGCGCAAAGAGGAGCTTTATGATCTGTGCTTCTCCCAAATATTATTAGGGCGATAAAATCAAGAAGAATGAGATAGGCAGGGCATGTGACAGGTATGAGGGAGAAGAAAACTGCATACAGAGTTTTGATGGGGAAACCTTAATGAACGAGATTACTTAGTGGACATAGGCGTAGATGGGAGGATAATACTAAAATGGATGTTGAAATTAATATGGGGCGCATGGATTGGATTTATCTAACTTAGGATAGGGAGAGTTGGTGAGCTTCAGAAAGGCGGTAATGAAACTCAGGGTTCCACAAAATAGAGAAATGTCTTGACTATCTGAGGACCTATTAAGGGCTCCATACAGTTAGTTTGCTAATTATTTAGTTAGATGTCCAGCTAGTTATTTACTCATTTAATCAGAAAGTAAGTCAGTCAGCCAGTTAGTTAGTTAATTAATCATTCAGCAGTTGGTTAGTTAGTTGTAACGCAAAATGAAGCTCAGACTGGAAGATATTCCAAGGACGGCAGGAACGGAGTATTTTAATTTGGTGCACGAAACAAAAACGACCGAAATGGCACTATACCTTCTGTACCAGACATGAAATTTATTGACCATCTGAGCTACTATTTGCTTCTCGGGAGGAACTCTGCTTCATGCAGCTGGTTCCTTGTGAAAGAAACAAAGATGGAGAGAGATAATGAAACAGAAATGGAAACTCTCATTTGTGCATAACCCTTACATCTCCGTTATTTAGGAGAAAATAATCCCATAAATCCCGCTCCTGTCACTTTATAAAAGAGCTTTAAACGACTATAAACGAAAGAAAATGTTTAAATCTTTTAAGAATGAATTTTGTAAAATTAAATTTTAAAAATTTAATTTCTACCTCTCATCAAGCTAAATCCTTTTCCTGTACATTACAAAGGCCAATCGAATAAAACCTATTACGGAAACAATCGCTGATTCTGATAACCTTCCACAGCACCTAAATAAACTGTACAGTCAACATGCAGGGTATCTTAATGTTGCAGGGGGTCTGACATATATTTACCACTAGACACACAGGGCCTCACATATAAAACGGAGTTTTCATGTTACTGGTACACAGCTAATTACATACTCCGCGTAAATAGTAACAGGAAAGTATAATTAATTTTCAGACTTGAACCACATATAGCTCAACAGAAATAATTTTAGCCGTCGTTCATAAAAAGCAGTCTTCTGTTTGTTCATGTTGTGAGACAGAATTTGTAGCCGAATTCTCCAATTGGTGTGTTTTGTTGGCTCGTATCAAACGAAGATACAAGGCAAAGAGTTGAAAAGAGATAGTTATTAAACAGAAGCTTGTGACAAACCTCTCTGCAGTTAGGGTTCAAAAAGGGAGTGTTGTACAAAAGTTTACACTTCTTACTCTTTCTCCGTCATCATGTTTTTACAACAAATTTGTCCTGCGTAATGTAGAAACTGAGCCTGCATATGCAATTTGTTTCAGTTTTCAATATGTTGTATTACAGCTGATCAAAAGAAATTCGAGAAAGCAATTATCAAGACATTCTTAATATATCCACGAGCCTTAACAGCTTGACAACACTAGTCAGAGTTTAAAATACAGTAAAAGTTAAAAGTGATCCCGTTACAGGCCAGGTGAGGCCCAGAGGGTGGCTAGAGGTATAGCTCTACTCTTCCATGACTACGGCACTAGAAGGGCGTGAGTGGTCAGCAGCCCGCCCCGACCGCACATTTACCTCCGGGAAAGACCCGGTACCCATTGTACAGGAGGCTGAGTGGGCCCCAGGGCAGGTCTGGACAGGCGGAAAATCTCGTCCCCACCGGAATTCGATCCCGGACCATGCAGCCCGTAGCTCAGTCGCTATACCGACTGAGCTACTCGGCCCATTTAAAATATGGTATAGTTGTTAATTATAAGCATTTAAAAATTATACACAAATTTCTATATTTAAGTTATGTTGAAGTGTCTGCGACCAATTTCCAACAATTTAGCAATATTAAAGACAGACTTTTATTTAATTGTGTACTATCTTGATCAACTTCAAATCATCATATCATAACCGCAATTATAAGTATTTGCCCTTCTCTTGGTTGGACGGACGGACAGACGTAAATCCCCCCAAAAAACTGAAAAAGAAGGTCGGACGATTCCATAATTTGATTTGGGGGGATTTTGCTGTTTACTAGAAATAAATTGCAGTTCACTGTCTTTGTGCCAATATTGACGGTGACATTAGACTTCGCGTTAGTTTAATCGAAATTTTTAATTCATTATTTTAATAACGTTCTTACAGTAAGGCCACAATGACAGTCTCACAGTTCGACACCACCCACATCGCACAACGACGAATATGGCTAGTATCTACGTTATAAATAATATTCCAGTCCTGCTCGGTTTGTAACGAGGAAATCGTATGAGAAAGAACACGACTGTAAATCGGACGACTTCAGAATAAGGCACGTCTTAAACTGATTTCATAGGCTAATTCTAGGCAGACAAATGGGATGCAAGTTTACTCCTGGCACTTTACATAAAACAAAAATAACAAAAAGTCTTTTTCTGATAGGAAGAAAATCGGTCAGCTTGTACAGAAGCAAACGTGCTTTCCACAGGACTAGAAAGTTCCTTACCCTGTCCACAAAAACTGCCTGCGTCAACACTTATGGGCACAATTTAAAGGTTTTTACGCTTTCGTCCATAAAAATTCCGAAACCTTTTTCGTTTGAAAATATTTCGAAATAAATCTTCTCTCCACTGCGATTCATAATGAATTCAGAAAATTTCAAACGTTACAGTGAGGCCAAAACAGACAAAAAGGAAAATAATGTGGCAGGCCTTTAACGATGTCCTAGACATCAGCGCCTAGGATGTGAACACATATTTTGAGAGCATTAGAATATCAAATTAGGACTTAACTGCCTTCGGTTTAATATAAGACAATCATCAGAAAGTACTAACACAATCTGGGACTAAACCCCGTCTTATGAGTTCAGGTACAAACACATTTAAACTCGCTTTCCTAAGTGTCACGTTAAAACGCCATCTACGCCACGAACTAGTTAAATTGCTGGTCTCTCCTCTGCTCTGACAGTATACCATATAGCATTTTAAGCTGTTTCAACCAACCAACCACCCGCTCTCACACACGTAACATCCTCATCACGGCGCAGGCAGCCCAACTAACTCGTTAACTTACCACCCCTTCTATCTGACAACATGACACTGTTCCTCAACCATGCAGGCCTGTATTAACACCCCACGAGCTTCAGCCCCCCAGCGGGATATACATATACAGGAACTCCAACAAAAACTTTCGCCTGTAAGAACTTGGACTTAGTTTCCGTACTCCCTGAAGTTGGCAGTTAATTAGAAACTACAATTTCTTTCGTACTTGAGGTTAGACCTACCTTTGGGGTACCTCCTGTTTGTGGGTGTGGTAATGCTGATGGTTAAAATGCAATTAGTGCTTTATGTTAAAAAGAACAAAGTGTTCTCGACACAAAACATGATGTAGATTCTTTTACACTGCGATGACAGTCGCTCAACTGTTTAAGGAAACTGGCCAACCCCCCCACCTTTTATGGAATCAGAAGTTCTATTGGCGTATCAAAAACAGACAGCCATAAGGTGTTACAAAATGCTAGGTGTATACAATTGACACTTTCACATCCTACAATTAAAAAATATGCTTTGACGTTATTCTCTACTACAGGTCTACACAAAACCCTCCTACGTTGTTTCATGCCCATCGTTATTCCAGTCAAAATTGGCCATCAATTTATTAACCCTCATATGCATGCTACACGGTCTATTTCGCTCGTTCTTCTTGATGTCATAATTGTAGTATTTGGCGATGGGTAAAAATTATGGCGCTCCTCTTGTTGCAGCTTCCTCTTTCCTTCTACCACCTGGATACGTTTTTCATTTCGTGTATTGTCTCCATCACCTTCATCTAAAACGCTCTCAATTCATGTTCTGTCCTTAAGACGAGAAACCAAATTATTTTTGCCACCAATCCAGGAATATTTGTGCTACACTACGGAACACACACTGTAGATCAGTTACACGTAGAGTCGCTGTGAACTGTACGCTAATTGTGCAACAAAATTAATTATAAAGGATTGATTTTAAGTTATTTAATAACTTTGCATTAACTCTAACCTTCGTTTATCGTCGACTTATAAGACGGAATGGTAAGATTTGTTGAACACGAAAAATTTTGATAGAAAGTGACCGGGACGTATTTGAAGATAAAACCCGATGGATTCCATGGGATAAAAATAGCCAACATATCGCCGAAGATTCGAATCTGGTACGTACCATTTGAAGAAATATGCTTCGCGAAATGCACTATGTTACATTTACTTCATCTACCTGAGAACATAAACACTTGTCTCTCCTTTTTTAATGTTTTGCTGACCGAGCATCCCAGGATAATCCCAGTAATTAACCAACTTGATGCACAAAAAATTGTTTTATAATAATTTTATTAAATGCCTCTACATGTTTCGAGCACTATGTGCTCATCAGCTGGAGGTAAAAATTCTATTATACAGCATCTGGTATCATCACACCTGTAGGTGGCCTTCCCGTGACAGTTTGAGAGAAGACTGGTTTTGTGCATCAAATTTGTTAATTACTAGGACTTCTTTTTCCTTCTTTTTTTTTCAAAGCAAACGCAACTGCGTGTTCGGTCAGGGTGTTTGTAGAATTTAACGTCGCTGTCACTAATATAGGCTATAAAGAGACAAATAACTGTATGTCAGTTAATAACGAAGAGGAAAAAGTGTGAACATTAGCACAGTTTGCCTCCTAACTCCTAGGAAAACTAGGACAACTTCAGAATAGGCGCTGTCCTTACAGAGATTCGCAACATGCACCTTTCTCATGCATGCCAGAAATAAAACACGTATCGCTCCGTGGACGTTCTGTTTCAAAGGAAATGGCGGAGCAATTTTCCAAACCAATAACCACATGACTTTGTATCCTACATCGAAGAATACTCTATTGAAGACCCTTCACACGGCGATCGCCTCGCTCCTCCGACATAAACCGTCTGCACTGGGAACTTTGGCTGGAGAACAATCGTTCTGATTTTCCCACTTTTTCACTCACAGTAACAGAACATCTGGGCAATTTGGAAGCATATATAAGGCCAAGTTCCAGGCTATTATTGTTTCTGGCGTATTCCACCAGAATGCTTTCCAAAAGCGCCGTCTCTTTATTATGTCTCTCAGGCAAAAAGGCCTCTAAAGTCGTAAGAAATTTCTTACTGAAACACGAGAACCCACAGACAATGGAGAAATGTTCAGATCTCCATCTAATAAATCATCAAATTACACATTGATTCCTTTCTAATTTACCCAATATAACTATAATTGCCTATAAAACATAACTGAAATTTTACGTTTATGGTTCCGTGCATCGCTGATCTACGAGTATATTAATAATTGTCCAACGAGATGCAACACAAAGCAGTCTATTTATTATTCTGCAAGTTCATTCTACATGTTTCGAGTGTCAAACACACTCATCATCAGGAGTACACAAAACTGTAACTACAGCCTCCGGAACTGGTCATATTTTTGTGCAGCTAGCTCCCTCCAAAGTGGCCAATGGCCACATTAGAGGGAGCTAGCCGCACAAAAATATGACCAGTTCCGGAGGCTGTAGTTACAGTTTTGTGTACTCCTGATGATGAGTGTGTTTGACACTCGAAACATGTAGAATAAACTTGCAGAATAATAAATAGACTGCTTTGTGTTGCATTTCTTTGGAGAATTATTAATATATAAATGAAATTATTTCGTAACGGAAGTGTTTTGGTTTATTTAGTACAGACACAATATACCAAGCGTTGTAAAATAAATCTGATTTACGGATCACCACACACGAACGCAGCAAGATAATTTGAAACTAACAATCACCATTACCGGCACATCACGTATATTAAGGACGGACAGTGAAATGACTCAGTGAATTATAATTTAATGATCCTTCGAATTCTAGAAGTGGAAGTGTGTTCGGAATTGAGTGGTTTCTGAGTTTAATTGAAAGATTTTTATCTGTGGTAAAGGTCAAGCAATCCTCCACGGACGTCGACAGGCCAGGAGGTTTCCAGCAATTTGAGTCTCCCAGATATCAAGGCAATCGGCACATGAAATTGGTAAGGTTGTCAGCCTTACGCACCGGCCGCCTTTACATTCCAGGAAATATTTCCGATACTCATTTGTGTTAGAGCCATAAGCCGATCCCAAGCCGGCCGGAAGGATTATGTCCGTGAAATATTCCAATAACACCATCGAGAAAAGAATCTGCAACCTTCCAGCTCATAGCGCACTGCCTCAACAATCTGTGCCTTGGTATGGAAAACAGCGTAATATCACAGACCGGTAGTTTCTGTTATTATAGTTATAAAGGCCAATGTGTGTGTGTGTGTGTGCGCGCGCCCACACACACACACACACATATACACACTAGTTTTCGAACTTTGTTATCTGCTCTCACAGGAAGGCGAACTTAGAAATAGTTCACCAATGCAGTACGTAGTTCGGTTGATATTTTAATTACTTTCCTATAACAGCATATTTTGAAAAATTCTGTGCACCTATAGGTTGTGAAGGTAAAAGTGGAGGATTAGGGGAAGAGGTATGAATAAAACAGAAAGGAAAAATGAAAATGAGAAACCAAGAAGGAAGAAAGAATGGAAGTGATGAAGGTGCGTAAAAGCATAAAGAACGGCACGTAAAGTTAAGTGCTAACCATATTCGTTTACAAATATCGCAAAATCAGACCCACCATTCTTAGTGTAATTGTTTCTCAGTAAAACACAACGTATATTGTGAACAGAATTACACAAAGAATATTCCAAGAGACAAAAAATTTAAACCTCCGCACAGTTTTTTTGCTACGTATTTCAACTTCCTGGTATTACAGCTGACGTACGCAGAATCACTCGACGCTCTGCGCTGTATTATGGACACACACCACTACAAGCAAAGTGCCAATGTACACTGAGGCTGTGTAGAAGAGAGGACCAAACCGGGCAGTTGACAGCCGACTGTTTGTTTTGTGGACCTGTGAATCTCGAACAAGAGCCACACTCCAGGCCAGAACCACAATTTAATCGTCGCGGATTCGTTCTCATACAGCAGTGAAACCTCTTTCCCTCCAGGCCCACAGCAGCGCCATGCTTCGAAAGGTCTGTTTACGCTAACAAGAGGCCAAATTTGTGCAAGCTTTGTCATCATTCTGGCCTTTGCATATGGAAGCTACTTACAGCAATAAAACCAATGTCCGTACAACTATTGAAATTATAATGCTCCGTTGAAAAAGTATTTCACACACACACAGCAAAGAATGAAAAACCCCAAGAACTGCAAATCTTCATACAAAACCTTCGCTTTTCTCAATATATAAACGTTCATGTACTAACTAAACATCTAAATCATTAATTCCCACTGTGTCTGCAGAATCCAAAATATTTATGACTAACACAAAAGCTCGTCTTTTTAAGATCTTCAGTCACTTCGATATGCCTTCTAACATTACGAAACATTCTCTGCAATCCGTTATATATTACACTCCCGCACCCCCATCTTTCATTAAATTTGGAATTGCTCTCATTTTTTTTCATTAACATGGACGACCCTTCCACCGGAGTTGCAATAATAAATTTATGTGGTAAAGTAATATTTAACCGTAGTTTCGCCGAGGAATTCTTTATTTCCACCGGCACAACAAGCAACAGAGGCTAAATTAGCCCACAGCAATGAAAACTTAACGCCTGCTCAGTACCGTCTTTCACAAACAGAGGCGAGGAAATTATACACAGTCAGTACTAAACGTACATGGGCCACTTCCTTTTCTTTAATTTACATTCGCATTCGCATTCGCGTTGTCTCGAAGAGCGTATAATAGCTTCTTCACTTGCGTCCATCCGTTTGCCTGCCTTTTGTCTCCCCCAAGTATAAGCGCGGCTGACTTTGGAAGAATTTCCCTGAGATTTGATATTGAATAATTCTGTATGAAAATCCGTCATGAAAATCCAAATTTATTTAAAATCGAACACAAATATCGGGCAGGTCACATGAAGAACTAAGTACCTTCTAATGTTCCCGGGAACATTTACTAGCCACAAAAGCAATGTCTTCCAGTAAAATATTATCTTTTTTTGAGGACAGCACTGGAGATATTAATATTACAAGCCAAAATGTTAGGTTATACCTTCATGGCCTATGTGTTTTATGTTTCTTTTACATTTCACGCGTCCATCAGAGCGTAATTTTAGGATTCGACGCCTTAATTAGGTGAATATGAGTTTAAAGAAGCGTGAAAGCAAACGGTTTTGGTATATGCGAGATTTTAGGCTTCCGCCGCCCTGTCTGTACTTACGGGCTTCAGTCTTCTGTGACGTAAGGTGGCGTAGGTTGATATTTGGCTACCGACGCTTCGTTAACTCCCTGTCGGTCCCTTGTTCTTGGTCTGCTTGACCCTTGAAGGTAGGGTGGATAAGTTGTCCCGAAACTTCGGAAACCCACGCCGCCTAACACCCCGGAAGAATATAGGTATTGGTTTTAATCTAATTTAACCTTTAGACGCCTAATGTCAACTATAGTGGTCGTACCGCATCGCTAACCTCTAAAGTTGCATTTTATATGTTTATTCAACAAATATAGGTACTGAATATTTTAAACATGGTATATACTCTCCATTTTTTTCTCTTCAGAATGCAGTTTGTTTCATAATTCTAACGTATTTGATTCCTGTATTATTCACATTTTATATACAGGGTGTGATAAAATTAAAAAAAATAATTCCGGCGCCAAAAGGTTAATTTACTGCCAGTGGTGTGTGAAGGAGCAGACGGAGAACCAAGAGGATTCTCGAAAAGCACTGTCGGTGTGTCTGAAGAGATTCGACTCTGGTATCTCGCGATTTAAATTCAGAAGCACTACACCTGACTCTACTCACTCTTGCTTCCCTTGCTGCACACTAAAAATTCTGATATGGCAGTCCGAAATTAGCGACAGGTGTTTAGTGTTTTAGAGCATCACTTACAATGGGACGGTCACCTGTGGTTGTCACATGCTGGTTGGGTTCGAACTGTAAATATCAACCAAAGATGTGTTTTGGGGAAAAGTTACAAATAAATAAGAGTTAATAAAATTTAATCGGTTAAGTGGAAAGCGAAAAGTGTCCACTTTTAAGTTGCTGGATGTGATTCATTGTCCACGCATTCGACTCAGTTCTACTCCTCTGAACTGCACTTCATTTCACAAAACATTTCATTGCCGATGAGCTACACTTTTATACATGGCATCGTGAAAATATTCCACTAATCAGAAGCAAACGTTTGCGCACTTCGTCAAGAAATTTGTCCCTTTATATGGAATTAGAAAGTTTGTGACACTAAGTCCACAACTCGTCCCTATAGTGCGCCAAATAAATTTATTTCACACACTAGCGCTTTATTCCTTCATGTTTCACTTTAATATTACCGTACGAGCTACAATTATGTGGGCCAGATAGCTCAGTCGGTATAGCGACCGAATACGGGCTGGACGATCCGGGATCGAATCCTGGTGGGTACGACATTTACCGCCCGTCCAGATCGGCCCTGGGGCCCACCTAGCCTCCTGTGAAATAGGTACCTGATCTTTCCTGGGGGTAAAGTTTGGCCGAGGCGTGCTGTTGACCACTCACCCCCTTCTAGTGCCGCGGTCATGGAAGAGTAGAGCTATACCTCTACCCACCCTCTGGGCCACACCTGGCCTGTAACGGGATCGCTGTACCTTCTACCTACAATTATAGAAGTATCTTCACTTGTTTCTGTTCGCCTTTTTGTCACGCCAGGTGTCCTGTGGCATTGTTGTCTTGATAACTGCGGATATGTACATACAGACGCAAAGTCCTAAATCACAGAACTTCAGTGAAAGAGTCACGGAATGCAAATTAGAAACGGTTGAAATTTCCAAAAGGGAGGTCTTATTCTCAGCACAATGTTCAATACGACCCTGGGCTCAATTTCTCTCCCCTCTAAAACACAAAAGTGTTTTATAATGTCCTCAAAGACAGATAGAGCAAAATTGTTATTTTAATCTATTGTCTTGGACAAGAATAGGCTGAGTCATCTTCACCTTTCATGGCTTGTTTCTTTGGTCGAGGGAAATCTTTGCATATCTCAATTCTAACATTACTCAGGTTCTATCTCCTTTCATTACCGGCATCTACTCTGACAGTTATGTTTTGCATATAGTCTATTCGCCGCGACCCAGGCGCTATCTGGAGCCTGTAAAGGGAGTAGTGTACGGCCTGGAGGCAAGAAGAATCACATGTAGCCTTCCGGTAGGGACAAAATTTATCTCTTCTCCAAAACGTTTCAAACCGGATTTCAGGCCCAGAAAATCTCCTATTCAATGGGTATGGGACCTCATTCTTCTGGGTTAAGCCGGCTGGAGCGTGAAGGTGAATACACACTCCCGTCCAGTGCCGTGATTAAGAACGAGTGGAGATATATATATATATGTGCAGGTTCCATGTGCCGTAGTTTTGGGTACATGTTTGGTCATAATGTGGGCATGTGTATTAAATTTTAAAAAAAGTTATCTGTGATACAGATTTAGTGAAAAGAAAGAATATTAAAAAAAGGGGTCTGGAAACAAAGTGAATTAAAGTATTACTGACAATGTACGTATTTAGGAAATTGCACAGTAAGGAACTTAGAGAGCAGAGTAAAATCTGATTTGGCTTTTAGTCGGTTGTTGTACGTTTGTTGCAGTTGCTCCTAATGTTGTTGCTTTTGATAATGTTGATGATGTTGGGAAATAGGGGGATACCTTGGGTAGGGTATACGAGTAAATATAAAGTGGCGGACGGAAGGTTTGCACACAAAATCCTATGTTAGTCGATATTTTGTTGTTTAAATCAAGCAAAATAATGCGATACAACAAATATACACTACATGACAAGCAAATTACTTCAAGACCTACAACACATAAACCACTTGGTGTGACTGAGTGAGTGATTGTGTCACACTAAGGTTAAGACTGTCCTGAGAATCATCGAGTGATGAAGGCAAAAAGTTTTTGTTCTTAAAATCCCCGATTGACTCCGGTAAAATGTTACCTAACAGAATTTACAAAATATGAGATTGGCGACAGGTGTGTTCCTGAATCGTCATGCACCAAGAAAGGCTGTGGATTGCTGAGTGAATACTGTCGTAAGCCCGTCGTACAAGGAGCGCCTTGCTGGTACGAGACGTCAATGAGTCACGCTGTTGGCATAATCTTGAGGCACAGCTATTCTCTTTGATATTGGTAATTACCGGACAGTCTTCTGACAGGAAGCTCATGCTAGAAAGCATTACAGTTCGTGTGTTACAACTGAGGTATATTGTGCAACAAGACTCAAATGTTCTGTTAGTTTGAGATGTTTGAAATTAACTATAAAATTATGAGTGGATAACAATCTTATATTTCATTTTCCAGGTTATGAAACGATAAAAAATACAGGTGTAACAAGTTTTGAATAACGTCTGATGTTTTGTCGTAGAAGGAACCACGTGACGTGTGTCCTATGCTCGTGGTTGCCATAATCTTCAATCGGTGGGTAGTGTTGTTACTTTCAGTTTTATTGCCGGCGGTAGGGGCTGATGATGGTGCTAAGATCGGATCGACCAGTACCCACAATGATCCGCTACTAAGCGTTCTAAATCCTTCACAAGCTATATTTCCCAGAAGCCAGGACTATAACAACCCGACCAGAATTCTGTTTACAGCTGCAATACCGGCAAATATTCATTTCACGCATCTATAAATTTTCGGCATATTCCTGCCTAAAAATATTGTATAGTCTGGATACATAAGAATACTACGGCGTCTTTGTTTATGACTGATATTGACGAAATGTGGTACTATGTTTAAATCGTTGGAGGTCGCACCAGTTATGTTCGTTGTAACTTTCCACATGGTGGACGGGAGATCTTGTAATGTAGGAGTGACCATTGCCAAACGTAAGGCCCTAAAACAACACTTTGTAAATGCATACTGTAGCAATGTGTAACTGCTGTTAAAGTCAAAATTATTGTGGACAGTAAAATAACAACAACGTGGTCGTATAACATCTTCGGTTTCGTGGCGACAAATAGCGCATCGCTGGAAATTTGGAACGAAAGAATAATACATGTATATTCTGTGCCCAGTTTGCTTTGCGACAGGTCCATATCCTCTTTCAAAGCGAGTTATCCACATAGTGCCACCTAATACTTTCTTTTTCCAGATGCAGTATTTCCCGTTTCCTTTAAGGTCATTCAGTAGCATCGTATGTTTTCTTCCTCATCTTCCCATCCCTTTATCTCTCCTTCAAAAACGCGCCTTAGAAGGCAGTTCCTACACAAAGTATGACTAATCCATTTACTCTCCCTTTTTCATTGTAGGTAGGAAGTTAATTTCTTCCTAATCTCTGTCTCTTACTTTTTCATTTTTTAAACCATTAGTGCAACTGATCCTCTCCATTTTTCCCCAGAACCTTATTTCAAAATTTCCTAGGTATTTCTGATTTACTGTCTGGAGTTTCAAAGTTTCTCAAATCATAAGTTCTTCGCATAAATAGTAGCAAATATTGACGAAACAGTTGAAGAATAAAAAACCAACTAGATGTCACTTGTTACATTTACTTTACTTCTTAGATACTCAACATGTTTCGGGCATTAATATGTCCATCTTCAGGAGTTTGCGACTATGTTGTTGAACTACCACAGTGGCTGTATTGTTCTTGGGTTGCTGTGTTTTGGAGTTAGGGTGCGGTTCGGCTGGGGTGGTATCCGGGCTGCCGGCTGCTTCAGCCGGCAGCCCGGATACCACCCTAGCCGAACCGCACCCTAACTCCAACTCACAGCAATCCAAGAACAATACAGCCAATGTGGTAGTTCAACAACATAGTCGCAAACTCCTGAAGATGGACATATTAATGCTCGAAACATGTTGAGTATCTAAGAAGTAAAGTAAATATAACAAGTGACATATAGTTGGTTTTTTATTCTT
>Ga0123352_10012812_pt1 | contig 13283 bp, 9 predicted proteins | sample TergutLab28metaG_FD_89700 | JGI IMG/M metagenome (GOLD analysis project Ga0123352, IMG submission 89700) | Labiotermes labralis P1 segment gut microbial communities from Petit-Saut dam, French Guiana - Lab288 P1 | ecosystem: Host-associated > Arthropoda: Insects > Digestive system > Gut ... | reverse complement strand
CTCTTCTAAGTAGAGTGTATATATATATATATATATATATATATATATATATATGTCCATTCTTATACTCTACTTAGAAGAGGTACTTTTAGCTCAATATGTATAATCCAAACGACGGGATCTCGTTGAAAGTTTAGAATATGCACCTATACTATGATCATACTCTGTATAGTTTTCCTCTATATATATTTTTTGTGACTTGAAGGTGACCCACAGTGGCCGAAACATGTCGTCGTCAGCATAATAAAGCAGGATTGAAGACAGTTATGTTTTGTCCTACCCCACCCCCTCCCTAATTTACTAGTGAGCCTTTGTGAACACGGGATTGAACCTACGCGTTGTGAAGGGCGGATACTTTTTTTCACTGGCTGAGAAACTACTAGCTTCTTACGAAAAGCCGTTCTGTGGTTTCAGTCAGCCAAGGCATCATACCTTAAGTAGGGCATCACACGACACACGATCGTGGGTCAATGTAGAAACCCACTTTCTTGCCATAACTTTAAGAGTTTCATTAAAATATTGGCAGAAGTATGGTAGTGACCGGTCTTTCTCAATCGTTATGAACGACGCCATTCTCTTCTCGGCTGAAGAGCTGAACGTTACACAAAACAAACAAATTGAAGCACATACGTATTTCATGTCTATCACTTGTTCTGACAGCATGCTGACGTTGTGGTAAACCACCTGATCAAACGCGTGTTGTGAAACTTGTGTGGATATCACCTGCTTTATCTTACGCATAAAAATCGAAAAACCGACATACTTTAGGCTGGTTTAAATTTTGCGACGTCTGTACACTGCTACGACATTCCGTTTTGCATGCATTTTTTATTTCAAATTGAGTGAGGGTCAGTGCGGTGTAGTGTTTAGAAATAGCATGCCAGCCCATCTAAAAATATGATTTTCCAATAAATAAAATACGTGCCTGTTTACTTACTTGCCAATTATGTACATAAGTACCTACATATCTACCTACCTACCTACCCTATTCTCTAAGTGACTAAGAAAGTGGCTAATTTTAGATAAATTTTGCGCTTTTAAATATTTTATCATTAGATTTGTGCTTCCTCTTATTCTAACGTACCATTTAAACACTGTAATTTTCGGCCCGTTTTAGACTATTTCCGGGGTCACTCGTAGGTGTGACTCAGTGCCCTTGGCTTCAGTTCAAGATACGGGAAAGAACTGGACATTGTTCCATTTTATCTACATGAAAGTGGAAGGAGGTGCACTTGAGTGGTCCGCATTAGGACGCTTTTTCTCAATTAGGGTTTTAAAATATTTGAATTAATTACCATTTGGAACAACTGTTTTGAGGGAAGAACCTTACAGAGTACAAAGTGACTCAACTGTGAAAACTGTTTCTTCGGCCCCGGCGCGTAACTTCATAGAGACACAGTCTTTCTCAGGCCCTATAATAATATTTTTTTTTGACGTTTTGCTGACTTTGCATCTCAGTATTTAACCAACTTGATGCACAAAATTTGTTTCACAATAAGTTTTATTTCATGCCTCTACATGTTTCGAGCACATGTGCTCGAAATATGTAGGGGCATGAAATAAAACTTATTGTGAAACAAATTTTGTGCATCAAGTTGGTTAAATACTGAGATACGTACAGTAATCGTTATTTATGTCTACCAATATCGATTACTATCTAATACATCAATTGTTATCGATTACTCTTTATTATTATCGATTTTTGTCGATTATAGTAGTTGTAGAAAGTATAAACAATTGGATGAAATTCTCCTAGGGAGAAGGAAGGCCAATAAGCAAGAAATGAAGAACAGATGCGTGCAGGAAGTTGGAGTAAATACTGAATGTATGTTGTGTAACCAGATAAGCCTGAGTGTTTTCTTAGGGTAACGGGGCCTATCTGGGTTGCTCGATTCGACTTGTTTGTTGCGAGAATTGACAAATTGTAGTGTTCACGAGGGGGCATGTTAAGTATACGAGATGCGCAAATGCTTATATACGGCCGATATATTCCAATTCCAACTTCGTAATCAAGTTCCATTAATTCACTTCATTAACTGAAGGGATACACAATATTAAACTGAAAAAATAGTTCTGTAAAATACGATAAGCGCCGGTCCCAGTGGCCGCGCGGTCTAAAGCGTATGTCTACGGCCGCTCGCCTGCTGAGTTTGTGGGTTCGAATCCCACCGGGGGCATGGATGTTTGTCTGTTGTGAGTGTTGTGTGTTGTCAGGTAGACGACTCTGCGACGCACTGATTACGCGTCCAGAGGACGCTTACCCACTGTGATGCGTCGTTGTGTGTGATCTAGAATCCTCAAAAATGAGGAAGCCCTGGCCTTCGTTCGGCCGCAGCGCCACAGGAAAAAAAAATATATATTAGCATTTCCCATTCGTGTCTAGTGCGTAGCTGTGCACTGCTGACCAAGAGAACTGCTATCGTAACTGAGCAGTTCCAGAGCAGTTCCGACATTCAGACACAAATTTACTTACGAAAAACTCAAAGTGAAGAAACAGTCGATTAATTAAATAATGTGGGAAAAATTTCCACCTATTGGTAACAGAGGTAATTATTTTTGATTACGAGGATGGGCATTTGTTTGAGAGCCGTATTCGAATCCCGACTATACTAATCGAGGATCGAAGTTGCTATCCTTGTTTCGCGGGGTTTCTGTCTGTAACATTTCCTTTGGTGTTAAGATCTCCTGCGCACAATATTTTCTTTGGTTCATATGGTCCTTGCGTACATGTCACTTGGTTCGTCGATTGCCTGGGCAGCAGTTTCCTTACGCTTTGCAGTCAGCATCATTAGAGGCTCTTACACTGCAGTGTGTGCTATTCTAATATGCCTAAAGAATCCGCCGCTTTTACTCATCGGAGAATAATATTTATTTACTGTTTTGTTGACCGTGCATCGTGACATAACCTACAATAAGAACCAACAGAATGCGCTATTTATTTCCAATTTATTTCAATAATTAACCTCTACATGTTTCGAGCAGGCTTACTGCTCATCATCAGGAGGTACTATTCTGTATATACAGCAATTGGTGTATGTAATGCGTTTATGTTGAGTGGCTGTTGGCAGGAGCCAGCCAACTGCCACTCAACATAAACGCATTACATACACTACAACAATTGCTGTATATACACAGTAATACCTCCTGATGATGAGCAGTAAGCCTGATCGAAACATGTAGAGGTTAATTATTGAAATAAATTGAAAGTAATTAGTGCATCCTGTTGGTTCTTATTGTGTACGAATAATATTTATGTTCAAAATATGCGGTAATGAGACCTGGAGAGAGCGTGCAGGGGGTGAGAGACTGAAAGAGACGCATTAATTAAGCCATTGAAAGTAAAGGAAATACTTACTTATTCTTATTTTCTCAAAAGCTCAAATTTTGAAAACAAATGGCAGTATAGTTTCTACGTTCCGAATATCACTGTTCTTATTTAAATGGTTTTAATAAGCAGAGACACCATTCAGTTCAGTTATGGCTGTGTCAAAGCACTTGCAGTTTCTTCGTGTTAGAGCAGCTGGTAGAAGGAATTGACGCACAGAGAGGCCTGCTTCCTGTATTTTCAGTTCTATTACGCTCACGTCCAAGTAACTGCATTCGCCATGCCAAGGCGGTAAAAAATACAGTTAACTTTACCGCCGTGTTCAGTGCATTGCTCTGTTAGGATCCAATCGTTTTTAAAATATATTGGTAGACTCGTAAGGACTATTTACTTGTGTACGTCAACGAACTTGCGTCCTGCTTCAGATGAACAGTCTCGGTTATTTAACAAGCCCCAAGAACTTTATGAAAGCCGTAAGTTCATTACCGCCTACACAAGATCCAACCGTTACACACCAACCTGCGGCAGCGAAGGATTCATTCTAAACCCTTTCCACTTATTTCTTTAAGTTATGCTTTTGTACTAACACATCATCCATACTAGTTTCTATTACCCTCTGTCCTTCAGTTTTCCAAATAAAATAATACACTTTTTTTATTGCTACTATTCGTGCTACATTCCTCGTCAGTTGTATAATTTTTATTTTATAAGTAACGAAATATTTTTTTATTTACGGTCAAAAAGTATAACACTCCTTTTTTATATATTTATCTCCAGACTTCTGGCTAAATACTTCGCGATAATATTATCGTCAATGTAAAGTTTATTACCATTTTTCCATTCGACATTCGCATAATCAGTGCGTTGGAGTGTGACCATTATCTTTAATTTATTTCGTACAGAGATAGTACGATAGTGCAATGCGTATTACATTTTTCATTTTCACATGACAAGGTCTCGATATGGGCCTTGCCATGCTCATCATGCTGAACAACATTACTGCAGCATAAAATTCGATTATTCTTTACGTTGTTTTAAGCAACCCACACCAAATTATGCAGCAACTTAAAATGGTGCACAGTGACCCAGCTACGTTTATAGCCACCAATATGTGTTCACCCTTACGTCAGAGAGACCCCAGCAGCTTATATCAAGCAGTCACCGATATCTCGCCACGAACGCCTGGGTTCAACTGAAGGGTAGGTCACGTGGGATTCCTGGTACACAAAGTGGCATGGGGACAAGTTTCTCTCAGAGTACTTCAATTTTTCGTGTCAATCTTCCACCAATACGCTACACTCATATCCATTCATCTTCCATCAACAATACAGGAAACTTTCCTAATTAAACCACAAAATCTAAAGTAATTCTCAAGGCATGAAGCCATTGTTAGAAGACAAATAATAAAATTACGCCAAGATTTTTTCATTAGTATATAGAACAGATTTCCTTGTGTTGAATTTTAGTTTAAACAGAATACTTAATTTTATGCTCAACTTGATTCTACCGGCTGGAAACATAAGGCCGGTGAGGGAGGGGAGGTATTGTTCCACATGTCAACCACAGTAGTAGAAGTAATAGAAGTTTTAACAAATTACTTAATTAGTCCCTTGTTTTTCATTGTTCGTACTCTTCCAACTATTTTATCTCACTCACCATGCCTTTAACGTAACCAAATAAAAAAATACGGTTTTCATTATTTTCCTTCATGTCATACATATGAGAATGACAATGAGATTGGTGGGACATGTAGCGCGTATGGGGGAGAGGAAAGGCGTATACAGAGTTTTTGTGGGGAAACCTAAGGGAAAGAGACCGCTTGGGAGACCCAGGCGTAGATGGGAGGATAATATTAAGATGGATCTTCAGGAAGTGGGATGTGTGGGTATGGATTGGATCGAGCTGGCTCAGGATAGGACCAGGTGGCTGGCACTTGTGAATGCGGCAATGGCCCTTCGGGTTCCATAAAATGCGAGACATTTCTTGACTAGCTGCAAACCGGGGCATCTGTTCAAGAAGGACTATACTCCATGGAGTAATTAAGCACACACATTCACGACTGAGCGTCGTTCCCAGACGTCAGTAATAATTCTATTTTTAAAATAATTATAAAATTTAACGAAAACACCCACTGGTAATATAATCAATCAGCTCTCCTGAACGTATGTAAGCATTATTCCAATTGTCTTACCTGTTGGTTTTACCATGACTAAATTATAAATCCGTTATCCTTGCAGGAGGGTAGCAGCAGCTGTCTCGCCGGGCACAACACAACACAACACCACCACGCCAATAAGTAATAAGCCGGCATCGACTTTAAGTCACTGGCTTTATAGACCAAGACGCGACCAATCGGAGAGTAGGATTCTCCTACCAAGGCACATTCTCCGCCAATCGCTATCTCTAGTTGCTCGCGGCGGCCTAGTAGACCTTCAGAAACAACGTGGCTTATCATTAAAGTTGTTTCCACCATCCGTAAGTAATGCTGAATTTTTAAATATTTAATCTTCTTCGCTGATAAGAAAACAAGTTGTTATGAACGTGCATGTGGTACAGAAAGATTGCTGAAGAAGGGAAGGCAAAGCCAGAAAACAAATATTGCGTTGCGTAGATGCGATCGGAATAGTGCTGCTCAAAATGATGGACTTGGTAACGAAGCCGGAACCGTCACGTGTCAGCCTTTTATTGTCGTTATGCCGTTACTGGAGTTCGATTGAGCTGGGGGTTATTTGACAAACCCGTCCCACTTGCATACCTTAGGTAGCGCTGAATATTAGTGTGATTTATGAATGACGAGTGGGAAAGAATGCAGTAGGAATTGAGCGAAGACTCATCTAAATTACTTGTGTTTTATTTCCCTTCTGGAAAATTACAATAAACTTCAGTCAAAATAGCTGACTTCCGGGCCTAAATTTGAAGGCAGGACCTGCGGAATATGAACAACGCCGAAGTAAGCATTCAATTAGGAATTTCTGCCTTAGATTTAAGAGAATTTTCAATTTCTACCTCTATTCAAAACACTAAACGTGCCAAAGGCTACATTAAGCTTTGCAGATTGATTCGCGTAGCACTTCCGCACCCTTTCTCTTCTTTAAAGCATGTATGTTTTAGCCATATCACACAATTCCTTTTGGGATACTCCCTGAATACGCTGCTATGGAAAATTAATCTGTCGCGATCCTTTTAGAGGTATGTTAAAGTCTGTGTGTGTGTGTGTGTGTGTGTGTGTGTGTGTGTGTGGTGTGTGTGTGTGTGTGGAACAAGCCATGCGTAATCAGGGACGTGCTGTATCCTGTGTGGAGAAATCTCAACATATCAAAAGAAGTTAGAATACGAATATTCAATACAAATGTAAAATCAGAATTAATATATGCTTGTGAAACTTGGAAAACTTCCAACCGGATAAAAAGACGATTACAGATATATGTAAATAAATGCTTAAAACGAATAATGAATGTAAAATGGACCGATAAGATTACGAACGAAAAACTATGGAGAATCACCCATCAGAAGTTAATAGAAAATGAAAAGAAAAAAAAAGAAGAAAATGGAATTGGATTTGATTGGACACACATTACGTAAAAAAACAAGAACAATAGAGAAAACTGCATTAGATTGGAATCCTCGGGGATATAGAAGGACAGGTAGGCCGTGGAGAACGTGGCGAAGGGCAATAGATGATGAGATAAAAAGCACAAGAAGATCATGGAAAGAGGTCAAGGGGATAGCTGGAGACTGCAATGCCCGGAAGCTCATCATGGATGTCCTATGCTCCACAGGGAGTAAAAGGATTTTATGATGAATCATGGACGTGGCATGTAAATAAGAGATGCCGTTATGAATGAAAATTTCATGTGTACGAGACAGCTTAAATCTCGGTATAACTATACGAACGGACGCGCATGCTGTTATATAGCCACGTGGAGAGCCTTGTTAGCTGGAATTCTCGTAATGATACAAATATAAGAGGTCTTTTAAAACATACGAACTCGCTCTGACTGACATATTTCCAAGACTGAATTATGTGTGCATAAATCCCATGCGTATAATATATGTAGGCGTTCATAGGAAGATAGAATGAATTAGGTGGATCCGTAATTTTTTTAAGTTCCGGCTTTAAAATGTGATGCGCAAATTGTTTATCTATTAACACAAATTTATGAATATATATATATATATATATACTATCACATAATGACAGAATCTACGGTTCCAAGGACGTAGAAAAAATAAATGACAGACAACTGATCAACCATAATATAAGAGTGTATATATATATTACATTCTTATATTTTCGTTGATCAGCTGTCTGTCGTTTATTTTTTCTACATCTTTGGAACCGTTGATTCTGTCAATATGTGATCAGCATATTTGCTAGTCATAAATCATCAATGTGTATTGAATACTTTTGTTCTGTATGAAAAGTTATTCTAGGACGATGCCAGAGACAAAGAAGAACGAAGGAACAAACCGGTAGCACTGCACGTAAAGTCTGTGTGGCACATGCAAACTTCAACTGCCTGTTAGGCACCTAGATGGCCTGACACGTAGACATAAATTTGTAGTCGCCTTCAGACTAAAACGTTTATGCCTGGTAAACTGCTTTAAGCAACCAGGTTACATGGGTGTAAATTTGCTCCCCAAACAAAGCAGTAATGTTCACGAATGACGCGACAAAACAGACGAACCGCCTGTTAGGAGAGTTCAAGTCCATCAGTGATTTGATGCATCGTTGTAGTTTATGTTACACCGACGTTTCATCAGGTAAGAATGGTAAGACTTTCACATCAGCAAATCGAAAATGGGATTAGTGTCAGACATATCTGGAACAGAAAACTGAAACGTGTAATGAATTGTGTTTTTCAACTGAGTTCTATGGCACAAAAGAAATTCAGATATACATTATCTTAATTAAAATTTACAGACTACATTATTATTATGTCTAGAGTTTTTAATGACATGCGTATCAACTTACAGGTATAAGAAAAGTTTTAATGAAATTAAAAAATTTACTCATACAATAATGTAAATACTTTCTATCAACAAACGTCGAAATTGGTAGAGTTGTGTTCAGTTAATTCCTTCTGCTTTTCGACAGAGTGTTTATTAAATAAAGTGTATTTAACCCTTTAAAATTCACTGGTTAGTAAAAGTATACACCATAACCTTTAGTCTACAAATTTTTTAATTTTACGCACATCCTGTATTTAGTATGTGTTTTGTAGGATTCATACAGTTAACAGTGATTATTTCCTGTCACAGCATTAAATCATTTTTTCTTACAATGCAGACACATTCTGTTCCCTGAAGGGAAGTAACTGAAGTTAAATATCTTAGATTTTAATCTAGATTGGGATTTGATTTAAGGCTTAGTAAAGATTTCAGTTTTGTACATTTATAATCTACAAGTAAACGATTAAATTTATCTCTAGAAAAGCTACTGTCAGTGCAAGTTGGCTATATTCACGTAGATTTAATTCAATACTTCAAAAGTTCGTCGCTCGATAACAGATATGACGTGTACGTCGGACCTCAGATTGCTGTAGTGTTAAGTATTAGGGCGATATGGTGAGCTGCTCTTTCTGTCGCCAAGGAAGTGTAATGTTACATGGAGAGTTAACGTACATAAGACAATGCCATCTAAGCACTTTAGGATAACGGAAGAAACGTGTGAATAATTTATCGACAGGAAGTGAGAAGGAAGTCAGTTTTGAAATTTAAATTACTTTCCAGTCAAATGTGTACTAAGAAATGAAGATTATGTACTATTGCTACCACTCGTTATGTACTATTGCTACCACTCGTTATGTACTATTGCTACCATTCATTATGTACTATTGCTACCACTCGTTATGTACTATTGCTACCTTTCATTATGTACTATTGCTACCATTCGTTATGTACTATTGCTACCACTCGTTATGTACTATTGCTACCATTCGTTACGTACTATTGCTACCACTCATTATGTACTATTGCTACCATTCGTTACGTACTATTGCTACCACTCGTTATGTACTATTGCTACCATTCGTTATGTACTATTGCTACCACTCGTTATGTACTATTGCTACCACTCGTTATGTACCATTGCTACCATTCTTTATGTACTATTGCTACCACTCGTTATGTACTATTGTTACCACTCGTTATGTACTATTGCTACCACTCGTTATGTACTATTGTTACCAATCTTTTGTACTATTGCTACCACTCGTTATGTACTATTGCTATCATTCGTTCAATGCTAAATTCGTTACAAACATGAAGATTATTGTATCCATTTAAAGAAATATAACAAGCAAGCAGCTGAACAAGGAATTATTTAGATATGTTATTTTTGATACCGTCTGTAGGCTAGTCTTTTATTAATTCATTGATGCTCACGAAAACGTGAGTGGTGGAGATTTTGTCAGTCTGCTGTTTTCGCGGTATTTTATCAACGAAACGTCCAAATCTGTATATTTTTCTCGCCGTTTGACTTTCGATAATTTCCAGTTTATTCCAACACAGATCTGTCAATAAAATTATTTTCACCCGTGGTGACTACAAAATAAAAGACCGCGAACTTACAAAAATTATTTTGGTGTTTCTTTGTCTTCCATCGGTTTACACTCGGCTCTTAAAATGAAATTCATTCGTTGGAGAATAAATAATATGTCATTAATACACAGGACCCGCAGCATTATGACAGTCGCCAAATACAGCAGCACGGACTTCTATGAAGACGTTCGCACTGCTCGTGACGATTGCATATAAATAAAGAGCACCTCTGTTATTTTCCGTGGATGTCGATAGGAGCTTAACATTTTCGGGCGAATATTATGTTGCCACCTTAGCTCACATTTTAATAGTTCTTTTTTAATTTCTATACTTATATTTGCTACAACAAAGTGCTCACACTGAAACTGATGGATGAAAGTAACGTACAGTGAAGAAAACTCTCCCTTCCTTTTTCTTTTTGTCATACATTTAATTCTTGTAAATACTTGGGGGGGTTTTTTTTGTGACAGTTCCTGGCAAATTCGTTCAGAAACTTTTGCTAATTCTTCACTGACGATACGGCAACACTATGAGCATATACGTGAAACGCCATTGTGTGCGTTATGACGCACATTGCGGTGTAATATTGTCATCTGTTGGGTTTCAAATATAATTTACATTCTTCTTTCGTTAGAACAGTGCTTGTTGTCCCAACATTGTCACTATGATCGTCTTTAGCAGGGTCATCATTTATTCACTATCCTAAGGAATAGTTTCCAGTTTGCACTGTGTGAGCATTTCAGACAACCAATAACGTTCTTTCATGCTATCGACGTTGAAGCAGGTTCCTAGCCTGTGAGCCGGAAAAATATAGAACTCTTGACTTCCAACGGATAATATCGGATCCTATTTTAAAGCGTTAGACCATCCAAAACAGTGCAGGTTTCAAAACTTCGGAAATGGGTTAACTTTGTTTCTTATGTCTTGGTTTTCACAGAAACTGTGTCAAAGAATCCTTTCACCGACGTAAAATGTTCGACTTCATTTGGTTGGAAATCTTCGTTGAAAGTAAGTTTGTTTGTGAGGTTCAGCACAGCCAGTCTTTCAGCCGTTCGTTGGATCAGTTCGCCACTCGCTTCATTGGAGACATTGGCGTGCCGTTCCCTTTCATGGCTTCGGTATCAGAATATTGGTGAGACGGAACTCTTGTTCCGCCTTTGAGGTTAATATCAGCAATGTGACCCTGCAGGTAGTGTCTGCAGCCTTCGGGGTGTCACAGTCGCGCATTCGTGAATGTCTGACTAAGTAATGTGACGTGCTGCTTCAACATTCATAAAACTACATTTGAAACTTTTGGCGCCGGAATTATTTTTTTAATATTAGCACACCCTGTATATAAAATGTGAATAATACAGAAACCACATACGTTAGAATTACGAAACAAACTGCATTTTTAAGAGAAAAAAACGGAGAGTATATACCATGTTTAAAATATTCAGTACCTATATTTGTTTAATAAATATATAAAATGCAACTTTAGAGGTTAGCGGTGCGGTACGACCACTAAAGTTGACATTAGGCGTCTAAAGGTTAATTCATAAAGTCGTTTACTTACATGCGTATTGTGAGTGCCTGTAAAGTCCACCATAAATAATACAAGAACAGTCCTTCAAACAAATCCATGGGCTTTAAGTTTTACTTTGGGTTACACTTTTCTCATTGCGTAATTGCAGGTTTGTGTACTTTAACATTACGTGTGGTTCTGTATCAAACAGATACATAAATCAGTAGCTTAAGCCTTTTATCGCAAATGCCATATACGTCACATGTGATATAAGGCTGCGATTTCGTTATATATGTACTTGGAATTGATAATTTCTGGATTCAAAACTAAGTGGCCCTAATGGAGCTCCCGCCTCACAAGTTTGCAAGTCCGCCATCTTTTTTTTTCTGCTCCTTGTGAGGAATTGAAAATTTAATTGGTAGGCCTTACTCAAAAGGCATATACGTACTATTCACAGCAAACTTCACGGAAGTGGATCAACTGCTTTTAATTTTGAAGTGACAGGAATAAACAAACCCACACTAACAACAGCGAATTCAAAGCCTACTTTCCTCCTCTTTGCGAAGTAAATTAGGATAAACTGATGACGATACAAAAATGTAACCTTATATTCAACAGAATTAACGTGTAAAAAAATCCGTATTTCATTAATGAATTATTCACAAAAATATAATAATAATAATAAGACTAATAATAGTAAAAAGTATAACAGAACAGATCTGTTGGAGTAGCGTGCTATGAGGCAGGAAAGCAGGCTTAATATGTATTGTACAGGACTCCACGTTGTACAGGCATTTCGAAGTTTATCTATCTATATCATGTTTATGGTGTCAGTGACGAAGAAGAATACTGGGACTTAGGCGAAATGGAGGTTATTTATTGTCACGTTTGTATAATACAGGCTGTTTATTTGTAGACAAGCTGTCATGTTTACGGTTATGAGGATAATAAAATTAAACACAACATAATATGTGAGGTTTAGTTTATCACAGCGAGGCTGTTGAAGATTCCAGACTACTGGAATATGGCGCTGTGTAAAATGGTGCACACTCTGTACATGAATCTACTGGCAGTCATATCCAAGAATAGTGGAATCTTCACTGCGTAATAATACGACATTTTCATGCGTGATGTTCAACCGCATGTTGAAAGGAGAGTCGTACAGCGCATAATCTTACAGCAAGGTCAACAGGTGTTAAAAAATTAACGTGATAATTAATGTAAACAATTTTATGACAATATGTGCAGTGCAGAAACTGTAATGCCTTGTCTGTAAAATGCAGTATGTTACGTTACTGACGGGTCCCTTCTTTTGGGATGAGACGAAACTTCAGTGATTAATCGGTATTTCTTACAGAGATTATAACTTTTATGCCTAATGTTGATTTTATTGAGTATATGTATTACACAAAACTTCCGATCGTCACTCTTTAGGGGTTATAATTGTTTAATTAGAAACAATATGCGTGGGAACATATGTCAATAACTCTTCTACACAACAAATTGCAGAGTGGTAGACGTCATCAATAAATATTAAATATCATGACTGAATACTTTTATTTACCATAATTATACATAACGCAGATCGTGTAAATAAATAGGACAGACCAGTATCGATTATCGATTACTATTGTAACTATTGTAACCATGATGATGCTGTTAAACAAAGTAATCGTAAATGTTCGTTTGTCTTCAGGTAGAGTGTCTGATAATTTTGGTCAGTTTTGTAAGAGATTATGATGTTTTGCTGACCGTGCATCTCAGTATAATCTTAGTAATTGACCAACTTAATGCACAAATTCTCGTTTTGTAATAAATTTATTATATTCCTCTACATGTTTCGAGCACTATTGTGCGCATCATCAGGAGGTCAAAATTTTGTCATACAGCATCTGGTATCATCACACTCTG
>Ga0123352_10012810_pt1 | contig 13283 bp, 27 predicted proteins | sample TergutLab28metaG_FD_89700 | JGI IMG/M metagenome (GOLD analysis project Ga0123352, IMG submission 89700) | Labiotermes labralis P1 segment gut microbial communities from Petit-Saut dam, French Guiana - Lab288 P1 | ecosystem: Host-associated > Arthropoda: Insects > Digestive system > Gut ... | reverse complement strand
GTGTGTTCCTAGGATGGGTGTGGTTTGTGCGTGGTGTGTAGTGTGTGTTGTTTGTCTGTGTGTTGTTTGTGTGTGTGTGTGTGTGGTGTGTGTATTCTGTGTGTTTTGTTTTCGCGAAGAGTGTGTGTTTTTGTGGTTGCGTGTTGTGTGAGGCATTTTAGAGTGAGGTGTGTTTGTGATGTGTACTTATGTTGCGGAAAAAGTTTTGAAGTGTGTGTGTGTGTCATATGTTTATTTGTGTGATATGTGTGGGTATTGTGTGTGTGTGTGTGTGTGTACGTGGGTTTTGTGGTGTGTGTGTTGCGTGTGTGTTGTGTTACAATATTTGTGTCTGTGTGTGCTGTGTGTGTGTGGGTGGTTTTAGTGTGTGAGTTTGGTGTGAGTGTGCGTGTTTTGATATTTGTGGTGTGTCTGTGTGGTGTGTGACTGTATGTGAGTGTGAGTATGGTGTGTCGTGTGTGTGTGTGTATCGTGTGTGTTTTGTGGTCTGTGTTTTTTGTATGCTATGTGAAGTGTGGTTGTGTGGTGTGTGGCGTGTGTGCGTGGTGTGTGGTGTTTGGTGTGTGTGTTGTGTGTGTGTGGTGTGTTGTGTGAGTATACATGTCTGTGGTGTGGGTGTATGTGGTGTTAGTTATGTGTGTGTGGGTTTGTGTGTGTTTGATTTGTGTCTGTTGTTTGTGGTGTGTGTTTGTGTGTGCTGCGTATGTGTGTTTGTTGTGTGTGTGGTGTGTGTGCTTTGTGTGTGGTAGTTGTTTGTCTGTTGTTTGTGTGTTTTGGTGTGTGGGGGTGTGTGTGAAAGTGTGTGGTGTATGTGTGAATATGTGAGTGGTGTGAGTGGAAGGTGTGTGTTTGTTCTGTGCGGTGTGTGGTGTGTTGTGTTGGTGTGTGTTTTTTGTGTGTGTGTGATATATATGTTTCTGTTGTATGTGTGTGTATAGTGTGTGTGTGTGGTGTGTGTGTGTGTGGTGTGGATGTGAGATATATGGTGTGTGTAGTATGTGTGTGTTGTGTTTGTATATTTGTGTGTTGTGGGTGTATGCGTGTTTTGTATATTTGTGGTGTAACTGTGTGGTGTGTGTTTCTGATGTTTGTGGTTGTGTGTGTGTGGTGTGGTGTGGGTGTGTCTCTGAAGTTTGGTGCGTGTTGGTTTTGTGTGTGGAGTGCCTTTTTGTTGTCTGTGTGGTGTGTGTTGTGTGTGTTTGTATGTATGTGTGTGTGATGTGTGTTGTTTGAATATGTGTGGTGTATGTATGTATATGTTGTGTGGGTGTATATGGTGTGTGTTGTGTGGGTGTGTGGGTGTGTGTGTGATGTGACGTGTGTGTTTGTATGGTTTGTGTGTGCGTGTGGTGTTTGTGTGTGTGTTTGGTGTGTGTGTGTGGTGTGTGGTATGTGCGTGAGCTGTGTGTAAGTGTGTTGTGTGTGGTGATTGTGTTTTGTGTTGTTGTGTGTTTTATGTGCGGTGTGTTTGTGTTGTTAGTGGTGTGTGCTTGTTTGGTGTGTGTGCTTGTTTGGTGTGTGTGTGTGTGGTGTGTGTATATGATGTGTTACGCGTGTGTGTGTTTTGTCTGTTTTATTGTGTGGGGTGTATGTGTGAGTGTGTAGTGTGTGTGTGAATGTATGTCTGGTGTGAATGGGTGATGTGTGTGAGATGTGTGTGCTTGTTTGATGTGCGATTGTGATGTGTGTTTTCTCTGTTAAATTTGGTGTGTTGTTTGTTTTTTTTGGTGTGTGTTTGTGTGGTGTGCATGTGCAGCGTGATTGTGTGGTTTTTGTGTGAGTGTATGGTGTGTGTATGTGGTGTGTGTGATATTTGTGGTGCGTGTGTCTGTTTTTGGCATTTGTGTGATTGGTGTGTGTGTGTGGAGTGTGTTTGAAATGTGTGTGTGTGTGTGTGTGTGGTATGTTTAGTTGAGGTGTTTTGTGTGGGTGATATGCGTGTGTGGTTTGTGTGTATGTGTGTTTTGTGTGGTGTGTTGGTGTGGTGCTTGTGTGTGTGGTTTGTGATGTGTGTGTGGTAGGTGTGTTTGTTGCGTTTGGGTAGTTTGTGTGTATGGTGTGTGTTATGTTTGTGTGTGTGTTTGTGTAGTATGTGTGGTTTTTATGTGTTTGTGTTTGTACATATATTTTGTGTGTGTGAGTTTTCGTTGAGATTGTGGTTTGTGTTTGTGTGTGGTGTGTGCGCGTGTGTGTGTGTGGTTTGTGGTTTGTTTGTGTGGTTTTTGCATGCTGTATGTTTGTGTATGGTGTGTGTGTTTTTGATGTGTGTGTGGTGTGTGTGTGTGATGTGTGTGTTTGGTGTGTGTTTATTTTGTGTATATGTCTAGTGTGTTTCTGTGTGGGCTTGTGATTTGTATGTTTCTGTTTGTGTTGCGAATATGGTGTGAGTGTGTGTGTTTGTGTGGCGTGTAGAAGTGACGTGTATGGCTATGATTTTTGTCGTGTGTGTGTGATGTGTCTTTTTGGTTTGTGGTGTGTGTGTGTGTGTGTGTGTGCGTGTGTTGTGTGAAATGTGTGTTTGGTGTGTGTATGGTGTGTGTGTGTGTGTGTGGTGTGTGTTTATATGTTGTGTGTGGTGTTTAGTGTTTGGTGTTTGTGTGTTTTTTGGGTTTGCTGTGTGTGGTGTATATGTTTGTGTGTGCAAAATGTTTGTTGGTTTGTGTATATGTGTGGTTTAACAGGTATTTTAGAGTGTGGTGTGTTTGTTGTGTGTATGTGTCGTGTGGAATATGTGTGTGTGTGGGTCGATTTTGTGTGATATGTGTTTCTCTGGTATTTGTGTGTATGTTTTGTGTGTGTGTGTGTGTGTGTGGTGTGTGTTTGTGGTGTTTATGTGGGGTGTGTGGTGTGTGTGTTATGATTTTGAATATGTGTGTGTATGTGGGTGTATATGTTGGGTGTGTGTGTGGTGTGAGTGTGCAGTTTTTTTTATATTTGTGGTGTGTCTGTTCTGTGTGTGAGTGTGATGTATGTGACTTCCGTGTGCTATTTGGGTTATGTGTGTGTGTTGTGTGTGTTTTGGGTGTGTGATTTTTTTGTTTTTTGTGATTTTATGGTGTGTGTATAGTGAGTGTTTGGCTTCTTTGTGTGTGTGATTTGTGTGTGTTATGTTGGTGTTTGTGTTGTGTGTGTGTTTGGGGTGTGTGTGTGTGTGTGGTGTGTTTGGTGTGTGTGTTGTTTGTGTTTGAGTAGGATGTGATTGAAGTGTTATTTTGATTGTATGTGTGATGTTTGTGTGTGGGTGGAGTGTGTGTGTAATATGTGTGTATTAGTTGTGGGCGTGTGGTACGTTTGTGCTTTTGTGTGGGGTTGTGTGTGTGTGTGTGGGTGTGGTGTGTGTGTTGTTTTATGTGTGTGGTGTATTTGTGTAATTTGTGTGTGGTTTATCTTGTGTATTTAGTGTGTGTGTTGTTTGTGTTGTGTGTGCTTTGTATTTTTGTTGTGTGGGAGTTGGGTGTGTGCGGTACGTGCAGTTTTTTGTGTGTGTGTTCTTTGTGTGTAGTGTGTGTGTGTGTGGTTTGTTTGTGTTGTTTGTGATTTGTGCTGTGTGTTTGTTTTTGTGTGGTTTAATGTGTTATATGTGTATTTGGTTTGTGTGTGTTGTGAGTTTTTGTGTGTGGTGTGCAGTTGTGTGTGTGTTGTGTGTGGTGTGCCTGTGTGTTCTGTGTGTGGTTTGTGGTAAGGGTGTGTTTTGTGGTGTAAATATATTATATGTTGTGGGTATTGTATGGGGTGTGTAGTGTGGTGTGAGTTTTTTTGTGAGAGGTGAGTTGTTTGAATATGTGTGGTGTGTTTATGTATGTGTGATTTCGGTCTATGTGGTGTATTGTGTGTGTGTGTTTGTGTATGCTGTGTGAGGTTTTCTGTGCGATGTGCGTACAGTTTTTGTTTAGTTTGTGTTTGGTTTTTTGTGTATGCATGCGGTTTGTTTATGTGTGGTGTGTTGGGGTTGTGTTTGTTGTGTGTGTATTGTGGTGTTGTGTTTTGTGTGTGTGTGGTGTGTGTGTGTTTTGTGTGGTTTGTGCGTGTGGAGTGTGTGTGTGTGTGGTGTGTGTGTTTGTCGTATTGTGTGTGTGTTGTGTGTTTTGTGTTGTGTGTTTTGTGTTGTATAGGGTGTGTGTTTGAGTATGTGTTGGGTGTGTGAATATGTGTGAAATGTGAGTCTGTGTTGTGTGTGTTTTTGTGTGATTGTTGAATGTGTATGTGATATTTGTGTGTTCTTTGTGGTGTATTGTTTGTTGTGTGGTTGTTTGAAGTGTGTTTATGTGTTATGTGTGTGTGGTTTGTGGTGCGTTTCTGTAGTGTGTGTGTGTGTTTGGTTTGTGTGTGCGTGTGTTTTGTGTGTGTATTGCGAGTGATGTGTTTTGTGTGTGTTTGAGTTTGACGTGTGTGTGAGATTTGTGTGTGTGGAGTGATTATGAGGTGTGGGTTTGTGGTGTGTGTTTGTGTATGATATGTGGTGTGGGTTAAGTGCGTGTGTGGTATGTGTGCGTTATTTTTGTGTGGTGTGTTTGTGTGGTGCTAGTGTGTGTGGTGTGTTAAATTTGTGCTGTGTGTGTGTGTGCTCTGTGTTTGTGCTGCGTTTGGGTGGTGTGTGTTTGTGGTGTGGGTTATGTGTGTGTGTAAGTTTGTGTAGTGTATGTGCTTTGTGTGTGTGTGTGTGTTTTGCATGTGTTGTGTGTGTGTGAGTGTTTGGTGAGGGTGTGGTTTTGTGTGTGTTGTTTGCGTGCGTGTGTGTTTGGGTTGTGATTTGTGTGTGTTTTTTTTTGCTTACTGTGTAAGTGCGTGCGTGTGTGTGCGTATGTGTGTTTGGTGTGTGTGTGAGAGTTATGTGTGTGAATGTTATATATATTTGATGTGTGTGTGTGAACGTGTGTTTCCAGTGTGTCTGTGTTTGTTGCGAATGTGGTGTGTTTGTTTGGTGTGTGGGTGTGGTGTGTTTGTGTGGTATGTGTGTGGTGTGTTTGGTTATGTTTTTTGTGTTGTGCGTGTGAGTGTGAGATGTGGTGTGTTGTGTGTGTGTGTGAGCGTGTGGTGTGTTTGTTTTTGTTGTTTGTGTCTGGTGGGTTTTGTGTGTGGTGCGTGTGTATATTTTGGGTGTAGTGTGTGTTTTGTGTGTTTTTGCTTGCTAAGTTTGTGTGTTTTGTTTCTGTTTGTGTGTGCTAAGTGTGTACGTTGTGTGTTTGTTTGTGTTGTTTGTGAAGTATTTTAGAATATTTATTTGTGGCATATATATAATTGTGTGGCATATTTGTGTATTTTGTGTTTGTGTTTTGTGTGTGTGTTTCGGGTTTATAGGAGTGTGTGGTGTATATGTTGATTTTGAATATATGTGTGTATGTTTGTATATGTGGTGTGTGTGTGTTTTGTTTGATTGTGCGTGTTTTTTATATTTGTGTCGTGTCTGTTTGGTGTGTGAATGTGATGTGTGAGTGTGATGTGAGAGTGAGTTTGGTGTGTTTGTGGGTTTTTTTGTGTGGTTTGTGTTTGTGGTATTTATTTGTTGTGTGTTTTTGTTTTTATGCTTGTGTGCTGTGTGAGAGGTGATTGTGTGGTTTCTTTATGCGTGTGGTTTGTGTGTTATGTTTGCTTGTGTGGTGTGTGTGTGTGTGTGTGGGGTTTGTGTGGTGTGTGTGTTGTTTGTGTATTGTGTGTTTGTTGTGTTTGTGTGGGGTGTTTCTGGTATGTTTTTTGGTGTATGCCTGTGTGTTTTGTGTGTGTGTCTGAAGTTCGTGTGTGTTTGTGTGTGTAATGTGTGTTTTTTGTGAGCATTTAGTTTTTGTGTGTGTATGTGTGTGTGTGTGTGGAGTTGTGTGTGTTTGTTTGTGTTGTGTGTCTGTGTTTGGTGTGTGTGGTGTTTTTGTTAATTTTGTGTGTTGTGTGTGTGGTTTATATTTTTCTCTAGTGTATATGTTGTGTGCGGTTTTTGTGTGTGTGGTGTTTGTGTATTGGGTGTGTGTGGTATGCGCATTTGTGTGGTGTGTGTGTTGTTTGTGTGGTTTTTGTGTGTGGTTTGTGTGTGTTAATTGTGTTTTTGATATTTGTGTGTGTGTGTGTGTGTTGTAGTGTGTGATGTGCGATTTGTATTTTTGTGTTTTATGTACATGTGTGCTTTGTGTGCTTTTGGGTGTGGTGTGTGTTTTTGTGTGTTTGGCCCCCAAGTGTGTATGTTTTTGTGTGGTATTTGTGTGTGTGTGTGTTTTTGTGTGTGGGTGTTTGTGTTGTGTGTTGTTTATGTGTGTGATGTGTGTTTGGTGTGGGTCTGTGTTGTGTGTGTGTGGTTGTTTGTTGTTAGTGTGGTGGATTTTTGTGTTACGTGTTTGGTGCTTTTTGTTTGATATGTGTGTGTGTGTGTATGATTTTTGTGTGTGTGTGAGGTGTGTTTTATTTGTGTGTGGGTTATGTTTTATGTGTGGTCTTTCTTTGTGGGGGTGTGTTGTGTGTTTTATGTGTGGGAATGTTATTTGTGTGGTGTGTGTGTGTCTTTGTTGTTTGGTGTGTTTGTGTTATGTGTGTGTGTGTGTGAGACGCTTGTGTGTTTGTGTGTGTGTGTGTGTTTGTTCCTTTTGTTATATGTGTTGTTTGTGTGTTGCGGGTAGGTGTGTAGCGTGTGTGTGTGTTTCTATATGTTATGTTTGTTAGTGTGGTATGTGTGTGCGCTTTTGGTTTGTTTTGTGTGTTTTTTTGTGGTATATATATTTGGTTTGTATGTTTTTGTGTGTGTGGATTGTGTGTTTGTTGTGTGTGTGTTGAGGGTTTGTGGTGTGTGTGTGTGTGGTGTGTGTTGTGTGTGTGTGAAGTTTGTTTGTATATTTGGTGTATATGGGTATTTTGTGTCTGTGGTGTGTGTGTTTGAATTTTGTGTGTGTGTTGTTCGTTGTGTGGGTTTGTTGTATGTGTCTGTGTGTTGTCCGTATCTGTTGTTTGTGTGGTGTGCGTGGTGTGTGTGTGTTTTGTGTGTGTTGTGTTTGGTTTGTTGTATGTGTGTGTAATTTTTATAGTGTGATGTGTGTGTGTTTGTGTGAGGATTGTGTACGTAAGTAATGTGCGTTTGTGTGGTGTTTATATATGTGTGTGCTGTGGTGTGTGTTTGTGTCTGTGTGTTTTGTGTGTGTTTGTGTGTGGGTTATGAGTTTGGTGTGTGTAGGTTTTGTCTGTGTGGTGTGTGTGTGTTTGGGTTTTGTGTGTGTGTAGTGTCTATAGTTTGTGTGTGTGTGTGTGTGTGGATTGTGTGTTTAAGTGTTGTGTGTGTGTGGTGTTTTTTGTGTGTTTGCTCTGGTGTTTGTGTTTGTGTGTGTGTGTGTGTGTGGGGGGGGGTATGTGTGTTGTGTGTGTAGAGTGTGTGTTTTTTTTGTGTTTTGTGTTTGGTATGGTGTGTTTGTGTTTTTTTGTGTTTGTTGTGTGTTTGTGTTGTGTGTGTGCGTTGTGTGAGTGTGATGCGTGTGTGTGGGTTTTGTGTGTTTGTGGTGTGTGTGTTTTGTGTGATGTGTGTGTTTTGAGTGTTGTGTGTTTTGATTATATGTATGATACGTGTTTGGTGTGTGTTTGTTTGCTTGTTGTGTGTGTGTGTGTGTGATGTGTGTGTAGTGTTTTTTGTGTGTCATTTTTGTGTGTGTGTTTTGTTTATGTCGGTTTTTAGGTGTGTTTTTTTGTTGAGTTTGTGTGTGGTGTGTTTGTGTGTTCGTGTATTGTGTGTGTTTGTGTGTGTGCACCAAACGCAAATATATTCTGATTCCTGTTTTCTTCCTGAGGCATTTCGTGCCGATTCTGACTCATGATTTTCGCGGTTGCCTCAGTCAGTATAGGTACCGAGCTATATTTTTTAAAATCCCTGTATCCAATCCCTTTTGTACGAGATTTTCCGCACCTTTCCAGACAGGCCCTGGGGACCACCCAGCCTCCTGTAAAAGGGTTACCGGCTCTTTTCTGTAGGTAAAGAGCGGCCGTAACTTGACGCTGACCCCTCACCCCCTTCTCTTTCTGAGGTCACGAATGAGTAGATCTATACATTTACTCCCACTATGTGCCGTATGTCCTTTACTGTGTCTCAGTGCCTGTGCACGTTTGCACTGTACCTTTATTTTATGTGATTAATGGCCTCTCCTTCCGGACCTGGCTATCATTGCGCACACCACCCTCGGCAGGACTCCTCTTGATGTGTGATTAGCCCGACCTATCCACCTCTTCCTGATACGACATAACCCTCCCAAAACACTAAATTCCTTCCTCTCCGGGACTATTCCCAAACTATCTTATATAATGTGTTTAATTTGTAAGAATTTAGTTGGTCTGCGTTACGCCACATAGCAGTCAAAGTTCTGAAGCTGTAACTGCAATCTCATGATTTGCCAGCAACATCTATCTAGCTCTTCGTGTTCGTGACCCAAATATTCAGCGAAATTTTAACTGCAAAATATCCTTCTAAGAATATATTATATGCCTGCAGATTACTTGCATATTTGCCCGCGAGTATCATAGCTATATACTATGTGGATCAGCGCGTGAATTAGTTAACTTCGTCAATAGAATTGGACGTGGACAGACAAACCAATAAATCTTGCAGTAACACCTCCCACACAAGACTAACATTCCGGTAGGGTTCCGTGCTTCAATTTCTATCAAATTTTCAGCTTCTTAGAATTCTTTTGAAATAACTTTTAGACGGACAAAGGGTTGAAGAGACGGTCTGTTGACTCCTTAAAGATAAAACTCACTTTTATTCGGACACTCGCCAATGCAATTATATAATTATAGCCGGTCCCAGTAGCCGCGCGTTCTAAGGCGTAGCTCTGCTGCCGCTAGCCAGCTGAGATATTGGGTTCGAATCCAACCGAGGGCATGGATGTTTTTCTGTTGTGAGTGTTGTGTGTTGTCAGGTAGAGGTCTCTGCGACGAGCTGATCACTCGTCCGGAGGAGTCCTACTGATTGTGTCGCGTCGTTTTGTGTGATCTAGAAACCTCATGAATGGGGAAACCATGGCCCGCGTAGGGCCGCAGCGCCACAAGAAATATATATGTTTAGTGGTAATTAGATCGACAATCAAATCGTCGGGAAAACTAATCTTTTGTTCGGTATTTTAGAATAATATCTAGTTAGCGCACTCGTGTGTTGTAGTGAGAGGTAGGCCGCTCCTGATGCCTGTGCATCCAGCCTTTTACGGATTTTCCGCTCGGATATATCACTGATCTTACATTCCCTCTGTACAAGTTAAGTTTATCCACACTCTAATAGTTTAGTGATATGTTTACTTTGACTTTCAGGTGACCGTGCATCGTGATAAATTCTTATAATAAAACCAACTAGATGCACTAATTTCTCAAATGTATTTTTGGAACAAAATTCTACATGTTTCGGACAGTTCCTCTGCCCATCATCATCCGTTTTTCACTGTACACACAGCAATGGTACCGGGGTGCTGATAAGTCCTTAGCGCGACCAGGAAGGAAACAAGCTCCGAAGTATATCAAGGACGTGTGCGATTTCAGCAACATCGAGACTCGAGTTGTCATAATTTGTTTTTTCCTGCAAGGCAAGGCGCCGAAGGAAATTCACGCCATTCTGACAGAAATATTAGCTTGTTTCCTTCCTGGTCGGGCTAAGGACTTATCAGCATCCCTGTACAGCTTGCGAACAGTGTCAGGACGGATCTTGATCGCAAAATGTCAGCAAACCTGTATGACATATACCATTGCTGTGTGTACAGTGAAAAGTACTCATGATGGACGGAGGAACTGTCCGAAACATGTAGAGTTTTATTCCGAAAATAAATTTGAGAAATTCGTGCGTCTGGTTAGTTTTATTATAAGAATGATGTGTTTATCATTATCATTTGAAACGGCAGAAATGAAGTTACTGAGACCTCTGGCAGTCTACACCCTTTATGACCACAAAACAAATGACTACATACGCCGCGAACTGCGGATTAGAGGCATACTAGACAAGATAGATGAATACAGACGGAACTGGCTTTCACACTTGCAAAGAATGCCACAAAGCCGAATCCTTTTGAAATTATACCACTACAGACCACAAGGAAGGAGAACAATTGGAAGACCGAAGAAGCGATGGCGTGAACAGCTGTAACTGTGGAGACGGAACGGATCAAAGGGTCCAAGCCTTGATGATTATGATGATCATCGTCATCATTATCGCCGTTTCCGATTAGAGTTGTATCATTTAGACCTTCTTCACAGGGCTGGGTTACACTACCCTCAACCTGCTGCACGTCAAACCGAATTATATGCCTTCATTCTGTTTCAGCCAGACGTATTGATGGCAAATGTTCTAATTAGCTTTAAAATTTATTTCATTACCTTTCTTTTGGGCGATTCCCCAGCGTCTGAATTATATATACCGACGTTTCGGTACACCGTGTTCCATCTTGATATGTGGTGTGAGCTATCTATGACGAAGGAACAGACACGGTGTGCCGAAACTTTGGCATATGTGATTCGGACGCTGGGGAATAACCTAAAAGAACGAATAAAACATTCAGAACGTGGCGAAAATTAAAAAAAAAATATTCTTTTTTATTTTTAATTTGTTTTGTCAAAACGTTTGTCACAACATGTAAATTCACAATTTCATAGCCCACTGTTTCAATAAAATATAATTAGTTCCTAAGAATTTTAAAAATTCTTCATCATTGGCCCGTGTTAATTAGATATTTGACACCCTGTGTATCATCTTTGTTATACAGGATGTTCTGAACAAATTGTGCGGAAATTAAGGATTTTATTGTTTGAGTCATTTCCATAAAAAACTAATAACATACGCCCGATTATCAACATTTTTATATCTATACCGGTGGGCAGGGTAGCTCAGTCGATATAGCGAATGACTACGGGCTGGACGGTCCGGGATCGAATCCCTGTGGGGGACGAGATTTTCTGCCCATCCACACCGACCTTGGGGCTCACCCAGCCTTCTGTAAAATGGGTACCTGGTCTTTCCCGGGATTAAAGGCAGCCGGGACGTGGGGCTGACCCCCCTAACCCCATCTAGTTTGCCGAGGTCCTTGAAAAGAATAGAACTATACCTCTACCCCCCCTAAGGGCCTTCATTGCCCATAAAAATGTCGAAACCTACCTATATATCTGTACGGTTTTATTGTTTCAAAATAGTGTACGACACTTTAAGTTGCCAGTTCTTATGAACCGCCCTCAAACTTACTTCACCCTCTAGTATACAATACTGCCTTATAACTCTCTTTGAGACGCGCTGAACTCTGCATGCAGTCATGTGGAACAGTCACAGCAACGTAACTGAAAATTTACTATCTTCATATTTTATAATCCACAGCTACGAAGATCCCAGCAACCGCTTTATCCGGGCGATTAAATTTTACACGGTGGCCCTCAATTCTTTTTTGGTCCTCAGTATTGAAATTGCTTAATTTTCATCCAACTGGCAAGAATAATTTTGAGTTGGAACTTAGAATTTTTGAAAAATTTAACCCCTCATCTTAATCAAGACCGTGTTCTTTCCCCCTCTTTGTAACATAATTACGTAAAGTGACCTAATTCCCTCGGTAATATAAATATAAACTGATGTGTGTATTTTTTTGTATTTTCCATAATTTTGTTTTGATCTTGTGCATGAAGTTAGCCGGTCCCAGTGGCCGCGCGGCCTAAGGCGTCGGTTTCCTGCTGCTTGCCTCCTGAGATTTTGGATCCGAATCCCACCGCGTTCGTGGATGTCTGTCTGTCGTGAGGGTTGTGTGTTGTTAGGTAGAGGTCTCTGCGACGAGCTGATCACTAATCCAGAGGAGTCCTACCGAATGTTGTGTGTTGTTGTGTATGATCTAGAAACCTCATGAATGAGTAGGCCCTGGCCCACTGGGAGGCTGTTACACCGAAAACAAACACACATACACTAAGATAAGGCTTAGTTGCTGCCTTTGTTCGTGGTGTTATTGGATACGTGTTTTACAGTTGCCTGGATGTGTTTTTTCGTGTGGTGTCATCTGACAAATAAAATTCTTTGCATTTTTACCGGATGATACAATATTCGTATTGTAAAGATATTAGCTACCGCGATGTATGTGCCTAAGTTAAAATATTCACAACAATGTAATGGTGGAAAATTGGACTTTTTTTTTGTGAAGTGTTTTTCTCAAAATGTCTCGGGTAATAATATCCTTAGGCTTTTCAGGCCTTTTGTTTGAACAACCTGTATGATTATTTTTTTCACAGTTCCACGGTGCATCTTGATATTATCACGTCTCGTATTTATCCAACTGAATTATGAGGTGCGCCATCCCGTTGTGTGTTTAAACTATATGGTGAGGTAAATTCAGTCAAAAACACAACTATGAATATATGGCTAAATGATGGTGTTTATTAGCAATGGAAAAACTACATGGTTCGGCCTACAGCGGCCATCATCAGGTTTTGACAACTTTCTTGGTATAAGAGTTATGTATATTATATGTAAATCTTATAGCAAGAAAGTTGTCAAAACCTGAAGATGACAGCTGTAGGCCGAAAAATGTAGTTTTCTATTGCTAACAAACACCATCATTTAGCCATATATTCATAGTTGTGTTTTTGACTGAATTTACTTCATCTTATAATCCAACTGAATGCACAACTAGATAGTTCTATGAAAATCTTAAAACTTACATTACAATTTACAGCATTTTAATATAAGTTTTAATATTTTCCTAGACCAAATTATTTGTACATTCAGTTGGATATATAAAAGACTTGACCCTGTATAATTGTTGCACTTTATGTGCGTATTTGCCTTTCATGTAGATATTTACATACGATGTCCTGTACAATTGATGTGACTACTTGCAAATGGCCCTTCTAAAGTTGAAATGTCAGAGTTTTGATATAATGTATGCTATTGCTGGTTTTCCTCAGGCACAGTATATTTGTTGATGTCATAAATTAAAATTTATTATTATTTTTTAGTTTTTCCTAAACGCATGAGACACAAGTAGCAATCAGTTCGTTCAGTTTACCCACTGTTTTGTTCGATATATTTTTTCGTTGCATTAAATATTTAGCGAATTACGAAAATCTTCCTCTGAAGTGTCCTTCAAGTTATTATCGTCTGATTGTAACCAAAACTGGTACATATATTTTTCGACTTACTCATAAGTTACGTTGAGTCCGGCACAAGTCAAATTTTGCACACGACCGAAAGAGTGCGTATAATATAATATAATATAATATAATATAATATAATATAATATAATATAATATAATATAATATAATATAATATAATATAATATAATATAATATAATATAATATAATATAATATAATATAAT
>Ga0123352_10012809_pt1 | contig 13283 bp, 11 predicted proteins | sample TergutLab28metaG_FD_89700 | JGI IMG/M metagenome (GOLD analysis project Ga0123352, IMG submission 89700) | Labiotermes labralis P1 segment gut microbial communities from Petit-Saut dam, French Guiana - Lab288 P1 | ecosystem: Host-associated > Arthropoda: Insects > Digestive system > Gut ... | reverse complement strand
TGCTGTGAAGTGACTATTGCAGTGAGCTGAAACACTATCGTATTATATACGGTTGGATTGTGAATGTAATGTTTCGTTTATTCTGTAATTTTGTTTTACTTTGCTATTTTTGTCTTATCTTATTTAGTTATATTATCCTGTTACTGTGTTCTCCTTTTGTAACTCATTGAAATTTAATGTATGTAATGTATTTAGCATGGACTACTACCCTGACCGAGGTTTTCCGTGCTTTCCCTCGGTTGTAAGGCAAGTGCTAGGGTATTCCTCTCAAAGATGGGGCACGGTCCGCACCCTGACTTCCACCGTAAATGGTTTGCTCTATGTATTGTTGGTGTTGATTGTTGTTGTTATATGTAATTTCGGTCTGTAAACGTGTACCACTGCCACCGGGTTTACACCCAATTGCAGTTAAATATATCATTCATCATTCATTCATTCATATTTTATTGGAAAATTTAAGACTTCCAAATCTTCACTCTAAAACATTTGTAATGTGAATATTTTAAAATCAGGTGTCATTATGATACAAGGTATTGTACATCATTGTAATTCAGAACAGTGGGAAAAATATTTTATGTATGCAGATGTGCATGCCTGGCTGTGTGGGCTGATACACATGCATTTGTGTATCTGTGTTTGTATGTGCAGTCTTGTGTTCTCCCCTGAAAACTATAAACACAGTGGACAGCATTATTTTGATGGTTGCTCAGATGGGATAAGCAAAAAATAAATAGAAAATTGTGGGAAAACATGTTGAATAGTGACAACTTGAAAGGTTTAGGATGAGGTATGCATGTGGTAAAGAAATGAAGCTTTCAGGAAATTCGATTTTGTAACACAGCGTGGTCCTAACAGGCATTGGGTTGAGCTCATCAAGTGGGCTGCTGTATCTATGGGTATTAATGGAAGTGACATAATTAGTTACACATGTAGTTAGTAATAATGCTGAAATTTGAAACAAAAATGTGCTAGGCTGTTTGTTTCCTTGTATTCACTAATGGGGTGTGTTAGTAATTGTCTAGGATGTGGTCTAGAAAACTGGCAGTTTGGTAGAGCAGTTGCAGTGAAGAGGTTCGGAGAGTGATCTGTTGACCCAGAATTAAGGAATACATTATACCTTAGCCAGTTCTTAATTTTGTGCATCAGTCATGTACAGAATCTTGTTATTATGGAATAGAAGTGTCATAGTTTTCCTTATGTTAGTGTCTGTGATGCTTATAGAGGACTGAAAGAGTGTGTGTGAAATAAAGACTTTGCAGCTTACTTTTTATATTCTGTTGTACAGCTCCTTGTTTGACCTATACTAATTGTTTTAGGTTAACATTCATTTGACATCGCTACTAACATCTTAGGGTACACAAATTTTCCAGTACTCTAAGAACCACCTCAATATTCTAGGTGCCACCATACAAAATTCAGTCACCATTGCATCCTGGTACCTGGGATTTATGTACCCTACTAATACATATACATGTAATCTTGTTAAGGGTTGTAGCACCAGAAGATATGGAAGCCAAGTATCAGCGAATTGTTGTGAGCAGTTTGCAAGGCTATGTACTGTACCTACACAAGCTTCCTACAGAACAACTCCAATCTGCTCATGAAGCCAATAAGAAGCTCATTGCTACGAAGAGGTTCTGGAATCTTTCGAAGCATACCTCAGCGTTAATCCGAAATGCTTGGTTCTCTGTGCTTATTGCTCTGTGTCAGAAAGCACCTGATTTATTGGCTGATGAAGGAGCTCGTGCAGCACTTGCTGTATTTGGCAGTTTAGATGAAACAGACCCTACTGTATTGCCAAAAGTGTGGGAAGTGTCACTGCACGTCCTTACTACAGTTCAGGTTAGCTTTTTTAATGTGTTTTCCTCTCATAATAGGCTGGCCCATAATTTTTTTGGACACAGAGCATGCCCAGGCTTTGCGGTCGGTGTGTTACACTAAGGCAGTTTCAGTGCTTGAATTAATTTCTAATAGCTGTGGTTGTTTAATAAAATGTTACCTACAAAGAATGTAAAAATAGCTGTGGATAGAGGAAACACTGGAAGTATTAATTGTAGGATTCTGGAATGTTGAATATTTATACATGTTTTAAAAAAACCTGTGTACTTTTCTTTCTTTCTGTTGGTTTTTGTGTGTAATGTAAAATAAGTGTACCAACCTCAACCTTCAACTCTCCTACCAGCTGAGGATATTGGAAGTTTTGAAAGAAAAGTTTTCAGTGTGATTGTAGTCACAGCAAAGAAAATGAGTTGTATAACTTTCATACGAAGTAGGCTATGCCATACATCAGTTTTCCTAAGCTACAGTACTTTGCAACTGGCAGACCTTTCCAAGGTTACCCTCATATAAGTGTTTTGAGGCCATTATGTTTAATGTTATCAATGTCCTAAAGATTCGTTAAGAAATTTTAAGTATGATTCTTGACCATTCACTGATGATTCATTATGCACTGGTTGGTTTTATTTCTCATAATTTCTTTAAGCAGTTTTACAAATTTCTTCTTTCTACATTCTTCCTCCATGAAGTTTATATGATTCTTGAAATCTTTCTCTATGATAATAAAATTGCTGTTATGCTTAGATTTAGGGAGTATATACAGAATGTTGGTGATTTGTTTAACCTGAAGGAACTTACAGAATTTTATAATAGCTGAAATGGGTTGAAGGTGCCTGAATCAGAATAATTATATTGTGACAGTCAAGTGAACTATATACATTGGCTTTCAACATTCACATTTAATCCAAAATGACTAAAGTTTAAATAAACATTTTAAGTCAATATCAGTCTGCATGAAATTTCTTTTCTTTTGCTATCATTGGTTTTATGTTCTTTAATTAAAATTGGCATTACAAATGCTCTGTTATAGTGCATGTGTGTGTGTGTGTGTGTGTGGGGGGATAATGATTATGTGCATATAACTCCTATATGTGACATTTCAAATCTTTTGGACCTTTGAATTTCAATGTGTTGAGGTTGTGAGTTGTACTGGTGTTTCACAATTCCAATATAGTAATGACTGAGCTGTGTCATAGTTTTTGTCTTCTCATAAGGACCAAATTTTCAGGATTGTTGGCAGCATGTGAATGCAGAGAAAGTTGTGCTGCCTAAACTGTGGCGTATCCTTCATGAGGGAGGTCAAGGCAATGCGGCCACAATCTTCCCAAATATTCTTCCATTTCTTTGCAAGATTTCATCTTCAGTTTGCTCCAATAAGCAGGACTTTTATGACAAATTTTTTAAGAATATGCTTAATGGGTGAGATATTTATAATTTATTTTGATTTGGTTATTCTGGAACTGCACTGCAAACTCTTGCATGGTACAAATTTGCCATACCATGATGTATGCCATACCGAGACTAGAGTATATTTTCAACCTGTACTCTTTTATTATTAACATTGCTGTTCTGACTAAAAGTAAGGATATCCATAGTATTTTACATGAGACTGAAACAGTGTTTTGACAAATCATGGGAAATGTATTGATCTTATGGTTTGACAAAGAATTTGTAAACCTGCTGGAACAAAATATTAATAGAAGAAGGTTTATCGAATCTTTCTGGTGTGGTGATAAGTATATGTTGCTGGCTTTCTAAAGTGTGCAAGTGGACAAATTTATAGAAACAGTAAATGATAAATTGTTTTGAGTGGCAGTGATATATCAGTATGTAGAATATTTAAAAGGCAGCACACATTAGCAGTGTGTATGTGTAATGTGTTATTGTTTATGCCTGTGGTACATAGGTTGTATATTAATAGCTGAAATGCCATTTTATTAGTTTTTATATAAAGTTTCAGCGACACTACCCACATGGACAGACATTGTGATGCGGATGTTCCAATCAGTTGCTGCTATATATGCAACATTTTGGTTATAATTGCTTTTAATATCCTCTGTGGAACCCACCACCATGACCATAATGCTAGCATTTGTATCTATTTGATGGATTTTTTTATTGTGTAATCTACAGTATGTCTTCATTCAGTATACGATACACATAATGGCACAGTGTCTAAGAGTACTTAATGCATCAAGTTTGAAGATGTGAGCTTCAAATCCTACCATTAAAATTTCCTAATACCTAGCTAAAAAGTTGACCTAACATGATATGTTAAAGAAATTCCAGCATATAAAACTGGTTAAAAATATTTGTATCTAATAACATTTTTAGATTGTTTAAGTATAGCAGGCCATTCAAGGAGTGGGTGTTACTAAAGCCTGTTAAAGCCTTGATGTGTTTCAACCTTCAGCTTAACTGATGTGGCAACTAATGTGAAAGTAATATTGGCATAACAGTATGGAAAACAATGTGAAGTATCATCAACAGCATAAGCTGTATGACACTAGTATGCAAGTGGTATCATTAGGAAGGCAATATGGAAACTAACATGAAGGTATCTCAAGTAGCATTATGGTATAGAAGCTAATGATGAAGTACCATTGACTGTGTAATAGTATGTGAATGTTAAGAAACTGTGTTGTCGGGCATGGTTTTTGATATTGCATAAACATTGTTGAACTTGGGACATTACATGTTGAGCGTCATGAATGAGCAGTTTAATAACATTTTACATTTTATTTATAAGGAAACAACATGCATGTAGTTAAAGGTTAAGTACTTTTAGTTTGGTAAATCAGTAACATGCCTGGTGTGTATTAGGCAGATACCTGGTTCAATTCCTAGCCAAGAACTGGATGTTCCAGCTGAGATTTATTTGCTTTTCTCTGTCTTTCTGCAAGGATATTATTTTAAAATTAGCTAGGTCTTGTTTCTCTTACATATCCTCCTTCTACTTGTCCTTGTTCTGCTGCTGCTGCTGCTACTTCGCCTTTTCCTCCTCCTCCACGACCCCCCATCATCATCATTTTCCTCACCATCAGCCTGGAATATTTTTGGAACATTGCTAAGCTCAATGGTTAAGGTTGTTACAAATGTATCATCAGTATTTAAAAGTAGCATCATAAGCTGGAACATTGAAATGTTTTATTAGAGCAAGAAGACTCCACATTTTAAATATGGGGAATTAAATGTTATAAAATTGGCTACTTTGGAATTTGATATCAAAATTTAAGAATTGTAAAGCAAGGTAGAATTAGATTTTCCCACCGAGTGTCTGTAACTTCACCCTGAAGGCATGTTTTGTTGTTGTTACATAGCTTTAGCCAGAAGCTTGTCCTGCAGAGTGCTTCAGAATGCAGTGCTGTTGTGAGATGCTATATTGAGTGCCTCAGGTACACTGTGATGCTCCATTTGAGTGACTCTAGCTTCTGTCAGGCCCTAGTACAGAATCATGTACGTATGATGTATTGGATTTACCAGTATATGAAGTAATAACTAAGTGTGATTCTAGCACTTTGGCACTTAACAGATATACTATTTCATTGCACATTTGACACATTTTGTCCAAAAATTTGTGATCAGAGACTTTCATATACAATTTAAGGATGGAAATTTAAAAATGGACTGTAATGCAATATATCTCTGTATGCTTGTCTGCACTGAAGCTGAATGTTTTGTGCAGAAAACAGGGTGACAGACAGGATTAATTTGTTACAACAGCTTAGTTCTTAATTTAAAGTCTTCATATTTGCCAACTCATCACGTTTGTTTTGCACGGCATGAATCTTGCTGCATTTACCTAGCTGCGGGAACAGCAAGTTTATTTTTGCTGAACTTTGCTGAATGCAGTATCTCATCAACGTGTCTCATTGGTCTGCTTGTTTCAGGTGTTATACCTTCTACTTATTCAGGCCTGCACTTATAAAGTCTTTCATAGTGTTCTGTTTCATAAGTAAAATATAAATGTATGACATACATGCATTTCTGTTCCCTCTACATTGACTGCAAAATGTGGTGCATGAGTTAGGCTATATCAGGAAATAAGGTATCAGGATGGTCAGGTGCATATAATTGTAACTGTGTACAATGAGGTAATTGTTACATTATATGTATCCTTATATGAAATGACAAACCGTTTTCATTTATACCTTGGACCTGTAATTTTCTATTTGGTAGAAGTATGTGCTTTAGAATAAATTACTTTTAATTTAGTATGTCTTCATTTTTTAAGTGTAAGACAAGTGTATATGTAGCCCGAATTAATTGAGTGTCAAGGTTTTTGCAGTGGTGTAGCTGAGGATTACATTTTTCTGGCATATGATGCTGCATCAATGAGTAACTGGATCCCAGTGTTTTGAGACAACATATGTCCTCTGTCCTCATCTTCAAGGGGTGAAATAATGTTGTTTGGCATTTTAGTCCTTGAAGATGAGGACTCTGCATTGACTTAAAACATCAGTATCTGATTATCAAGTGATTCATAATCATTTCTCATAATAGCTGAATCTTCAGCATTAGTTGATTTTAAAATATTTGGGTGTTCTGTGCTATGTTTGTGTATTAATTTTGTGTTTTTTGTTGTAAAATTTACAGCTTATTGCAACAGTTGTGTTAACGCTGAAGGATCATAAATTTAAGTTGGTCTCTGCTGCATTGTTTCCTGAACTGTCAGTGCTTATTTGTCACTGGAGTAACAGTGAAGGTTATGCAGTTCTGGTTCAGCTGTTTTGGGATCACCTTACATCTGTCATACTGGAGTCCCTTTCTCCAACAGAAGAGTCATGCCAGTCGAGACCCATCTGTGCTGAGTGGCTTCTGAACACACATTTAGAGCTATGTCTTTGCCTTAAGAATCCAAAGCACAAAAGATCTAGGCAAGGACTTAAAGTAAAATTTATTTTACAAGAAAATAACTCAGAGGATGAAAGTCCAGAAACAGAGAGTTGTAGTGAAACTGCTTTGTCCTTGTCAAATGACTTCCACACTGACAAATATTTACAGGCCTTCGTTGAAGTTCTTGGTGTGTCTTACCTGACAAAAACAGAACAGTATTCTGACCCAACTTTTTTGGTGTATCTTGAGAAGTTGATAAGAGCATTTGAGTCAAGGGAATTATTCTTCAGCTTATTAAAAGTGATTGTAGCAGAAGATATACAAACAGAAAGTAACGAGTTGTTGGTTCAGCTGTATGATGCAAAATTATGGAAGTGGCTGCAAGATGAGAAAGTTTGTTGTGAGAGTGTAGTATGCATCACTTTTGCCTTGTTGAAGTTCCTAACGGCTGATGGGAAGAACCACATCCTGGAGGGTTTGTGCAAGGTATAAACTGACGCAGATTATCATGATAAATTATTGTCTCAGTTTTAGGTTGGATTTTGTGTTGTGTGTGTGTGTATTTAGAACTCTGTCAATACTGTAGTTGTGTTTACAAGATAGAACCCATCTTCTGATATTACTTCTATCCAGCACAATTTATGTTTGTGAAAGAAGCCATTTTTTCCAACTCTTAATTGGTGAAGAGTTGTATGAAGGTGTGTGGGATTGTTGCTGTTGATGATGTTCCAGTTGCTTTAACCCATTAAAGACTAAAAACTGAAAGTATTTATCTACCCATTGTTCCTGATTTCTGAAAGAATGTTGCTTTTTAAAGGTTCCAAAACTGCACCCATTTGTCCTGGTAAAAGCAGCATGTAGATAGAGATGAGTGTGGAGCATTGGTGGAATGATATTGCTGGAAGAAGAATGGAAGTACTCAAAGAAATCCTGGCCCAGTGCCACTTTGTCCACCACAAATCACATATGGACTGGTTCAGGATCAAACCTGGGCCTCCACAGTGAAAGGCCAGTGACTGGGCCATGGCACAGTTCATTTTAGGACTAAGATTTACCTAACCATGTTTGAAGATTCAGTGAGCACATTCCATCTCTCTTTTATAACAAGTTAGGCATTGTATGTATAATGTAATGTGGCACATTTGTGTATCATTTTATTCTTCCTTAGCTGCCTTAACCACCTGATATTTCACTCAAAAACAGCACTTTTGTGGATATTTTATGTCATCAACACCAGTAAGCCATAGTTCATATAAAGCATTTGTCTGATTATAACCAAAAAGCTCTTAGTGATAGTCTTCCCGCATCAAATTTCATGAAAATCTGAGTAGAAGCTGAGCTGCTACATGTGGACAGACAGACAGATGGACAGACATGACAAAGCTAGCAGGTGCTTTTTGCGATTTTGCAGATGTGCTTATAAAAACCAGTCAGTGCTGTAGAGGAGAGTGATTGGTAACAAAACACATCAGGGCACCCTGTAGACAAAACACAAGAACTTCTAACTTTTAAATTTGGTGGTACATATTGTAACCACGAGGCTCTAAAAGGCTCTTTGTAACACCTTTTGATGTCCACATATTTTCAATTTCTTATGCCTTATTGTTGTGGTATCTGCTGCTGACAGACTCAGCCCTTGGTGCTTGTAGAGGTAATTACTGACACTGATTATTCAGTGATTGAGAAATGAAGTGGTTGTGTCCCCACCATATCATGTGTGGAGGGGAACAAATTCAATTTCCAAAACATGATGTTCTTGTTTAAATAGGAGGTTGTGAATGAAGTCTAAAACCACAGTAACCCTGTGTGTAATATGTTATCATAACCCTTTGGAACTGTTAGTAACCCCTGTATGATTAGTTGATTTTGTAAATTTAAAAATAATGTAGAATGTCATTAAGTTATTGTTAGTTCACATCTCATTTCCATGTGAGTCTGTAAACATTCAGAGATCTTACAAGGCAATTTCAACATGAGTCTTGAAAGCATTTTATTCGTGTAATACTAATGTATGTTAACAATTAGATTCAGAACAGTTTTACAAAATATTGTGTTTCTAATATAAAACCTGGGCGATTGATGAAGTCCATTATTTTGCAAAAGCGGATGTCTCATCATTAACATGAGTTCAAAAATCTTGAATATAGCATGTTCACAAAATAGATCAGACTAATCAACTCAAGAAGAATAAGATGGGTGAGTCACATGACATGTTGGGAAGAAGAGAAATGCACACAAAATTTTAGTTGGAAAACCTCAAGGGACTTATGGGAGATAATTTGAACCTAAAACAAAGTGATTTTAAGTGTGGGTGAAAGTTGATCTGTTTCCAAATTCGTTCCGGTTGTTGCCTTCAGGTTCCATACTAATGGGGAATTTACCAGCTGACTGTGAATTGGCTTCTCAAAAGGACTGCTGCACTGTGGAGTTGGAGTTTAAAAAATGTGTTACTTTTGTTGTCAGGTGTCTCATACAGGACTGTTAGTATGGTGTGTGAGCTCTGCACTGGAACACCGGTCAGATCCCTGTGTGCAGGATTGGCTGCATAGTGCCCAGCTGAGCCAAATCCTACTGTCCTTGGCTCATGATATATGTTTTAATAAGACTGACGTGGAAGCAAAACACATACTTGAATGCTGCTTTGATAAAATTAGGAGTGGAGGTATGTATACAGACAGTATTTGACTGCAGTCCATTTTCAGCCTCTCTTTCCCATTTGATATAGGAAGTTAACATTTTGTTTTATGGCAGTTTATTTATAATATGATCCAATGTATATTATTGTACAAATATCCATGCAGAGTAAGGGGAAGAGATATGCAGATAAAAGAAAATAATCCTATATATTGTACAGTTTGTTATCATAAAGGCGTCTGAGATTACTGAGACCTACAATAGCATGTACTGTATTTTAAGAAATAATCTATAGTGTCTGTTTTTGAGAGTGGTGTAGACTTGTTCTCATGTCAGTTTGAATTTTGGTAATGTTTCTCTTCCACATACAAAGTTATGTTGAGTGGTGATTTTGATAACACAGTGTGTTGGGAACTGGATCTGTTCCCATCTTCAGGTGATAGGGTGGGATGGTATATACTCAGCTAGGACTGATCAAAGTAGCTGTTCCAAGTCACTGAATGACATATGTGATTTATATATGCACTTAGAGTTTGGTTTTTGTCAGCACGTGATGGTTAGAAAATATGCTATATAAATTACTATAAAAATTGTGGAAATACGCATGAAAGTCTAAAATGAAGATGGAAAGAGGAGTTGAAGGTGATAATTCCAATCAAACCAGTGATTCAGCACACAAACATTGATTTGGAAGAAAATTGAAATTAATAATAAATACTAGTTATACCTGGGCAGATAATTTTTATGTACAATAAAATATTTAACCAACAGAGAATTATTTATATATTTGAAACTTTAAGTCACTTCTTGAGTTAAAAAATTTTTGATGTTATGACTTCGTCTTTTTCTGTACATTGTCACTGCCTTGCAGTAATTGCAATAGTGACAACATACGAAGTGGATCGGGAAGATGCCATGTAGAGCTGGCCGTGTGTAAAACTAATTGGTGGTGGATATATTCCAACATGTTTAAGCTCTGTCCTTGAGACCTTTTGATTGTCATAGCAAATGCAATTTCAATTGGAAATTGTCTTCTGCGCATTTTGAAGGCAGTTATAGATTTTGATGGACATAACTGAATCCTAAGTTAAAGAACAGTTTTTGTAGGACCAATAACTTCCACTCCAGTGCAGTGCTTATGCAAGCCTCTTACAGTGATGTGCTGCCACCACCAGTGGCCAGGAGAAGCTAATGTATTCGATGTACGTCCCATGACTTTTGGTACAGATTACACTACCAATTTTTAACATTAGCTTTTTGGTTTAAAGAACAATTTTTGAGAATGGAATAATAAAAACAGAAGAGATTATAATCAGTGCTGTATCATAAGCTTTCTTCAGTAGGTCATGATGTTGCAAACAAACCTTGCCATAGTAATATAGATGATTACATCCCCCATGGTAGCACCGTGAATGGAGAAAGAAAGGAACCTGTAAGGAAATTCTGAAAGACAAGCATGCTGAATCCATATGGGCAAAATTTACAAACTAGGTTTGCTGACTGGATTTATCCAACATAACATGTGCATCCCTGTTTGTTGTGTTTACTATACCTTTTCTTTTCAACATGCAAAATCTTGGCTTCATACCAACATCCATGGCAGCCTTCTTCATGAGGGTGTAGGTTTATTGCATATTATTGTAGAAGACACTAATCAAACTTGTGTGTATGTTGTCACAACTAGTGGTCTGTCTGTCCAACCAACATACATTCTGCCATATCTGCATAAAGTGCTATATTAACATCTTGCCGTCAGGCCACGCAGAAATGCGTGATTGCTATCCCATGCATTGTTGACGGGTCACACATTTCTACGTTTTTATACATGACATCCTGCACGTCTGTTTGTCAGCTGGTCTGGCTCACTTTTTGCTTCAGGGTTATTGACAGCTTGTTGCAGGATGCTTGGTTCTCAAGTTACAAATAAACAGACCAGTCATGACCCCCAATTTTTAGAACTATAAGACTGCAACAAAGGGACCGCTCATTCAGATACTATCTCTGTTTTCCTTCAGTTGCAGTCATGGCTTTGCATAGGAATGTTCTGCAAGAGGATGATATTTTGTGTGAGTTATATGCGGATACACGTTCTGATGTCTCTGATTATAGTGACGGTGACAGTTTGGACAGTGACAGTGATGTCCCCACAATTAGTTCACATAAACAATTGCGATCTTCTACTGGTCCACTGACCCCACAATTTCCACACCCATTTTTCCACACATCTATCAAGACAATTTTTATAAGAGTGAGAGATTAGCTCAGACATTGCTAGACAGAAACGTGAGAGTCTGTGGCAGTGTAAGAGCTAACAGGGGCATTCCATGTGACCTAGATGGGGAAAGCAAGTGCTGGAAAAAAGAGAAGTCAGCATTCAGGAGGAATGGTGACATAATGGTGCAAGTGTGGAACGACAAGACTTGTGCGAATGATAAATATGATCCATGATGCAACAATTGTAAATGAAGGGAGGAAAGACAGGAAAACAAACATGGAAATAAAGAAACTTTATGTTGTTGGCCAGTTCAATAAATTCATAAAGGGCATAGACAGGGCAAATCAGTACCCTAGTTTTCACTCACTTCTGAGGAAAACTGTAAAGTGGTCAAAAAAAGTGGTACTGCATCTGCTAAACTGTGTTCTCTCCAATGCGTTTTTTGTGTACAGGACACTACAAACAAAAAAGTAAAGTACAAGAACTTCCTGCATGAGGTACGAAGGTCCTGGATATCAGAAGTTCAGAATCAAAGTGAGTCCAATTCTGATGACCTTCAGTTGACAGAGAAGCAAACAACACCAAGGGGGCCTAAACAGGTCCCGCCAGGCAGACTCTCCGGTGATTTCAGAATACACAAACTTGAAAAAATTGTTGGTGGTGGGGAGGGAAAAAGGAAGTATCCTGCAAGACTGTGTAAAGTGTGTGCTGCGCATAAGAAGCAAAGTGAAACTAGATACATTTGTAAATCAGCGTAGTTCTGCTTCACAAAGGGTCTTGTTTTGAGAAATACCATTCAGTGACGAGCTACTAGACTATCTACATGCAGTTTCTGCAGTCGGGGGCTCAGGGAGCATAATCTACATTGTCAAACTCTAAGTAAGAATATCTTATGGGGTTGAACATTCAAAGCGTTTAAAATGTCCCGGAACTGGGGGTATTTAATTAAAAGACCGTCTGGTCAGCAAGGTGTTAAAACAGTCTGATTCAGCCTGATACTTGAAGTTTAACTGGTAAACAGTATATTTATGCCTATGCAATGAATTGTCTTCTGACAGGTATAATACTTGAATGTCATACTACATTCACAATAGACCATCAATGGACCCTCTTCTGTTGTAATTTTTACCTCAGTATCTTGTTTCTTTAATATCTTGGTACCCCATCTATGAATGAGTTTTCTTCCAGATTTTACAGCTAAAAGTTTACGTGCATGTCTCATCTCAGCATGTCCTGTGTGCCCCACTGTTACTTCCTTCCTGTTTCATCACACAAGTAATATTGGATGATGAGTGTAGACTTGATTATAAATTTCCTTTTATGCATTTTCCTGTTTTCCCGTTGCTCAGAGGTTTGAATATCCTTCTCAGCATTATGTTATCTGTATATGGACAGTATTTCCTTCATTCGAGAGATGTAAGTTTTGTATGTATGTAACGTGAAAGGTAAAGTCACAGTTTTGTGTATCTTGATCTTTAGGTTTTGGATAACAAACAGGAAGATAAGGAGACCTGAACTGACTACTATCAAAGATTTAGCAAAATATTTTATAAACTTCCTGTATACTCCGTGGCCTTAGTCCGCACGCGAACTATACCAACAGAGCGGCCGCTGCCGGTCGGCGAAGTTAGTGCCAACCTTTGCGGATAGAGGGGTTTCACGTGGTCAGCGCAACGGGTCCCCACAGCCGTTAATCTCTGTTTTCTAGACCTGGAGCCGCTACTTTTTTCATTCAAGTAGCTCCTCAATTGACCTCACGAGG
>Ga0123352_10012806_pt1 | contig 13284 bp, 16 predicted proteins | sample TergutLab28metaG_FD_89700 | JGI IMG/M metagenome (GOLD analysis project Ga0123352, IMG submission 89700) | Labiotermes labralis P1 segment gut microbial communities from Petit-Saut dam, French Guiana - Lab288 P1 | ecosystem: Host-associated > Arthropoda: Insects > Digestive system > Gut ... | reverse complement strand
TTGCAGTTGTCCCGTCAGAGGTTTTAGAGATTGCTTCTGGGTCTATTTTTTTATTTTGAACTTTGGTCTCCACTACCATTGTCACGTAGGTTTCTGTTTCACTTGCATTACCATTACCTTGCAATTCCAAATCAAGAGTTGGTTCATGATCTGTGTTTGAGTTTCATAGAATTATGCAAGATAAATGACTGCCAAAATATTTTAAACTTACATATTCAATGAATAATTAAAAGTTACAACACACACACTTACAAAGCATAATGACAGCCAAACAAAAACCGACTTTTACCAATACATGTCAGCAAATGCCAGCATTTACCAACATGGTTTGGTAAAAGCCCAAAATGGACGCATTTCCAAGCATTTTTTGGACTTTTACCACCTCACTATGGTAAGTGCTACGATTTACTGGTAAAACCTAGGTTTCACCAATCTTCAGGCTTCTACAGTAACATGTGCAGCTCCAAATGATGTCCAAATTCTCATACAGTGACACATGTGAGCTACAGACAACTCACTGTGGCAAAAATACTACATTTAACCTGCCTTTTGACAGAACTTGGCACAAACAACGTACACTGACAATGACACAAAAAAATTGGCATGTGACACATTTACCAGTACAGGTACATTCCGTGTGCCACAACTCAAAACAAGGCAGCACAACACACAGGAAGCAATCACATTTCCCTCAGAAGAACCACATTCTTGTTACTTCCCTTCAGCAATGGCAGACCCAATTACATTCCATGTTGCCTTACACCAGTATCTCAATTTTAAAATTAAGACAAAACCTGGACACAGTGAATGGTCACAGATTTACTATAATGAAAGATTTTCATTACCCTGTGCAGTGACGGTGGTGACAGGTGCAGCTCCATGATAATTCGGTTGTTGTTGCATCAGTTCATCAACACCAGCATTTCGTCTCAGATCATCCTCTGCCTCCTCATCATTCCATCTAGAGGGCTTAAACAACACTTTCTTGCTTTGTTTAATTTCTTTAATGCCATGTGTCTCTGGACCACTCCTTAACCCTACAGAACAAAATTCAGTAAGGGCCTATGACCAAAAAGATCTGTTGCAATTTCCACAGTCAAACAGAAAAGTTAATAACTGACCTGTGATGGATTTTACACTTGAATCCATGCTTTCAATTTCACAAAAAATGTCAAAACACATGGCCTCAAGTATTTCAACCATCTACATATTATACAACAAAAAAACATTTCAAAATTTCTTACTACTAATTACTGCTACATTTATAAAGTAATTAATAAACTTACCAGCCTTACTCCGGGTTGTTGCAACCAGCAATCGAAGTGTGGAAGCTCGGCCTGTTTTAGCATACAGTATAGGTGGACCAAATTCTGTTGTTACAGACATTATGAGCTGTTGAAACGTATCTGGTAAAGGTTTCGAACGCACTTCCAAGTTCTGATGTCCTCCAACAGCGGAATTTTCAACTAGGTCTTCATGGTCACTCTGCAAATCAAATCAAATTACTAAAGTAAAACTGTACACAGACCCAGTACCCATAACGCAATTCAGTTACAGGTTCCACAAAATGGTTGTTAGCCAGAGAAAGTCCACTTGGTAGGAATGCTACATTTAAACCTCTGGACAGACTGTGTGGGTGTCAGCATTTCCTTCATCACTGACAAAACACTTATTCCATTGCAACTCATGCATCAGAACCTCTTCAGTGAAAACAGCTGGCAACAGGAAGGAGGAACAGCTAACAATTAAGTAGGTGAGATTACATGAAATGCATCCTACCCTTACAAAAGATCAATTCAGAACTAAAAGCTGCTTGATAATGCCTCTGAAATGATAGAAGGATCCTGTTTTGTGACATCTGTAATAGGCCTGTTACTAAAAGGGTGGTGGCGGCTGCAGTGGCAGCGTTGGCAATGGCAGCAGCAGTGGCAGTGGTGGTGAAAGACAGGAGGCTTGAGATATTCAATAACAAAGAGGAACCTAAAAGGCAATGAGTATCTAGAAAAATTTAGAGCAGCTTTGTAATTTGTGCTCTTCAGCTATACTGTCTGGGTAATTAAAGTAAGACGTTATAGATGTACTGAGAGAGTAAGAATTATTAATATGTTTTCTTCTGGGTAATTCCCCGGCGTCTGAGTTCTAATAGCCGACGTTTCAGAACCGTCTATCAGTTCCATCTTCACAGGCAGGTGGATGAAGTATGACAGGGGATGGGATGTGTGGTGTATTTATACCTGACAGGGTTCTGGCAGGCTGGTGGAGGAGCCAATGGAAGGTGAGTGACCGGATGTGGGCGGGTAGGTGCACAAGAGGTTGTGGAAGGGGGCAGGTATATAAGTGCGAGTGCGGGTGGGATCACTGTAGTGTACTCGGCGGATGTCTCCGTTTCTTGAGTTTGTGTAGCAGTGGTTTCCAGGATCTGCTAAGGTTGAAACCCCCATCTCTGTTGATGTTATTAGGATGGCTTCTCTGATGAGACGATTCATGTAGCCAGTTTTAGAGGAGAGGAGTTTAGTATCCTGTAATCTGATGATGTGGTCATGATTGAAACTATGTTCGGCAACCGCTGATTTGTCGAGTTGAACCAGTCTCATGTGTCTTTCGTGTTCTTTAATGCAGAGCTGGATGGACCGTCCGCTCTGTCCGATGTACACCTTGCCACATTCACATTCACAAGAATAATTATTACTTGCAAATCATCATGGGACGAGACATGCAAGAGGTCTGGATGACAAGATAAGGGATTGGGAAGGAATAGGAGGTGAGAGTGAAATCTCTGTTTTATTTTCTTTCTTTTTCAAACCGAAGTACCAGATTACAACAGAAGAGTGAGGTGCTGCTACTCCTATGCAATCTCTGGGTATGAAATAAACATGTGGTAACATAAATAGTCCAGGCCAATAATGCAAACAACATTGTATGCTAGGGTGCAGCCTCAGAGTACTTGTCTGGTGAGGAATGACCTCTACTGAGCAAAACTATTCAATGTCATTAAGCTCGGTGGGAATCGTACATCCAAAATTGCAACACGTGTGAAAATATTTCAAGAGAGAAAATTAACACATGCAGGAAACACAGAATGTTGCCAGCAGCTGTAAAAATTTACAATGGAAACACTGCAAATGTTATGGATTGTGTAAGTGAACAAACAATAGGTTAGGTTTAAGAAATTCAATGAGATGCAACAGTATGCAGATATTTATTTACTGCTAAATTACTCTATATGTTTTGGGCGTCCATGTCCCCATCATGAGTACATCAAACTGTAGTTGCAGCCTCTGGTACAGTTTTATGTACTCCTCATGATGGGCATGATGGACACCTGAAACATGCAGAGTAATTTAGCAGTAAATAAATACCTGCATACTGTTGCATCTCATTGGATTTCTTCAACCTAGAATTACGATGAACAGAACCACGAATAAAAAAAAAAAAAAAATTTAACAAACAATGTCTTGGTCCAAGTTGCCGAGTTGTAATGCAGCCTCAAGAACAGCTGTAAATCAAAAAATGAAGCACACACTCAGTGAAATGCTGCATGCAAGATATGGGACACTGAATTCTTTTCTTTTCCAGAGATGTTTAACTACAAAAAAAGTCAAAAAGACTTCAAGAAGTAGTCAGTTTACCAACATATCCTACCAAAAATGTAATCACAGGACCAATACAATAACTACAAACAGTAAAACAACTGTATAGGAACTTGCCAAATACATGTTATGGCTCATCAGACACACACTACATGCATCAGTTTCATCAATCATGAAATACACTATTTCTCCCCCCCAGCTTTCACTGTAACTAAAAACTGTTCAAGCAAACACAAGTGTCACATTAAAAAAGAAGCCCAACATTTTTGAGAGAAGGCCCATCCCATTTTCTATCAGCAATAATCTTCATGTTTGCTTTGTGCATCCATGACAATTAAACACTTCATTATCCAACTAATGTACAATATATAATTTATAGATACAATTAAAATTATAAAATATTTAAAAGCGCTCCAACATGTTTCAGATCACAGAGGATCCATCATCAGTAAGCCTTGTACAGTGCTTGGCTAAAAATTACAAGAATGGTTCTATCATGTCCATTGATACGGACAGTGTGTGTAATTCACGCACAACAGGTCAGAATATGCTGCCATAACACTAACCTTGTCCATGTCAATGAACACAATAGAACCATTTTTGTAATTTTTAGCCAAGCACTGTACAAGGCTCCCTGACAATGGATCCTCTGTGATCCGAAACATGTTGGAGCACCTTTAAATATTTTATAATTTTAATTGTATCTGTAAATTATATATTGTGCATTAGTTGGATAATAAAGTGTTTAATTCTATCAGCAATGGTAACTAAAGTTCCAGCAGTATGAGCAGTCACTCACAGTCCGTCCGCACTGCACTTTATCTTGTGAAGGGAGTTTGTTACATTACAATGCACACTTTTGTGGTTTACACTTGCATATCTTTCTTATTTGGGGGTGTGTTAATTATTATGAACTCTGTAGCTTTCAACAGTGAAATGAACACAAGCAGCAAGGACCACATCAAACTGGCCAACCAGTTACTTAGAAAGTATACATGTTAGAAATGCACTCTGCATGATTCCCAGCAATAAATCTCAGTAATTCAGAAGTTGGATAAATTTTCAGAATTTACAAATTTCTGCAACTGACAAACTGATATCCACAGTGGTTCTGTAACTTGCATAACAGCATAAAAGGTCTGATCGGTTCCACAAAAATAGTACCATACACTTGGAAGCTCTTCACTTCAAAATTCTAGCCTAAGAGCAAAATGGACATTACTCTGTAAAATGACATGGAAACAAATAAAGTTTAACACTCTTTGAGGCAATGACAATGAAAACTTCTAAATTTATCTCTCTTTGAGGCAATGACAATGAAAACCTCTAAATTTAGCTAACAGAAAGTTAAAATGTGATAGTCAGCACAGATGCAAGCTTGAAATGACAGAACCCAAAAATCTGTTTACAAAAAAATAAAGTTGTACAACAAAAGAAATAACTCTAAAACTTTCATCATTGAAAAACTGACTGTTATTTAATTACACTACTCCACAAATACTGCTCTCGGACATGTCTTACAGAAATACAAACGACGGCACTGAGAGAGTGGCTAATTCTGTTACTAACTGTGTTACTCACAATTTCACTCCAATAATTGTATTTCAGAATCGTACCAACACAAAACTACACTTGAAAATCAAGATTACAAGCTTTTGTTTTAATCCTGAATTTCAGATTCATTTAAGTCTAAAAATCTGTTACATTAAAACATTAATAATTCGTGTACATTCTTGTGCACTATTTCATCCTCATACTTACAACTACCACAATGTTTCCATTTATTCCATTTGCTCCAAATTGCCACCGGATTGGTTGGTGAGATTTAAGGATAAGTGTAACGTTACGTGGGACAGGACTAACACCGTCACCTTGTAACTGTACCAATACGGGCAATGGGCCTCGATTCGGTCTATTTCCCTTCGCACCTGCATCTAGTTCCACCACATACACATCACTAGAATATTAAAAACCAATTTTAATATTAACGTCAAAAATCTTATGCTATGGTGCAAATACATCATTAAAACATGAAATGAATCAGCACCCACATACCTTCATTAAAAACTTGTCATATAATTACACCCACTTTATGATGTTCTAATCCTGGGTATGCAAATTTGATTCACAATCTCCTTAGTACATTCGTATGTATTACTGCCTTTCCAGAAAAATTCACACAATACATCCCCCTGTTTAAAATACTCAAGAAGGAAACTATGTACTAAAATAAAATATGTAAGTGCATTATTAATACAACTAAACATATTCTGTGTATACAAAGATGCACACTCTGTTTACTGACAAGGCTAAAAAAAAAAGTGACACAGAACAAGGCTCTAAAATATACACAGTTGCATTTCATATGTGTTAGGCTCACTGCAATACCCACATATATACTTAGACCTTATAAAGACTAAAAATTGAATTATTAAACTTAACTTTGTAAAACTTCAAAAATAACTCACACTTCATTATCTCCAATATAATCCTCATTGAAGCAACCCTCAGTTTTAATCTGTACAGTTGAATAGGCAGTCAAAACCCTACTCTCTGTCAAGGAGTCGATATCACATTCAGTTCCAAAACCCAGGGTTTGACCTGAGCTCATGACTGAGCCAACCTTCAACTCCATATGATTTGCACCTTTCACCTCTGTATATGATGCTAATCTAGGGAACTCTCTCCTCACATAGCGCTGCAGCGTCTTCTTGTTCGGCCAAATCTTGTGCGAAATGTTGAAGTTGAAATTACCTTCTACAGTAGAACCCTCTGATACCTGTGGACACAAAAATTTACTTAAGTGTGTCAACTATATTCCAGTCTTGGATAAAATGTCCTCTCCAAATAAGGCAACATCAGCAACATCCACTATTTCATTAAACATTTTATACCAGGGATGCACACATTCCAGCACCTGCTCGCCATGGTAACAAAATTTTGAATGGCAGCACTTGAAATTTGTGGATCCTCAATATGGACCTTGCTCCATGTCAACCTTCTGGCACCTAGGACACTGAGATGGCCCCTAGTTTCTTGTAAAATCTGTTCATGTGTTTTACTCCATGCACAAATTGCAGGCCTTAGAGAACTGTGTGTACCAGCCTTGTACTAAATCAATGTGAAATAACTGTTGTGCACTGCTGCATGAAACCACAGAGCACAGTCAGTATTTAGGGCCAGTGAGGTAAGTCAGCTGTCAACAATATTAATCCATAAACTTGTTACTTCCCTAACTTGCAGACAGTCATACCTCAATATCTCAAGTTCATCAATAACAATGGCAGCAAAAAGGCACAAATTAAGTTTCAAGTCTTCCTGCAAATTTTTTGTATTAAACTCTCCTGCATCCAACATACATCAGACAGTTACATGGAATGGTTGCATTGCGAGCGGGAGAGATTATTCTTCACCATAATGATGACGCATCTACTCATCAGTTTTAGAAAGTGTACTTTTCCAAAACCGTAGTATAATCACATTACAGAACATGACTTACTATAATCAGAGGCTGAGGTAATGAATATAAATCAACATTGGTATCTTCCTTGTCATCATAATTTGCTACCAGTTGCCAAGCCACAAGCTGATTTGAATTCAATACTAGAATCAAATGCCCAAGCACTTCAGCATTTGATTCATTGCCACCTCCATCGTGATTGAAGTTTACGCTGAGTCTGACTGGTGAAAGCGTCTGAGATCTCGAATCACGACTGACACGGGAGCTGCTGGTCACAATGTGCAGCATAATAACATGAACTTCCTGCTTGTGTTGAACATCCTGGGTCACGACATGCATCTCTTTGGTGTCCAAATAGTGACCGCGTGACTTTGAGTGAGTCTGGGCTGTTGCAGATTTGTGAAAGATGGAACAACCTCGTGTTTTGCGAGGTGTATCCAACAGAGGAACAAAGTAGGGCGTGACCAAAGAACTTACTATACACAGCTCCGGTTTATCTGAAACAGCAACGTGTGGCACATAATTCAATTATAAACAGAAACCCTTACCATCTGCAGAAAAACACTCTTCATATCTGCGTACTCAGCATTATACCTGTCTAAGGCAGACCTGCAACGGTATATTGCAGAAACACAGATACATTGACACAAAAACAGAGAACCTATAAATACATCACAGATACAGTTCTCACTGTTGGTGCAATGTATTCTATGATAGGCCTTAACTGTTACATCACATTCCATTTTCAACACTCTTTAACATCCCCATATTAAACATTTCCTTTATAAAACTTCCGCCTTGCTTACTTACTAAAAAATTTTCCCTTACTTTCACAAGCATTATATAATGATCAATATATAACACCAAAATCTCTAAGAATTGGACACCAAATATATTACAATACCTATTATTTATTAAAGTGCAACAAACCTGACTGTATTATTCAATCAGGTGATGCAGCATGTGGGAATATTTTAATACTATTAATTTTTGTGTACATGGGGAGGGGAGAATATCTAATAATCAAGCCATATTATGTTTAATTTAATGAAACTCTGATTACAATTATGCATTTTGAAAATTTTCCTCAAAATATTCATGTCGAATGCATATTCTGCTCTTCACAAGTACATATACTTCTATCGTTATTTGTACCAAGTAAGCACACACAAACATATGCAACAGTGTCGAACAGGCAACCCCTCATATTACTTCTTACAAAGCACTCTCTAACTTCCAGGCTCATTCTCTGACATAGTGTCCAGTGGCTGGATATCATCCTGCCCCATTTGACCTGCATGTCCACTACATTTTAAGCAGTACAAATTCCCTTGCTAATAACTTCAATAGACCTGTCTTATAGACATGCTTGGTGGTCCATACTCCAAACTTCATGCACTTTTCCCATTTCCATCATTTCAAATACTCTACCAAAATTTGGCACCTTTTGTCATAATACATGACAGTTTCTGCAATAATGGTCTTCTTGATCCACATACTGTGCACCATGTTTGTTCTGACATTTCAAAGGAGAATGACACCTCCAACTTCATGATGACTGAACTTGGCTCAGGTGGTTGCTAAGTTATTAGGTGGAGGAAATGTACTGATAATATAAAACTGACATGTTTCCCAGACAATTATCATTTTAATGATAACAAGTGTGGAACCATGACAACCTGCATTTATTTGCTTATAATACAAGTTTTTAACTTCATGCAAGATAACTCCCCAACTGCTGTCACAGCCTCCTTTTGAAACATATCTGCAGTACCCTCCATATCTGGAGGCCATCCCCTCCATCAGCAACCTAAGAATGCACCATGCCATGGTGACAAGGGCCCTATTGCAACAGGTAAATTTTACACATGTTTATAACAGTACAAATGTGTGTAGAAAAATAGGATAAACCATGTTTTCATAATAAACAGGAGTAAAAGAACTTTAACTCACCTAAACTTTCTGCTACACTTGATGCACAACACAGTAAAATACTCAATATTAAGAAAACACAGAGTACTGTAGGTTGCATAGCTGCAGGGATCAGCAATCTGTCATACGTATGACAACAATTCTATTTCGTTCACATGGTAGACTCTGCAAAAATTATAAAAGAGTACGCCCGTGAATACAAACAACAAATACCAGATATTTTCTACCAAAATCTACACAGCAGTGTTGATACAGTACCGTACATAATCTCTAAATGTCTTTATCACTTTATAATCTATAATGCTTAATTCCATTACACAACTGTGTATTGTAATGAATGAAAATGTATAGTATTCATTCACTTCCAGCTACCTGAATATGAACTTTAAAGTTTGTTTTGAGATAACAAGGAGTGAATTGACCTTTACATTATGCTAAAGTCTTCCAAGTGGTGTCTTTCATTCAGGTTTCCCCACATGCCCCACCCATCTCATTCTATAGTATTTGATCACCCAAAGTAACATTTAGTAAGAAGCTCCTCATTATTGCTCCCCCCCCCCCCCCCCACCTCAGGCCAGAATGTCTTCCTCGGAGCTCAATCCTCCAACACACTAAGACTATGTTCTTATTTCAGTGTAAGACCAAGTTTTACACCCATATAAACCGACAGGTAAAATTAAGGGTCTGTGTGTTTTAATATTTGTATTTTTATAAAGCAAACTGAACAACAAAACATTCTGGATGAAACTGCTGCAAGCATTCCCCAAAGCTAATCTGCTCTTAATATCCACAAGAACACAATTCTGACTCATTGTTGTCATTCCAAAATACATGAACTTCACCACATTTTCAAAGGATTAATTAGATGTTTTCTTCTTGATATCTTGTCCTGCATTCTTCTCACATGAGGAATGCATACTCTGCTTTCTCATTATCTGCTTCCAGACCAACCTCCTCACTAATAAAGGGTGATTTTGTCTGCAGAGAATGTACGTTTTTGTCCAGCAAAGTAACATCATCAGCATACTGAAGCTGATGTGTACCATTCATTTTCAGTCTACCCTAGCTTCTCAGAACCTTCACAATGCCTTGTTCTACAAGTTGAACAGCACTGCCGATAAAACATCTCCTTGTTACAGGCTATTCTGAATAGCTAATATACAGTAGTATGTTTGCTTATGTGGACTTCACTATTGTTTCACATAAACATATTTTCATTAACCTATGCAGTTTCACAGGTACAACAATCTTACCAAGAATACTATACACAAACTGCCTACTAACTTAATCACAGGCATTCTTTAAGTCTATCAACAGCAGAATTATTCCCCACTGTATTCCGTTTCTCTCAAGCACTTGATATGTGTACAATAGGATCAATACTTGATCTGCTTTGATATGTGTACAATAGGATTAATACTTGATCTGCTATGTATAAAACCACATTGACGATCCATAATAATTTTGTCCACATATGGTGCTGACCTTGACAGGTCACATAACATTTTGTATGTAGTTGATAAGGGCAATATAGCTCAATAATTACTCCAATCTGTTTTATCACCCTTCTTTTAAACAGGCACAATGACAGACTCCTTCCATTGATGACATAATTGCCACTCACTGCAAATATTCTTGAAAATGGAATTCAGAATGTGTTGTCACACCTTCTGACTCCATTCTGACTAAATCTGATGAATACCTGATAATTTACACCTTTTTAGCTTTTTGACAACCACCTCAACCTCAAAGGCAACGGGACTGGATGCTAGTGGCTAGCATGTATTTCAGTCTGGTTGACAACCATGTACGTTCAGTAACTTACAGAAGTGATTCTTTGACCTATATGACATACTGTGGGAATATACATCCAGATCATGCTTCTCATCCTTTACAAAGTGAGTTCTAGAATGGTAACCCTCTTAAATACATTCATGCCTCCAAACTCTCTAGCCAACCATACACCATCTGACATCCCATACTACCCACCACTAAAGCTAACTTATACTTCACGAATTATCTTCCAAATATTCGCAGTAACTCTCCTCACATGCATACCAAGTTCCCAGTTTTTTTAATCCATTTTCCATTGCTTAGGTAAGGTAGCACGACACCTCTAGGTCCTATACGGTAACTGACAAATCAACTAACAATTCTTTGACTTTGATACTTTAACATACACCATCAAGGCATGAGTTGATGTCTTCAGCATCAACACAAATGTCTTCATAAAAACCCTATACAACTGTAAAACTCAAAATGCCCCCTGCCCCATAGATGATAAAATCTGACTACAAGTTTTAAATATTCCACCAACCCCAAAGCACCAGGCGATTAAAATTCCTAATAAAAACTATAAAAGGGATCATGTTGATGTTACATTCCCATGCATGACACTACAACTGTACAGTAGTACTCAAAGTGCTTCCATTACAGTCCCAACATCTCATGCCAGTATTTGTGAGGCACAATAAAAATCAATCCATGAGCTATACAATGCCACTGGTCTGCATGGGCCAACATGAGTTAAGTAGACATTGGAAAAATAATCTCAGTCATTAACACAAATCCTTGAAGTTCGTAACTATGTCTGAATAACACAACAACTTACAGGGCACATGCATACTTTCCATTGAAATCCAGCTCGTATGTTTGTTACAGTAACAAACTGCATCCTGCAACAAAATAAAACCCCCTGCATATAAGAAATGTGGATATGACAAACACGCACACTTCAGATTAGATTTCACAGTTTCATATACCAACATTAACCAGAAATGTATAAAAAACAAGAGGGTTTATCTCACACACATATGTAATTAGAGACAAGTATGTTAACAAATTCTGTCAGACTGGAACAAAATATTGCAATCCATTATAAAGAAAGCAAAGAGGAAAAAGAGTAATCGCACTATTTAAATAAAAATTCCCCTTCTTAAACACTTAAAAGACTACTTTCCTACTGCAGAGATTTCTGTCCTCTGATGGATAGTAAGTATTATACACAACAGCACATATAAGGTATAACACACCACAGACACTCTTACACTTCTTGGACTGGAATTTCTAGGTTGAATATAAAACTGATAGTTAACTGGAGACATGACAAATGCTCAGTAATGTTTGCAATGGAGCCACAGACATTTCTGAACCAATACTGTATGAGGCTAATGGTTGAAAGACTCCAAGTTTCATGGAAATATATTTTATGGAATGTCAATCACGCATCTACATCTTTCAGTTGTAACACAAACAATAAACCAGAAACTTCTAAAACCTCAGAATCTTCTAACATCTTCATTACAAATGGAGAGCAAGGGTACTGCAGTCTTTGGCAACTAAGTATCCGGATGGATTGCCAGGGAATTGTGGATCAATTCCCAGGAAAGGTAAGAGGTTGTCTTCTACTAGGAATGACTGGTGTCTGCCCAATCTCCTGTTAAAATGGTAACAGGGATTCCCTCCCCAGAGACAAAAGTGGGGTTGTGAACCTGACCAATCATCTCCATATCTCCGTCCAGTGGTGAGGTTAATTACTTACTCCATGGTGCAGAGTCCTTCTTGAGAAGCTAACTGGTTTGCAGCTAGTCAAGAAATTCCCCGCATTTCACGGAACCCGAAGTTTCATTACCGCACTCACAAGCGTCCACCACCTGTCTCTATCCTGGACCAGCCCAATCCAGTCCATATACCCACATCCAACCTCCTGGAGATCCATCCTAATATTATCCACCCATCTATGCCTAGACCTCCCCAGTGGTCTCTTTCCCTCCTGCTTCCCCACCAAGACCCTATACACCCCCCTCTCCTCTACCCATACACGCCACATGCCCAGCCCATCTCATTCTTCTCGATTTTATCACCCGCACAATATTGGGTGAGGAGTACAAATCATTTAGCTCCTCGTTATGCAATCTCCTCCATTCCCCCAATACCTCGTGCCCCCTAGGTCCAAATATTCTCCTCAACACCATGTTCACAAACACCCACAGCTTCCTTTCCTCCCGCAATGTCAGCGACCAAGCTTCACACCCATACAAAACAACAGGCAAAATTATAGTTCTATATATCTTCATCTTTAAATTTTTGGATAGCAACCTGGAAGACAAAAGGTTCTGCACCGAATGATAGCAAGCATTTCCTGACCTCAATCTGCTCTTAATTTCTTCCGCAATAGAATTTTAATTTGTTAAAGTTGTTCCCAAATATTTAAACTCTTCCACCCTCTCGAAGGTACTATTATCAATCCTCACACTGTTATTTCATCCTGCATTCTGATCTCGAGATATGGCAATGTACTTA
>Ga0123352_10012803_pt1 | contig 13286 bp, 10 predicted proteins | sample TergutLab28metaG_FD_89700 | JGI IMG/M metagenome (GOLD analysis project Ga0123352, IMG submission 89700) | Labiotermes labralis P1 segment gut microbial communities from Petit-Saut dam, French Guiana - Lab288 P1 | ecosystem: Host-associated > Arthropoda: Insects > Digestive system > Gut ... | reverse complement strand
TTTATATTTTTATTTGATTTTGTGATCTCTTTTTTTTTTTTTGGGGGAAATTTTTTTAAACAACACGCTTTTATTTGGATAAAAATTTAAAGGGGTCCCCCCCCCCCCCTCTTCTATTTTTAAGTTGCTGAATTGGGAGAAAATCCTCATCTTACATTTGGATAAGTACAGTAAATCTGATTGTACTGTGACCTTACCCATGATTTTGTGCGGTTAAATTTCCACACTTGTACTAGAACACCGATATACCTGTTTGAAATTTCGGTATGGTGTGTGGTTATCAGTTTAATAAAGGTACCTTTTTGTTCCTGTGATGTGTGTTTAGATACGGGTTCAGTCACTGCAGATGTCTTCATGGAAATGGGTTATGAACAACGCTGCCAGAGTGAGGTTGTGCGACAGACAAAGGGCTCGAAAGTACTTGGCATGGCTGTCAATCCTGTCTGTGAGAGGAGAATAGGTGTGTGATTCTTCTATATGTAAATTCACATTACATTTTTGGCAATTGCCATTTAACTGCAGTCATACAAGATATTTATTGTTTAAAAATTCATTTGAACTCTGTGTGAATTATTTGTACTCATTTCTTCCCCAGCAAAAAGTGACTGCTATAGACATACAGGAGGTGATCTGAAAGATTCCAGATAATATTAGTTCAGAGTTAATGCCTTCATGATTTGCAGTGGCACCTTGTATAGATTCCTTGCTGCAGGTTCACACCCAGAACATGGACCCAGCTTGTATTTGTTGTGTATTTGTTACACACACACATGTAGTATGTTGAAACTCTTCCATAATGTAGTATGTGAAGTCTGTGAGATTTGAATTTGCCAGTTGTGTCCAACTTTTCATGCCTTTTCAGTGTCCCTTCACGACTACCTGACATCCTGGGTGCAACAGGGGGCACAAATGGCACAGCTGCCCATGTGCCAGAGTCCCAGGGGTAGAAAAATAGATATTTTAAAGAAAAAAATGTGATTTTCTGCCATCAAGATATTTTAAATTATTCAGCCAAGGAAAAAGGAAATTCAATAAACAGTTGTGATTATTTACAAATAGATAATATATGTAAGGGGTGGTCATTGTAGCTACTGGCCCCAAGCATCAAAGAAGCTGGCCACGCCACTGTCTGGTACTGCCCAAACCTATCCCCATTAGTTTGCCTGTCCTTTCCCATCCTTTTCCATGGAACTGCTGTCCCCATATTTGTCCCTGTTTCCATTGTTTGGTTATTCTGGGACTTCAGAATCTTTCACGATGAAGACATTATATTCCTGTGAAGTGTTGGGATCTGTTAACTCTGCTACAGAGTGTAACATCTCAGAAAACCAGAATCCTGTGGGCAGTTATTTATAAGATATGAGGACATACATCTATTTCCTGTTGTAGCTTTATTCATTAACACTGGAAAGATTGTGTTCCTGGAGATGCGTCCAGCCAATGCAGAACTACCATTCTCCCTGGTGGCCAGCCCTGGTATATTATCCAATCTGTTGGTAGATAACACCAGTAAAAGCAACGTGTGCGCTCAGCGCAAGGAAACCCTCAGTGAGCTAGTGGGACCACTAATGAATGTAAGTTGAACAAAACACACAATGGTATACTAAACTGATACATATGTGGGACTCTTTCCATTGTCATGGTTTGTGTTAGTGCAAGATTTTGAGTTAGAGACAAGCACACTCTAATGGATTTAGTGGAGTAAGTTTCAAGTTTTAGTTTCTTACTTGATGTCAGAGGCATTACCATCTTCTGTAGGGCATGTGAACAAAAAGGTAGGTAATGGAGGAAGTTCAATACATGTATCAGTGACACACCATCACCACAATGTGTACACTTCATGGCTTCAACTCTTTCTTTTTCTTTCAAAAATTAAATAATTTTTTCTAAAAAAAAAAAAAATAACAACTCTTATCCAATATTTACTACTCAGTACATTGACTAGAGTACAGGCTTAATGACCAGGGAATCTCGGTTTGATTTTCAGGGGGGTGGGGATTTTTCTGTTCTCCATACCATTGAACTGCCTATCACATAGGTACCAAGGTATTATTTCCATTGAGGTTAAGTGATGAGGGCATGAGGCTGACATTTGACTTCCACAAAGTGCAGAAATAAAGAATGTGGGGAGCCATACCGCTACTCTATGTATAGTCTTCATGGATTGGTGTGTAATTAGGAACAGTAACAGCTTCTTGTTACCTTACCTTGACACTCAGCATTTGCTGTCTGTTGCTATTTTCATTGTCTTGTTCTGAAAAGTTAAACTATATTGATGTATCTGGTGTATATAATTTAAATATTTGTAGGTGTGGTAAAAGCTGTTCACACACACACACACACACACACACACACACACACACACACTGGTTCAATGCCATTCCGGGCAAAGACCGGGCGTAGATCTAGTTGTTAAATACCTGTTAGACCATCAAGAATGTTTTGGAGCCAATGACTTACCATGTGCTTTGTACTTTTTCAACTAGGAGTGTGGTGTTCCTGTATCACCATTGCGACTACTGGTGATGGGGATGCTGACAGGGGCTGCCTCACCACTGACCGTGATACGAATGTGTCCGCCTTTAACAACTCGCAACTGGCAACAATATACGCCTCTTATGGCTGCAGGAACCACCACTGGCCTCATACAGATAATCAATATGGCGACAGGCACAGTTGATAAGGAGCTGACTGTCCATTCCTACACTGTCAGGTACAGAATGGGTTTTGAATATTGGCCTTAATACTGAACATGAAAAATGTGAACAGGAGGAGGGCATTTTGTTTAGTGCAGGTGACAGAAGCCCTTAAACAATCATGGCAAGAAGTGTGAGAGCAGATTATGTGCTATTATATGCAAAACATCCATCATGTATATGCAGCATGAATTCAAGAGGCTGTTCAACACAGGCTCCAACATAACAGAATTCTGCACTGATACAGAGAGTTCAAGGAAGCAGGAGTGTATATCATAAGGGTGTTAGCAGGCCAGCCGCAAGTATGAAGTTTGTCAGTTCTCTACAGGCAGCATCAGAACAAGGTCCATTGAAATTGTTGTGATGGTTATTGCTTGAGGCACAGGTACCACACAGCACCTGTCAGTGTTTTGGCAGTAGTGCCAAGGCTTGTCTTAAATTGAATGACCTCTTGAATTCACATTGTGAACACATTATGCTTATGTTGTGCATACCAAATCATGCACATCATTGTGTGTTGGATTGTTATTGTCAAGTTTGTCTCTGTTTTGCTGCCAACAGCATTGAACTGAAGTCCTGCTTCTATCCATTTTTTAAATATTTCCCAGTGGTTTCTCTGTCAGTTTGTCCACATAAACTTCCTATTAGGGTAAAAAATTATGGGATACATATATGTTAATAAGTTAACTTTTTTTACAGGGGAATAGAGTGGACAAATCTAACAAGTTTCCTGTCTTTTGCATACCCAAATGTGAGCAGCACACAAGGGCAAGTTCGCAATGAATTGTTTCTCACAGATACTCTAACTGGAAACTCGTTGCCTTTGAGAACAGATAAGGGCGATGAACCCCCTATAGACATGGTGCGGGTGTCTCCACTCAAGTGAGTACCAAATTACATGCATCTAAATTAGCCTGTCTATACATGAGTTCCATTGTGTATCTGAAATCAGAATAACTTTTCCATTGCATAAGTGTAGTGTGGCTGGAAAATCAGGAAGGAATTGAAGTTCCATATGGACCCCTCCCATACGATGTGTTTTTGGCCAACTGGTACATAACATGCCTGGGCGCAGTTACATGACCCACTGGTTTAATGATGCTATAGACCTGGGTGTCATTTTTTCCCTTTTGTTTCTTATCCTGTCTTTCTTGTTTTTCCTGTTTAATTTGTACGTTATTTCAGGCAGTATTTTGTTGTAATATTGAAGGATGGACCATTTGAGCTGTGGGATCTACGTAACCTGTGCATATTACGCACCATGCCCAAGAAATTTCCTACTGTCTCGGCTCTGGTGAGTCTCACTTTTTTGGTTATGTACTGTTGGTTTCAGGCCACATAGCTGGTCTCTTAAGTGTTAAAAGTTGGTGCTTTCTTTCTAAAAAGGTACCTGAATTTTATCAATATTTTATGTAATTTGTAACATTTGTTTTCCTTTGCACACCATGAAGTCCCCCAAAACAATGACTGGATGTGATTTTGATGGAGTGTGTAATGGTGCTTTGAGATACTGTGTTGCACTGTGTAGGCAGATATAGGAATGCAAACACTAAAAATTTTGCGTATCATCCACCACATGTCTTTTGCATTGAAACCTTTGCTCAGGCATTGCACCCTATGACTGATGTTCTGATAAAATTTTTTGTTAGAAATTTGGTGAAAACGTCACACCCAAATTGGCAGTACTTTGCATTCACAGTCATGGGAAATAATGCTTTCTTTTATTCGTTTGATTTTATTTGTAACAACCAGAATTCATGTTATGACTTCATTTACTAAACCTTAAAATCAAAGGTGTTTTCTGAAACCTGCAGGAATGGTCTCCAATTCATAACCTCAAGTCTCTCAAGAAGAAGCTGGCTTCTGTTGAAGAGAAGGAGCAGGCTGAACCCACAAACCTAGCAGCCAGTGCTCCTGGAGGGGAACTTGGTGAGCCTCTTAACACATTGCATTATGTTGCCATAGGAGTGCTGTGAACAGGTTATAATACAGGCACTTTTTACAGGGAGAGGAGATGGTCCTGATAAGCAGTTGGTTGCTAGAGAACATTTTGTGTTCAGTGACTCAGAAAGTCAGCTCCACCATTTCTCAGTTGAAGGAAATATTGTCCGAGATGGCATTAAAATACCGCTCGAGGTACAGTATTTAGTGTATTGGTACTGAGGGTTATTTATTGCTGTGTGAATGTATGGAAATTTAATATCTGCAGTATGCACAAAACATAAATTTGGAATGAGAAACTCTATTTATGTACATAATTCATGCACCTTTTTATCCAGAAATTTCTGTCAGAAAGATATGGTGCTGAAATTGTATGAATACTACTTCAGAGAGAGTAAATCTGCATATCAAGTGCAGGTTAGGAAGAGCATGCTTAGGTGATGGCTGCAAAATGTATAATTTCTGTTTCTTTCTGCTTAATGATGTTACAAAACCATCATTTTGGCTTCATGTTTCTGCTGCTACCTGTTCCCCATGTTTCATGTTTGGCACTTCCATGCACTGCTTCTTGTTGCTGCTGTCATAACATAAGACCACTTGAAGGATACAGATTTCTTGTTTATGCTGAATGTAGCAAGGCACCTGACAGCGGAACTCCATGGACAGTTTGATTTTTGTGTTGGCTTCCTCTCTACCTCTTTTCAGTTTCTTGAGACATGCTGCCTGTGTTTACTGAGTGGAGGCCAGAGCCTCTAGGCATAAGGGAGTGAAGAGTTACAAATTACATGATTACTAATGTGTATTCACATCTTTTGAACAATAAAGTGTGGTGAAATGTTTGAGGTAAAAAAGACCTTTATTTTTTATCCCTTCCTGTTTCACCTCCCTCTACCAAGAATTTCTTGTCAAAAAGTAGGGGTGTGTAAATTATGCATCATGAAGCCATACTTTCTCTCCCTATATGCCTTCCTGGCATATTGCTCAGGTAAACACAGGTCCTACTTGACATTATAAGAACACTGGACAAATGAAATAATTTAATTTACTGTTTGTCTTTGTATGAAGTAGGCATTTTGTTGTGTTTTGAGTAAAACTGTTAGAAGTTATTGTATTTTATTTCAGCCAGGTGTTGGAACAGTGACGTGTATAGCATTTAAAAATGATCAGATTGTACAAGGTGATGTGGATGGGATGCTGAACATCTGGGACTTGAAGGCCCACACTTCTAAGAATATTCACACAGGTCGTGGATGGATCAAGAAGATGCGCTTTGCTCCAGGCAAAGGGAATCTCAAGCTGCTTATTCTGTTCAGTGATGGTGTTGACATTGTTGATTTGAAGAAGGTACAGTCAAATGTTGCAAGAAACCGAAATTTTGCTGGTGTTAGAAAATTAACGCATGCACATTTTTAAAAATCTTTTCATCTAAAGACACCAAACATTGTACCTTCATGTTGGGTACAGGGTGATAGTGAATTGCAAAATCCTGGGTAAGATAGCTGGGCCTGTTTGAGAGAGAACTGCTTGAAAGGCAGAGTGATTTTAATTGCTGTAATTTTAACACCTGGTGCTTATAATTTCAGTTCTTATCTCATTCAGGACAGGCTTTGCTTCATTGTTAATGCTGTTTAGGGAAACAAGTGTAGTTTGTTATTAGAATCATGCAGAACAAGTAAAAACAGTCTGTGTTAATAATTTAGGCACGTATTCGCACTGCAGTTGCAGAAAGCACATATTAGCCTCATTTTGTCTGTCTGTCTGTCCTCGAACAGTGCAGCTCACACTGGACAGTTTTGTAAAGTTTTATTTTTAGGATGTTTATTAACCTTTGCCAAAACTTACCATTTTTAGTCAAAATCAAACAAGCATTTCAGGCACTTTTCATGAAGACTTTTGTCCATTTATGGTATCTTGTCATTGCCAGTCTTTATAATTAAGGCAGACTGTGTTCTGTGTGATGTTCAGTCTGAGACTAAGAAGCAGTTGACAGTTTATTGTTTAAAACTGGTAACTCTTTCTTTGGCCTCAGTTCCTATCTCACAGAGACACAGTCTGTCTCCGCTATAAAGATTGAGTATGATCAAGTGTAAATCTATTCCTAAGACACAAAGATGACGAGTAATGTGTTGTGTCAAATGTGGAAAGTTTTCCTGAATCTTGGAATGTATATGGCTGTAAGTTTTCTTGATGATATTCACAAATTGAAAATATACAGACAATAACGGGGCACATGCTCCAAAATTGTAAGACTGCAGACATTTCCTGACTTGTTTTGTGGTATACCTGGTGGCATGTATGTGTATATTAAAACACCGGAATTTACAGGATGAATGGTCTTGAGTCCTGTGGTTCAACTGTGTGACTTCACAATACATGCACGTTCTCAGCACTAAAATGTAACAACAGTGTGCCACATTGGTATGTTTGCAGGACTGTCTTCCATGACTAAGCTAAGTTTGTGTTTTACAAGGGTGAGTCAAATGAAAACCATAAATTTTGTAATATAATTGTGTGTTGATTTTTAAGGTTTTCAGTTGACTCTCCCTAGTAATAAAAAGGATGTTCAAGAAGCCTGCAGTGATGAATTATGTTCCATCTGTTTGTGACACAACACATTTCTTGTCTTTAGTAACTAAATTATCTCAGAGAGGTTCATCCTTTCAGTTCTAGGTCAGAATACTCTTGTATAGATTTGGTACATTTCTGTCACAAGTGTTTATAATTTATAATGCTGTTGAAAATTTACAGCACTATGAAAGAATCTCACAGCTTAAATGTCCCAAAGATATGGTTAAAGTTTTGGATATAGATTGGGCTGCATCAGACAAACCAGTGCTGGCTACTCAGGATGGATGTCTCAGAATAATGGACATGATTCTGGCTACAAGCTCTTCTCCGCTCATGGATTATGAACTCCAAGGTACAAATTTACACTATATGTTACCTATTATCAGTGTTAAGGTGATACTACTTGCAAGTGTTTAATCTGCAATGTTGGAACGAATTTCAGATCCAGTGTTCTGCCCATCACTCCTGCCTGTGTCCGCAGCAACTAATCTCCAGGTGCTTCTGTCTGCACAATTCTGGAGGGATGCATACTCATTTGATTTCTGTACTGGAGATGGCTTCTCAGAGCAGGAGTTGCAATGTAGGAATGATATGATGTATTTGATTGACTTATTTTAGCTCATTTTTATATTTTATGCTGTACATTTTTAGATGGGAGGAAAGAAGATTAAATATTTTGAAATGAATTGTAGCCACCATTCCTTGAATTTAATTTGCTCTGTGTTTTCTCAGAGATGTAATTTTAGTTTTTAAATATCATTTTCAGGTTTTGTAAGGTGCCACATTTCTTAAGAATTTATTCACAAATTGAAAATCTGGAGATGGTGTTTGTTGAACAGTGGGATTTGAGCTGACTGGTTTATAGGAGTGAAGTAAAACTGACATTTTAGACTTTTAAAACCCTTGTCAGATGTACTTAATGCACTGTATTTATAAACATGTACACTACATGATTTCCTGTATGGAAAATTACACTAAAGGAAATAACATTTTATACTGATATATTTATTTTGTAATGCAGACTACAAGAGGTGTGGAAATATGTGTAGATGTTTTATTTTATCATACAGTTGCTTTTTCTGTCAACATCATGGCCTTGGTTTGATCCCAGGTCAGTCAATGTAGAATTTAGGGTGGACAAAGTGTCAGTGGGATGGGTTTTCCTTCCAGTCATTATCATTTCACCAGTGCTCCATACTCATGTTTCCTTTATCACTCACTGGCATATTATAATCTTGCCAACTGAAATTGTCATTAAATTAAACAGACAGCATTCATGTCATGGAACTTAGATTAGGCACTGCTTTTGTTGCACATAGTGGTGAAAGAACAGCTGGACCAAGTAGATGAAGAGCAGCTGCAGTATCTGCAGTGCTGCCCACAGGGTACAGCTGAGAGAAGTTTGATAGCTGCACAACTATTTGGTGAGCAGTGCGAGATTGATTTCTGGACGGTGGCACTGTACTATCTTCAGGCTTCAAAGCTGGAGGCCAGAAACAGGTGCTACTTAAGTACAGTATAATATTAAGTTTAACAGTACATGTTTTGTTCTTCTGATACTTGGTCTTATGGTTTATTAGATAAGTTTGGGCAGCATGTGCCTGAAGTTACAAGTGAACACATTTTGTCATGGTTTAGGAAGCAGGAAAATAAGAATAAACATTTTTATTCTCTTATACATTTTCTACCTGACTTATGATTTATTTTTCAGCATCCAGTGCCTGATATTTGGAAATTCTGTGGCATCTAAAAATGTCTGTGAAAGTGTTATATTTCAGTAGACATGAGTTATTTTGGGTACTGTGCTGTAATTGAGAGCAGCATTTTTTATAAGGCTAAATTGGTTAGGACCCCCCCCCCCCATCAAACACATCTGTTATATTGGAAGAAACAGAGATGATGGACGGTGTCAAAAATGATGGACTTGTTAATTGTAACATTTTCTTTACCAGTATATCTCTGACATTCTGCAGGGAGTATTTTTATCATATCCCTGAGTGTGGCAGCTGTCACAAATCATTATTGCATGTGGAGCTTCCCTCCATCAGGAACTGAGAGCCAGCTTTTTCTCCTGCAGTTACTCCCCTTACACCAGAGGCTGATGTTAATGTCATGTAAAGGAACTTCATGAACTGCATGGAGATTTTTTTTTAACACCTATGTGCATTATTGTGCCTGTTTGTGTTCCAAGTTTTCATATTTGTTTTTGTTGAGCAGGGAACCTCTATATCAAAATTGTTTCATTATTCAGTACATTGTTCTTCCATGCAATTCTGCTGGTGCAGGACATATTTGATGAAACTTCCAGTTACATTTTTTCTGTGACATGTACCTGACATAAGTATTGTGGGATATAATCTTTTTTCAATGGAATACATCTCATAAGCATGCTGAGACCATTTGAGGTTTATGTGTATTAAAAAGTGACTAATTTATTGCTATTTCCAGTTCCTCATTTGTCAGTGGTGACAAGCGAGCAGCTGTCATCTCTCATACCCACATATGCTGAGTTCATATTTCACTGTGCTCGGTGATGTGATAAATACACCTCTGTGTATTTATAAGATGTGAAATATAGAGCATTGTCCAAACAGTTACCTTAAATTTGAACTTGTGCCACTTTTCACAGATTTTTTGTTCTTGTGGGTGCTGTCAATTGTATTGTACATATTTGGATATCATCTGTGTGTGATTGGAAATGATGGACTGACAGACATAGGTCGATTATTGCTATTGTATGTGTGATATCAGTCTTTTTCATTGCTGATGAGATGAATACGCAACTTTGTGTTTGCAGCAAGGCAGCAGATATGGACCAAGTGACAAAGGGTGACCTGCAAAATACAGGCTCACCATCAGTGCTTGATACAAAGAGAATTAACAGATACCCACACCTTCAGCCGCTGGATACATGTTATGATGATCTCTGTGACCCATACACATATCAGGTGAGGATAACAGTGTACTTTTGAACTGAGGAGACACATGTTTGGAGGAGGTGTAACTAATCTTATTCAGTGTCTGCATAGGTAAGAAGATTGGAAGCAACAAGGATAATCCAAGGTAGCTGATGATAGCTCTGATGTAATGAAAATGTAAATGAACAACAGGCCTCTTAGGATTGTGACGATACTTGGGTAAAGTGAGACATGTCTCCTTTGGAAGTCATCAGTGTGGAATGTGTATATATTACATATGTTGTCCTGTTGTAATAGCGTGGGTTTCTGATTGCTAGTATGTAGCCTTAGTTTGCCATGGCCTTCTCTAGTAGAATAATCCTCATTCAGGTCAGTTTTGATATTCCATAAGTGAGGAATGAGTCTTGTTAAGTAGGCACTGTTGCAGAGATAAATACTTCTTGCTTTTCCTATCCTTTCTTAACACACGCCAGGATCGTATCTTCCAACTCAACATGACATCTCAGCTCATTTGATACTACATAAGTCATGCAGCTGATACAGTGGATGGTTTGACCTTTTTACAGTATTGGTGCTGGAGATTCAATTCATGTGGGATGTGGAATTGTCACCGGATGTGTAGATCCTGAATATTTGAAGTTTTGTAATGTTTTCATCTTCAGGGTCAAGTAGGCCACTCATCATCGATCACTTGGCACAAAAGATGAAAGTGCCTTCAAAACATCAGCAGCTACTTCATCCATAGACCCATTACATCCTAGGAGAATTGAATCTCTAATTGGTACTGCATTGTAGAACAGCTGATTAATCCCTCAACAACCTGCATTTCCACATGTAAAGAAAAAAAATCCCTAGAAATTCATTATATATATATATATATATATATGTAGGCAGCAAGGAAATTTACTGTATTTTTATGACATGCTGCATAATCTCTTGTTTTTTTTTTTGTGCAGAATGCCATTCCTGTTCAAATAATTTTCCCATTTTTTTTAATAAACATTGCACTAAATTTAATTACAAACTTGGTTGTGTAAAGATTAAACAAAACAAGAAATTTGAGTGGCTGTTGTCTATAGTTATGAACATATTTTGCATGGTGATTTATTTTTGAGATTTTATGCAGAGACTTCAGCTGGAACGAGTAAGTTTGCATGATAGCAAGCGAGGGGATTACCAGCATACAAAGAAGGTGATAGAACAGCTTATCTTGCTAGGAGAGATGGACCGTGCAGTGCAGTTACTGTTGGAGACAGAACTGGAGAACCCTAACTACTACACTGATGCCATCAAGTAAGATCTGAACCATTTACAGTATTTTTGTCACAATGTATTATACTAGTTCCATTCTGAAGGCATTTTTTTCCAACCTCAGTTCCCCTTTCATTTTGTCGTGTCTTGACTGCACATATTGTCATATCTTAAATGTGTTCAGTTGTAGTACTGAGCAAGTTGGCTCTAGTGGTAATGATTCTGGCTAGTAGTCAGGAGACGCTCAGTTGAGATTGTGACCAGGAGCAGCTATCATGACTCAGACGAGAGTTGTTTTGTATTGCCCATTATATTTGGTTTGTGAATGAAGTTGCTCATCGGGGTTAGGAGTTGGGTTTTAGCGATGTTATTGATATTTCTAAGGAATTGACATGTATCGTTCATCCCTAATTAACAGAACGTTTCATTCAGTGTTTCTGATTTTTTTTTTGTCACAGTGTTATTTGAGTAATGAAGCTGTACTGAAATATTAAAATGGTTATGAGCAACTGTAAGACTCTTGGAACAGCAGTCATAATTGAGATATCACAAATAATATTTAGGTAACATTAAATTCTTTTTAATATGTGGTTGACCAGTACTGTTTTTTTACTAAGGAAGTATTCAGGTCTTGGATAAAAAAAATATCATCAATGAACTTTAGGAAATATCTCATATTACTTTATATCATGGGTTTTAGCAGTGTTTAATAGAAAACAATAATTTAATAAACATTATTTTAATGATTTATGAATTATAATGAATTGGAAATAACTCATGAGAGACACTGTTGTTAGTGTGTAAATGTTATGTTAATCCCACAATATGAGTCAATTTCTCAAAAAGTAATAAAGTACTAATATTTCAATCTTCAGGGCATGTTTGGTTGCAACAATCCAGTCAACAGGAGCGGCACAGAGCACCATCAAATTAGTGGCAACAAACCTTATTGCTAATGGCAATGTCTGGGAGGGCGTACAGTTGCTCTGTCTAATTGGCAAGGGGCTAGATGCATGTCGATATTTGATTTCCTATGGCCTATGGGAAGCAGCTGTTTGGCTGGCCAAGTCAGTACTGCCAATAGCAGAAATGCATGAGGTGATGCGCAAGTGGGCTGATCATCTGTGGGGTAATGGAAATAAGGTTAGTATTATTAATCACCAGCATTATAAAATGTGCAAAGATATTACCAAAACATTTGTCTTTTGTTGTGCCCTTCCCCAAGGATTAACGTGACATTTTATTACAGTTCTCACAGTCGTGAATATGATGATTACAGTTTCCTGAGGTTTTATGTCATACAGGTTATTGTGCATCCCAGAAACCTGAAATTGTAAATACACAAAGTGATTGGGAAGTGTGAAGTATTACATACTGACAGAGCTCTGTCAATGACATGGCTCACCTGACATTGTTAATGTAGTGTATAATTGTGCTTTGTCTGTAACTCAGATCAGGAAATCAGGATGTACAGAATTACTGGGTAGAAACTCTGACCACTAGGAAGATAAGTGGATGGATGGTATTAAACTAAATCTTTCATGAATAAGATGTGTGCACTTTGTACAAATATTGAAGCTGAGTGTGTCTTAGAAATTCTGTTAATGTGAATTGCTTTCACATGCTCCTTTCTTTCTTTCAGCTGAGAAGCTGAAAGAAAGTGTTCCCTTCCCTTTGGTTCTAAAATACTTGTTGCTGTGTTTGTAAGGAAAGTAAATAGTTTCACCAAACGAAGATATTTCCACCCTGTTGTGCACTTTTTGTTGCTGTTTCAAGGTATAACTGTTGATAAGCTCAGTCCTTAACTCTGAAGTGTGGTAATGCAATGTCTGTTTCAAGAACAAGGCACTACTGGTGATGCTGTCAATGTGCCAATTTGAGCGTGTGTTGGAACTGCTGGGGGCTCAAAAGT
>Ga0123352_10012799_pt1 | contig 13289 bp, 6 predicted proteins | sample TergutLab28metaG_FD_89700 | JGI IMG/M metagenome (GOLD analysis project Ga0123352, IMG submission 89700) | Labiotermes labralis P1 segment gut microbial communities from Petit-Saut dam, French Guiana - Lab288 P1 | ecosystem: Host-associated > Arthropoda: Insects > Digestive system > Gut ... | reverse complement strand
TTTTTTTCTTTGTTTTGGTGTATTTTTTTATTTTCCGTAGTAAAAAAAAGACTTCTACTGTTAAATTGAAAAGAGAAGAGGGGGGGGGGGGGGGGGGGACACTTCATATGGAACACCTGAATTGATGTAGAACATCTTAATTTGTCAATTCTAGCATGTGTAGAACATGATTTTGTTAAGAGTCTAAATCTTTCTTCACTGATAAAGTAATGTGCTACCTCAAAACTTTGAAAGGTGAATATGTGCAATGTATATTCTTATGTTGCTTGAGAAAAAACAAATTTTTAATTTATTTGTTGTTGTATCAAGAGAAATATTTTCCATTGTGATACCATTCCAAGTTACATGGAAGCTGTGACAGTGAAAAATAGTAATTACATTTTTCTTCACCTCCCTCCCCTTCTCCAAGAAATTAAATTTGATGGCTAGCACCCGTAGAGGATTTTAATTACCCACTGACCATAATGTCAGTAATCACTACCATGGAATCTGTAAATCTTTATTTTTTCTTCATTGTAACTTTTATCTTTAAATTAATATTAGTACAATAATAGTCATTTCCAACCTCTGGAACCTGTTCTGAGTCAAATGAACCCATTTGGTGCATACTCACACCATATTTTGAAATCTCTTTTATAATACCCTCCTACCTGTTCCTAGGTCTTTGAGATGGGCTCTTCCTTTTAGGTTTTCAGGATGAAATGGAGTCTGCTTTTCTTGTGTCTCCCAATTTTTACCAAATATATTATGAAACTTAGCACTATTGACATGTCCATCCTCCTGTTTCTGCCGTGCTTCTTGTTTAGATGTTCTCCTCAGTTCCCCTTTCTCAAACAAGTATGAAAGAACAGGTAAAACTATACATTTGAGTGGTGTACACTTTCTTTTTTTTCATATGTAGACACTGTTTAGACCCTAGATTATGTGAATGGTAGTAAGGATTCCCAAAGTTCAGCATTCCTGAGGATGGAAATTTCAGTTTTCTACTTACCAAATATCTGATCTTTGTCACAGCTTTGAAGGATGTATTAGATTATTTTTATACTATTTTCTTGCCACACATTCTGGTGAAGAGACATGAACATATGCTTATTTTCTCTGTATGTACTTCTAAGCTAGCCCTGCTACTAGAAGGCCATACAGCAGGGATGGCATACTTTTTTTTTTATTGCCATGAATGCTGTAAAGTTTGATAAAAGTACATTACGTGCCTGTTGGATTGTTGAGCAGCAAGAAGGGTGTTGGGTGCTGCAGGCATTTTAAATAGCATATGTTTGCCATAATTAATATTGTTTTTAAATTTTATTTGTTCAAACTAATTTACCAGTCGTAACATAAGGCATATGAGTAATACATTATAGCAGACCTTCCTTTATGAAATCATGTGTTACAGTGTCATGTTTTCATGAAAATAGTACTGTGACAGCCCTTGCTTAAGGCGCAGTAGGTTCCTCACTCAGCAGGTACCTAGGTGTAAAGTAATACATAATGTACTTTGACCATACTTTTCCCTATTTTGGAGCAAATTGTTACTCTGATATTTGAATTGTGTTTGGAAAGGGTGATGTATGTTTTAAAAATGAAATTACGGGTAAAAAGAAAAGGACAGTAATGTGTCTGTTAGAGTGAGTGGAGGAATTGGATATGGTGGACAAGAGAATGGGCATTGCCGTGCCCAGGCACTATTTCGGTATAAACTAATTGACTATTTATTACATAAAAAAATTAAGATAAGGTCAGGGGAAGTGTTAAAGCAAGTGCTACATTGAGTGCAAACACATCTTGCGTAAGTCCTTGAGGTCCTTTCCTCCAAAATATGGAAATGATCTTGTGTGTATGGCTGGAAGATAAGACACAAAAGTTGTAGTTGGTGAGTGGTACTGTGGGGAGAGATGAAGGCCATGTCATTGAAGCCTAGTTTGAAAACCGTCAAAATTCCAAGAATAGAGATTTGAGGGTCATCCTTGTCCTTGATAATGTCCTGGGACATCTGAATACAGAAGTTTAGTATGTGTCCAGTTTCACCACCTCACTCCTGCGGCCACTCAGCAAGGCAACATTTAAGAGCTGTTACACTTGCCACACCTTCCCCTGTGTTGAGAATGCAAGTGAGGAGACCCTTGTTAGGGTTGGTGGATGCTAGAAATTGTGCAGCATAGCTAACTACATAGTAAATGTACAGGTGACCATGGCCAAGCTGAAGCTCACAGCTGTAAATGCCTTCTAGAAGATGTGTTGGCTTCCAGGTGTTTCCCAGCCAGCAGGATGAAATAGGAGCATTCCGTTGTTAGCATATAACATAGCAGGAGAATGGTTCCCAGATTTGTAGGAGGCTGATTTCCAGGAAGTTTTCAATGCTTATACATCTGAGTTAACTGATGAGGGCCTTGAACAGCTGATAGCACATACTAACACAGAAGATAAGGAAGATGCTGATGCTATTGTGGAGAGACTTTAGTTTACTACCAGTGCTCTGAAGAAAGGCCTCCAGATGGTGGATGAAATAGTTGATCTTTTCCGAGATTTTACCATTTCATGAATAGGTGCCTAAAATGCAAGCAGGATATGGAGGCTGTCATGGCACCATACAACAAGGTGTTTAAGAACTTGCAGAATGAGGTGAAGCAGTCAAAGATTGCGTGTTTCTTCACAAAGTCTTTTGCACTCTTCATCATTTGATCTCTCTGACAACTTTATATCAGGAACACTGTCTCCATCTATGTACCTCTCTACCAAATTGCACACATTCACATACTAGTCATTACCACGATAACTTCACATTTCATATGGTTTGTTCTGCTTTCGAAGTTGGATGCCCTACAGTATCCTGATATTATAATTTTCCCATCTCAGTTAAATGGTGGTATGATTTTGGGTACATTTGTAAAACACATTGATTTATTTTGCTAATGCATCAAGGTTGGACTGCTGAGGAAATGTGATCCAATTCCTAGCAGTGGCAGGAGATTTTTCCCTTCTCCATAACATCCAGACTGGTTGCAGGTCCCACCCAGCTTCCTTTTCAGTGGGTAATGGGGATTTTCTTCTGGGGTAAAGGAGAAAAGTAGTCAGTGTGTGTGAAGCAAACGTCATACCTAAAGTAACTTTCAGGTGAGACATCCGCGTTGTTTTGTATAGAATTATAAATATAAACAGTATATAGTTAAACACAACTCAATTAATGATTTTATTAAGGTGTATTTCTTACATTGTTTTGTTTGACATGTTTCGGCTGTAGTTATGAGCCATCTTCAGGTTGATTACTCTTCTTAGTAAGGTAAAATATACAATTAGCAATGCTATTATTTTTGTAACCTACGAAATCTCATATAACATATAAGCATTTTAACATCGATTCCACTGGATAGCAGCATTAAAATTAAGTTAGTGAAAGTTAATTATTTAGAATATTAAAATTACAGGGTATTATAATCATGGAATGTGGTGTGGGTAATAAAAATTATTCTATTTAACTAGATTCTTCATTGACGAAGTGGTATTTTATGGAAATGTAACATAGGTCTATGGAAGTTATCAGGAGTTTGTTGACCTTCTGTGACAGCACATTTTGTTCGTTGGTAATAGATGTATATACTCATTATTTAATAGAGGTAACCATATTAAGATGCTGTTTATGAATTAATGTAGAATGTTTCTCTTGAAAATATGGTGTGTGTGTGTGTGTGTGTGTGTGTGTGCATGAGTATATACATTAAAGAGAAACATTCTACATTCATTCATAAACAGCATCTTAATATGGTTATCCTCTATTAAATAATGAGTATATACATCTATTACCAACGACCAAAATGTGCTGTCACAGAAGGTCAACAAACTCCTGATAACTTCCATAGACCTATGTTACATTTTCACAAAAAAACCACTGCATCAATGAAGAATCCAGTTAAAAGAATAATTTTTATTACCCACACCACATTCAATGATTATAATACCCTGTAATTTTAATATTCTATATAATTAACTTTCACTAACTTAATTTTAATGCTGCTATACAGTGGAATCAATGTCAAAATTTTTAAATGTTACAGGAGATCTCATAGGTAACAAAAACAATAGCATTGCTAATTGTATATTTTAACCTACTAAGAAGAGTAATCAACCTGAAGATGGCTCATAACTAGAGCTGAAACATGTGGTTGAATGAAACAATGTAAGAAATACACCTTAATAAAATGATTGTGTTTGACTATATATTGTTTGTATCTATAATCATACCTAAAGTGTAGCATGCACAGGAATAACTTTAGCTTTATTGTGTGGGAATGAAATACTTCTGTTCAGTGATATACTGACTAAGTCTATGGTAATGACCATAATACTGGGGGGGGATCTTTCATCCACACCAGTTGTAACAGTGACCTAGTTACCTGTGCATTGGAGTCGTGGTAGTAGTTGTTGAACTACAAGTGAATCACAGTTGCCATTTTACATAAAACCTCTGTGTCAGGTCTTCTGTTGTTTCTTTCAATAGGATTGCAGTTTTTTTTAGCAGAATCTAGCAATGTAATGACATAAATATGTTACTGTGTACTCTTCTTGATAGATGTAGGGAATAGTGTCTTTGTTCAACAAATATACTGTATTGAATGTGAGAAATGACTGTATAGATAATAGAACAACAAAGGTAGCAATTAATTGTACAGTACTGAGTTTGGAATTTGTGAAAGTAATTTTACTGAAAGTTAACCAGGCAGGCTGAAACACTGTAAAGGCTAGTTTGTATTACTTCAGAAGACATAGCCTCATTTTATGGTCATTACTTGTTTTAAATTTAAAAATGATTGGACAGTTGTCATGTTACATTTCTGTCAACACAAAAGTAAAATAATTAGTTACCTATTTTTAAAATGTATAGGATACTTCACTCAGTGGCAGTGCTTTCACATAACTAGATATATACATGAAATTCAGATGTTGACACCATACACACACACACACACACACACATGTTAGCTGTATTTGACATTTGTAGATGTGAAGAAGTGGTAAGATGCCATATAGTCTGGTAGAATTTTCTGTTGTTTCTGTGGAACTTTATTCTTCCCTATTCCAAGTAGATAAAAGGTAATCCTGTCTGAGGGCATATGGGGGAGAGGAGGTATAGCTGCTTGCATACTTGACCTGGGCACTAGAAGATCAGTGGTCACTGTCCTACTTCAGCTGCTTTACTCCTGGGGAAATGCCCTCACTCCCTCTCTCCAGTACTTCTTGGATAGGAGGTTGCGTGGCCACCTGAACTGGTCTGGGATGCTTCGGAGAAAAGACAACTCTCTTGTACATGCTGGGAATTTAACTTCGATTTCTCAGTCATCAAGCTTATATCTTGGTCACTACACTGACTGAGCTATCCTTGCTCCTTTAAAAGGTAGACCTGCTTATAATCTCCTTTGACATTAAACTGTCTTGTGATAGTTATATTATTTTCCAGTATATTTGGTGTTGATTTAAAAAAGTGTATATATTTTAAGATTTTTTATGTTACAAATGTTGTGAGTTGTACGTAAAAATTTTAGTGTTGCCAGCTGAAACATTTTTGTGCCCATTGTATTGATAGTGCAGAATTTATTGATTTTTGGCATTAGGAGAGTGTCTGAAGGTGTGGTTTTACCCCATCAATTTCCTCCTGTTTGATTTAATCACCCTAATAATATTTGACAAGAAGTACAAATGGCAAAGCTCCTCATTATGCAGTTTTTTAGCTTCCTGTTACATCCTCACTCTTAGGTCTAGATGTGGTGTAATTGTATCTACATTTTTTGTATAGAATTGATAATAAGGATATTCAAGTAATACTTAGGAAGCCTCATTTCCCATTGCATACATTTTTAATTTGATGTGTGTGCACATGCACACACACATTTTTTTTATCAGTATGCCTTGGTATATATATTTTCATGCAATAGTTGGATGCCAGCAAACTAGTCAAAAATCACTTTCTTGGTTGTGTAGATTTTTTTTAAATATTTTATTGCATGCTGGCAAACATACTTCTACTGGGGGGTGGGAGGGGGATAGAGGTGGCAGGGGGGTGTACTGTGTGTGTTAGTGTTTCAGTGTATTTATTCTAAGACCTTATACCATACATAAAGTTCCTTTATGTGTTAAATTTGTAAGATACAATTTTGTTTGTAACCATCACATACAAACAGTGCTGTATCTGTAAAGTTTAGATATTTTTATGTTCTATGTTCACAAGAATCTTCACAAGTTTATTAGTTTTACCATTAAGCCAAAAAGTAAAGAAAAATTTCATGTGGCATTTGTGTTGTTATTTTACATTCTGTGACAAAATTACCTCAGAAAAATGATATTTTTCCAAGATATTTTATAATACATAATTTCAGGGCCCTAAAGTAGATAAGGGCTCTCACCTCACAAGTTCATCACCCACCAATTTCTTATTACTGATTGTAGGGAATTAAAAATTCCAGCATGATGTGACCTTTGGTGCCATTACTTCTTCTCTTTGCACTGTAATTCTTTAGGAGTTTGGCCTGCTCAGCAATTCTCTTCCATGCTTCTCTATTCATAGTCATCTTACTCCAATTCTTGAGTCTTCATTTGTCCCAGATCCTTCCTGACATCATCCTCCCATCCTAACTTCGGTCTACCAATTTTTCTTACTGCAATTGGTCTCCTCTTTGTTATTCTTTTCACTGGCCTTTCTTTATGCATTCTTACAATATGTGCAATCCATTTATTCCATGTGCTTTTATATATCTAACTATATCTGCATGTTTGATTAGCAAATCTGTTTCCTCATTGGTTCTCCAACTCCCATCTTGATTTTTTATTGGGTTGTATATCTTCCTCATTACTTTCTCTTCAGACATTCTTCATTTTTATTTGCATATGTCTTTTAGTACCCAAGTTTCGCATCAATACATGACTTTGGTCTTATCAGACTTCTATAGATGTGTATTTTAGAAGTTCTTGTTAGTAATTTACTAAACATTATCTTTTATTTGCATAAAGTATTTTATTCCCTGTTGCTGTTCTTTCATTTATTTCTTCTTCTATCATATTTTTGTTGTTTACAACTGAACCTAGGTACTTGAAGAATCAGATCGTTCAAAGCTCAGTATTGTTTTATAGCTATTCGATTCCTTTCCTTTTTTTGTACTCGTGTATATATATATTGTTTTATTTTTATTTATCAGTAGACCTTGTCCTTCTACTTCTTTCAATTTACTAAAATTTCCCATTGCCATAACATTTATACCAGCTATTATGAAAATCTGTAAGTAAATAGTACTTGCACACCTTCAATACAACATTTATTATTGTTAATAAATAACATGTCACATTACCTCCAGCAACATGTTTTGACTTAATTATTGTCCTCAGGCTAGTCTGGTAAGGCATAAAATTGTAAACATTTCTAAAATTGTATGAATTATGAAATGTCGGGTGTCAATTTTGGAATGAGGTCTCAAACCCTTACAACCTTATTTACAGTACATATTGCCTCAAATCTCACCTGTGTTTTAAATTGCACAGAGTTTTTCCTTTTATCTTAAAATTTTCCAACCATATGAATATTGATGTATCTGCTTTTCATTATGAATGTAATATCATACCTTGCAGATTTTCTTTCTTCATTGGAATGTCTTATTTATGAATTATCAATGATGTAAATGGTGTTGTTCTAAATCAGTAAATATTTCCTGCATGTGTGGAAGTTTCTTTAGCTAGAATATTCAGTTAATAATGAAAGGTGAAAGTGTGTTTTTGTATTGTGAACTATTCTAATAAAGAATCCTATCTAATATAATATCAACAGTATACTCCACTAAGGATTATGGGCATTCAAAAAACTGAATTATGTAAAGTTTATAGTATAAGATTTTAACCAAATAGTCTGTCTAAAGCAACATCCATACATAACAATTCAAATTTATTTATGTAGGACGGTACCATTTATTTCATTTAACGTTTGTTTTAAAAAATGCACTTTGTCAATGAAGAAAGAAAATAAACTAGGAACAGAAAATAAAAACATTAATTGTAGTGCATAACATGTTTGGGAAACTTTAAGATGAAAGGAAAGCTTTACACAGTTTAATTCAGAAGCGATATTTGAGGTCATCTGTACTGTAAATACCTGCATATGGAATGGAATTGTAGTTCCAAAATTGACACATGAAATTTTATAATTCATACACTTCTAGAAGTTTTTACATTTTTATACCACATTAGCCTGAATATAAGTAAGTCAAAACATATTACTAGAGTTAATGTGACATGTTATTTATAAGCAATATTAAAAGTTGTGTTGACGGTGAATATGTACTGTTTATTAAAGTAGACAGCACAACAGGATGCCAAGCATGAAAAAAAAAGACTAAAAGACCAACTGATACAGTATTTGAATGGAGACATACAGAAACACAACACAGTGTTGTCAAAAAACTCCTTTGTAAACGGGTGGAAGTTGGGTTTGTGAGATTATCATCCTTTGTATGTGTGTGTGTGTGTGTGTTGGTCAGTGTGTTTACCCATTTTATATTTTGAATAAGTCGATCAATTTGCACGGAACTTCCTATGAACATATGCCATTGGATGACACACCAATGCTCTAGTTGTCAATTTTCTGCAATCAGTAACAAGATAGAAGACGTATTAATTTTTAAGGTGGCAGCAATACTTGCATAGCTTTCTTTTAGGTGTTGAGATGATGTATAATAATGGACTTGAAAAAGTGTGCAAAGTTTTTATAGTTATATTTCTTTAGAATAGAAAATAACAAAATGGCATTTATGCAAGTATCTTCTTTATATTTTGGTTTGAAGGTAACACCTAAGAAACCACTGGAACTAGGCATGTAGAAATGTCATGTAGAGAGACACGTGAACACCATTATGCAGTGTATGTGAAATTTTCATTGCAGACATTCTGACAGTTCAAAATATGACTTTATATCTGACCAGTTTAATACATATAGAATCTGTATTCACATTTATATATTTACATTTACATAATTCACTTTTTACAGATTCATTATTCAAACTAAGTTGAACTGAATACGAAATTGGTCAGTATAGTACAATACAATATGAAAATTCAATTTCACAGCACTGCCTTATCATAGTCCAATAGTTATGTACAGCTGAGTATTGCAAATTATTGTGTATACAATTTTCCATATGTACTGTACATAATATGAAGTTGACTATTTTTTACAGTTATTCATGATCTTACCTTCCTTAAAAATGTGAAATCTTCTTCATAGAAATTACCTAATATAAAATCATTTATTGAATACACTGCATTTTTTTATAAACTTTTTTAGAGTGTTCTTGAAGGCCATAGTATTTTCACGTAGTTGTACAATTTGTGGGGGAAGTTTATTAAATATGCTTCTTGAAGAATAGCAGACACTCTTTTGGATTGAAGATAATCTTACTAATTGTAAATGAAGTTGAATTTTTTGTCTCATGTCTTTGCTCTGAATTAAAACATTAATTTGATATTTATCAGGATTTTTAATGAGAAACATAATTTCAAGGATATATAAACTTGGTGCAGTTAATGTTTGTAATTTCTTAAATTTCTCTTTACAAAATGTCCTTTGTCTTAATCCCAACAAAGTTCACCCTAGAACAGGCCAAAATGGCCCAAAGGGGGATTAGAGGTGTAGCCCTACTCTTTCCTTAACCTTGGCACTCAATGGGGGTGGGTGGTCAATGCCACGCCTCATCCACTTTGCCCTCGGGAAATACCTGGTACCCATTGTATAGGAGGCTGGATGGGTGCAGCATATCTCGCCCCCACTGGGATTTTATCCCCGGAATGTCCAGCCAGTAGCAAGTCTGACTATACTTACTGAGCTGTCGCAGCCCACCTTGATCCCAACATCACTGTTATTATTCTCTTTTGCAGTATCACTGCCTTATGTAGGTTTGTTGTTGACCCCAGAAATTATCCCAGATTGCAACAGTGACTGAAAATGTGCAAAATAAACTGTCTTTAATGAGTCAAAATTCAATTAATAATATAAATTCCTCATCATATAGCATGCTATACTCATTTTTTTCAGTAATTTTTCTTTGTGGAGTTCCCATGATAAATTGCTATCTGAATGCATACCCAAGAATTTAATTGATTCTGCAAGAGTAAAGATCTTGATTATGAAGTACTATACTTGGGGTATAAGAGTTTTGGTCAATGAAAAGTTGAAAATGTTTTGTTATTATTCAGTACAAGCTGGTCTATTTGAAACTATTCAGAAATGAGTTGAAAAATTAATTTACTTTTTCTGTAAATTGTTGTAGTTAGTTGATGTTACTATAATATTGTGTCATCAGCATGTCTTATGGTGTGTGTGAGTTTATCCATAATTTTTGGGAGATCATTTATGTCTATATTAAACAGCGATGGGCTAAGGTTGTAACCTTGAGGACTTTGACTCCCAATCTGACTGCAAGTAATGAGTTGCTGTGTATACTAAGTAAACTCTGTCTTCTATCATTCAGATAAGACCTAATTCAATTTGAGTTTATTCCGTTCACCTGTAGTATTCCAGTTTAGACAACAGAACCTCACGGCTCAAGCAATCCAATGCCTTACTTATGTCACAGAAAATGCAGGCAATGTAGCGGTTGTTATTCATTGCTTCATAAACAAAATTAATAGGTTTACAAATGGCATTATTGGTTGATACTTCATCTCAGGCACCATATTTTTCTAAAGTTAATATATTGCACATTGCTTTAATCTTAATTATATTATGATATCCATGATTTTTTAGAATCCTGCAAGTAGAGAAACAGGGCAATAATTAAAAATTTGTGATTTATCTCCATTTTTATAAAGTGGTTTTATGACGGAAAGTTTCAAATGGTCTGGGAATATTCCTAGTGTCAGTGACATATTAAGAATCTAGGCAAGGTGCTTATTAATTTGATCACAACCTGCTATTATAATTTTATCAGATATTCCATTGTAAACATTTCATTGGTAATTTTTAAAGACTTCAATTGTACATCTTACTTCAGATTCGGTAATTGGGATATTGATTACTTCAGGAAATCCCTGAGAGAAAGCTTTCTTAAGTGAAACTTCGGTAGGTTCAATATTAGCTTTATGTATCCTTAGTTCATCAATTACATTTAAGTAATATTTATTAAATACACTGGTGGCATTACTCCTGTTAAGGGATCTATATCCCAAGTTAAATTCCATGGGAATGCTATTTGTAAGGTTAGATTCACCAGTATCTTGATATATCATCTTCTGTAATGTCCCCCCCCCCCCAGAAGGTTTTTATTAATCCATTGCCATATAAATATTTAGCCTTCTAATTACTTTTCATAATATTATACTGTACTGAGTATAGTATGCTTTTATTATGGGACTATTAGTAGTATACTCAAAATATAGAGACTTCTTGTGCTTAGAAGATACTTTAATTCCCACAGTTATTCATTGATTGTTTTATGTTTTGTTGATAACATTTTGCATAGGAAAGCAAGTTTCAGAATTATGTGGAAATGTGCATAAAACATATAACAGCCTTTGTTTATATCTTTTTTGCATAAAATATAAATAAAGTAGAACAACAGTAATAGATATATTGAACTGGAAATTTGTGTAGTGGGAAAGTAGGCTGTAACTTCTGCTCAGTGTTCCCTAAAGAAAATTTTATTTAAAAAATGTGAGTATTCATGAGCATACAGTAAAAAATTGTGTAGATTTATTAATTATGTACACCGCAGATTAATTAATTAGAATCTAAAATGCTACATGTAAGCAGTGTACATGTTGCCAGGCATCAGCTACCACCTGTGGAGGTAAGTTCTTTTGGATATGTCCAATGAATATTTTAAATGATATACTGATATTAGCTAAACACAGAGTATCCAAAACAACTTTTTTCCTTCCTTTCATAGTTGTAGCCTGAATTTGCTACCAAGGTGTGTTATGCTATGGCAAAGCTATCTTTCTGTTTCCACTCTTAAGGAGTCATTCTGTGTCTTGTGTTATTTTTTTCTGTACTCTGTATGCCCTTTCTCACTTGAGTTCTCCACCTAGACCTTGGCTTTCCCAGTGGTTATTTATTTAACATCTTTATCTGTCTGCCTGTCTGTGTCTCTCTTCTCTCAAGTGTCATGTTATCCTTGAATAATTCATGCCCATGATTTAATCAACTAATCTTTTATTGAAGATTACAGTCTTTTGAGTTATGACGCCGTATTGATTGGTAATTTATGGCCGACGTTCCGGAGGAGCTTGCTGCCTCCATCTTCAGGATAGTCAAAAGCTCATTATTTTTTGACTACCCTGAAGATATTTCTAAATTTCGCTAACAAAATACCAATCAACACAGCATCTTGGCCCACGAAAGACCAATCTTCATCGGCAATGCTATGGAAAACTCAAGGCACTTATTTTTAGTGTTCGAGTTTTAGATCTTGCATACCAGTAAGACAACAGTGCATATCAAATTTCTGTTAGCCTTTCATTTTAGTGTTGTGTTTCATGGCACTATCAGTTGATAAAATTATATAGTATGAATGGCAGATGAATGACGTATTAATATGGATAAATGGTGGAATGGATATTGAAAAAGTAAAACAAAGGTAGAAACCTGTCCCAGTGCCACTTTGTCCACCACAAATTCCACATGGATTGTTCTGTGGTAGGACCCAGGCCCCTGTGGTAAAATACCGTTGACTAGTCACCTCAGTAGTTTACAGATTGTCTTGTTGCCAACAGTATTCATGATCCATAAACACTGAGTCATCTACCTATTGTGGCTCACTTGTAGTGGGAAATGTAGAGTCTGCTTGAATAGCATAGTTCATTTAGTGACCAGGCTAGAGGCTGGACAATTGAGGAATCATCAGTAAAAGGGAGGTACAAAGTGCCAACCACAACTGAATTTTTGTCAATTTTATTTGCTTGTTACATGTTTTTGCTTTAGTGAAAAAGCCATAATTAGGCAATCAAAAATACATAAAGATAATTACATACAACCCATTACTATTATATTTTTTCATATAGCTGAGTTCTCAACTTCAAAAAAAATTGGAGTTGTATAAGCTGAAACTAGATAAAAGTCAAGATTATATATTAAAAGTATTAAAACATGATAAATGTATATTAAAATATGACAGTAGTATCCAGTACTTTGAGTTCTTCAAATAGTGTACAGTCTTTGAATAAAGGTTGACCATCTAGATGACACTTGCTTTATTATGTACTGCTCAACATGTTTCAGACGTTAATACGTCCATCTTCAGGAGCTTGCGACTACTTGTTGCGTT
>Ga0123352_10012798_pt1 | contig 13289 bp, 16 predicted proteins | sample TergutLab28metaG_FD_89700 | JGI IMG/M metagenome (GOLD analysis project Ga0123352, IMG submission 89700) | Labiotermes labralis P1 segment gut microbial communities from Petit-Saut dam, French Guiana - Lab288 P1 | ecosystem: Host-associated > Arthropoda: Insects > Digestive system > Gut ... | reverse complement strand
CTTACAAGAGTCAAAAATCTTCCGTGTATGAATGCACACAGCCTCTTTAATACAATCGCTGTCTCGCACAGGACCGGGCAGGACTCGATCAGGCATCTTGTATACCCTCCTTGAAAATAGTAAGTAACTTCCATCTAGTGTATGTGGAGGGTATGGAGTTTGTGAGAAAAATGGAATCTTGATCTATTGGATGTGTTGGAAAGGGTGGTTTTGATAAAACTGTCGTCTTACTCGCAGTAGGCCTATTTTCTCACCTACATCTCACGCTCCATGATTTCTATTTAGATAGTTATTCTCCTCAATAAATAGAAAGCAGGGCGGACAACCTTGTCCGCCCTATGCGAGTATGTGTTATGCGGTTCTCCAACGCTTGAGATTAGGGATTGCCGCATTGCACTGCTCTTTTGCATCTTCCGGTGAAAAACCAAAGTCTTTCACCATCATAGCGGCAACGAACTCAATTGTTTCCCCAAGGGTGGCATTTGGATTTGTAAATGCGCCCTTATCGTAGCAATTTTTGCAATAATCCGTGCTTTTGTTCCCATTTGATTCCGTTCCGTACATCTCGTCGGTTTCTCCCATAGGCATACCGCAACTTTCGCAAAATTTTTCTTGCATGATAATGTCTCCTTTTTAGAGTTTAATTTTGTGCTGTCTTTTGCACTACACCTACATCATAACATACATAAGGTGACAACAGCACGTCATGTTTTGGACAAGTATTTATTTTTTATTTTTTCGACACGCTCCAGCAATTCATCACGAATATATTGCGGCTCTAGTACTTCAACTGCAGTACCATAGGAAAGAATATAATCATATATCCACAATCCTAAAGCCGTACGTAGCGTAAGTGAACCATCTTCGTTGACCTTTATATCGCTTTCGGCAAATTCATCATAAATCCGATATTTTGCATTTTGTGAAATGAAAAGCCGCACATTGATAAAGTCTGAGGACATTGGTTCTTCCACCGATTGCATTGAGGGGATTTCATAGTCGCTGCTGCGAAATGACTTATCTAAAACCATCATATTATTGATACGAGTAAATTTAAATACTCTGTAATCCTTTTCAGCCAAGCAAAATGCCTTTAGATACCAAGCCTTTGATTTGAATGATAGTTTAAGGGGATATACTTTACGCCCCTTAGATTCGCCATATGGACTTAAATAGTCAAATGACACAACAAACTCGTTAATGATGGCATTTTTTAGCATTTCAAATTTTGCGTTGTCTTCCTCACTATGTCCCCAACGAGAAAAATCAACCTCTACCCATTCTCTATTAGAGCTTGCAAAAAAGTTTCGTAGTCTGCCAAGCACCTGCCCCGTATCAAGAAACTCTGTTGCAGACATACTTTGCAAGGAGAACAAAATTTGCTTTTGTTCGTCTTCTGAAACCAAAGCCTTGTTCAGCACGAAGTTGTCTTGAATAAAAATGCCTCCGCCCTTGCCTTGTGTGGTGTATATGGGTATTCCTGCTGTCGTCAGCGTGTCAATGTCACGCAAAATAGTTCGCTTAGAAACCTCAAAATGCGCGGCTAATTCATTTGCAGTTACTCGTTTTTTGTTCATCAAAAAATGTACTATCTCGAATAGTCGGTTAATCTGCATAAATTCACCTCAGAGATAGTATATCATAAAAAAGTGACAACATCATGTCATGTTCAAAATATAAATTACCCACGCGCTTGCCAAAGGCAAGGACGTGGGTAACCTGATATTTTCGCTAAACTCCCATCAAAAACTTCCGCTCATCCTCTGTCAAATGAAGCCTCGTCGCCTCCAAGGCTTCCTCAAACTGTTCCTGCTTGGAAAAAGCCGCAACCGCCGCAGTTGGAACGGCTTCATCACTCATGAGATACGCCAAAACAACAGCCCCAATGGAAGCCCCTCGCTCACGCGCAAGCTCCTGCACACGCTGGGAACGCCGGAAATTCTCTGGGAGCCACTCGTAGTACCTTTTTACACTCCCCGCAAGGGACACACCCGCTGCCTGCTTGGAGAAAAATCCCTTCCCTGTGGAGGACCAAGCCATCACAGGGAACCTCGTGTCTTTGTACCAAGAATATTCGACATCATCCATACTCACATGAGACAAATCCCCGCTTTGCGCCGCAGTCGTCAGAGCAAGTGAGTGGTGGATCTGACTGACAGAAAAGGGAGTCAATCCATTTTCCACTGCAAATTGATTTGCCTCCCGAATCCGCCCGGCTGTCCAGTTTGACGTCCCAATTATGCGCACTTTTCCATCTTGCACAAGCTGATGTAAAACCGGCATAATCGCCGCAACAGGCCGTTTGATATCATCTCGATGGAGAAACAGAACATCAATGTAGTCCGTACTAAGCTCCCGTAGGCTCGTTTCCACATCAGAGCGAATATGTTCCTCTGATACCCGGTGCCTAATCGGATAAAAATTGGCGTCAAAATGTGCGCACTTCGTCACCAGCACAATCTTGTCGCGCTGCTTTGTCTTTATGTAATCGCCAACCATCCGCTCACCAAGTCCATGGTCGTAAAGCCGTGCGGTATCAATGCAGTTCCCACCGGCCTCAAGGTACTCGTCTAAGTAGGAGTGAACAAAGGTAATATCCTTCCGTGCGGCGTGTCCGACAACTAGCTTTGTGATATCGAGTTGATGCTGCGCATTTGACAGAGTAATCCTTTGCATGGCTGGATCCATCCTCTCTAATTAAACGTAAACTCGCCTGTATTCGTATTGATAATATTCACATAAGTATTCCCCACTGAAAGCTCAAGAGGGTGCCCGTTCATATGACTAAACAAAAAGGGTGCAGTATAACCATTTTTCTCCCAGCGGATTGGTAGCGCGTACCCACCGGAGATGAAGTATCCCTCTCCGCCGAGACCAAAATCAACACCCAAACGCCCTTCCCCGTCTACAGATCTGAAGTTTGCAAAGAGTACTAAGACATTCCGCACAGATAGCTGTACATCCGCCGCGCCATCCATCATCGGCTCGCCATGTTGGCTCACATAATAGCGACCGCTGGCTTGGTTAAAGACAAACCCGCCCGTCTTATAGTTAGAGAAACGCACCGTAAGGTTTGTCGCAGGCAGCCCATCCGGTGTGGCATCATCTAAGAAAGCAAGTCCAGTAGAAAAGCCCGGCTCATGCGCATCCCGGAATCCATGACCCGCAAGGAGTTCATCCGTAGTCATCATGCTATGTTCGCTCCCCGCCCGGCGAGAACGCTCCGGATCACGGTAAAACTCACGCCCGGATCCCAGCACACCGTCAATGTTCGGAATGCCGCGATTGCGAATATCCGCATAAGCTTGGGGGCTACCACCGGCGTGGACAAAAATCGCGTCATGCCCTTGTACGGCATCTAAGAAATAAGACCGGGCAGAGCGCACAGGCCCGATTTCACCTACACCGCGGATATCCTGAAACACCGCCAGCATCCGTGTAATGCCGCCCTCAACCGGCATCTCGTAGATAATGTCCGCTTGGCTGATCCCATGGTGCGGAAGCGCCGCTAAGAGATTATCAAGAAGCACCGCGAAAGGACGTATGTGGCTGATGCCTTCCTCCACTGGCTCTCCAGTCAGTGGATTTCTTGGCCCTGTCCAAACATCAGGCTCTGGCTCCGGTTCTGGTGTCGGCTCTGGCGTAGCAGCAGGCGTAGGGGCAGGTGTCGGCACAGGCTCCGGCTCTGGGGCGCCGCTACAGGCTGTTAAAAACAAGAGTGTAAGCGCAAGTAAAAGCGCAAGCAGTCGTCTAATTTGCATTTGTTCTCTCCTTTGGATTTACCATATAATCAATCAGCTTTTATTGTAGCATTCGCCCATTTTCGTGTCAACTACTTTACCCTTGGTAAGAATTGTACTATAATACTATATTATACACACCATGCATCCATACTCGAAAGGAGCGCTTCTGATGGCACGCCAAGGATTCATCCACGACAGTTTAGATACCAAAATCCTAATCCTCTTTATCTTAGGCCGCCTAGACGCGCCAGTAGACCTCGACACCCTGGCAGATCTCACACTGCTAGACGATGGCATCACCTATTTTGATGTCTCTGAGTGCGTGACAGACCTCATTCGGACAGAACACATTACAGAGACCCATGGCCTCCTATCCATCACCGAAAAAGGCATCCGAAACGGACGCGTGACAGAGTCCAGCATCCCATATTCTGTCAGAGAGCGCGCACAACACAACGCGGCAGCCCTCTCCCGAATCCAGCGCCGAAACGCCAGGATCAGCGCCGATTGGACGCCGCTCAAAACCGATGGCTTCTCCGTAAAGCTCGCCCTCAGTGATGGTCTGGGCGAGATTCTTAGCATGGATCTCTATGCCGCTTCCGAGGCGCAAGCAACTAAAATGACAAGCGCATTCCAAAAAAACGCCGAGCAGCTTTATGGTCAAATTATCGAAACACTCATCAACGAAGCGGATACAGAATAAACATGAAAAGTTTTGTATATATTGTAGAATGCACAGACAAGACCCTCTACACCGGCTGGACAACCAATATCGAAGCCCGCATTGAAACCCACAACGCCGGAACCGGCGCCAAATACACTAGGGGCCGCGGCCCAGTCAAATTGGTTTACAGCGAAGCCTTCGAAACCAAGCAGGAGGCCATGCGCCGGGAAGCGGAGATTAAGAAGTTGGCGCGGGATGAAAAATTGCAGCTAGTGAAAGGCAAAGAACTGGAATGTCTATGAAACAAGCAATCACACATATTACCTTAGTCGTGCGCGACTACGATGAAGCAATCGATTTCTATACCAAGAAGCTGAACTTCACTTTACTCGATGATACATATCAGCCAGAACAAGATAAGAGATGGGTTGTGGTGGCACCTCCTAGTTCACAAGAAACAACATTGCTTTTAGCAAAAGCCTCAAATCCGGAGCAAGAATCTCATATTGGTTCTCAGACTGGTGGAAGAGTGTTCCTTTTTCTAAATACGGATGATTTCTGGAGAGATTATCATAATATGATGTCAAAGGGCATTGAGTTTGTAAGAGAACCTAAAAACACAGAGTATGGTACGGTTGCTGTGTTCAAGGACTTATATGGTAATCTGTGGGATCTGCTGGAACTCAATGCGAATCATCCTATCATTAACAGATAAGCAGTTAATAAACACTCGACCTAGCGGAACACACAACAGGCGGACACATCTCATTGAAGTGTCCGCCTGTCATTGTTGATATCCCTTGTTTGCACCAAATGCACCCAAAAAAGGTAATCAAATTAAACTCAAATCAACCCAACCCATCAAATAGGAAACCACTCCTAAAACTGCAAGGTGTAATGGATAAAAAGAATAGAACAACCATTTCATCCTTTTACCGCGTTCGCCGTTAAAGCGCTTCAAAAGGAATGCCGCCGCGAAACAACCAATTATAAATACCGTAGACACAAGCATTAAAGCAGAGTCATATCCCGGCATCCCTACAAGCTCAACTTGACCATACGGATCATTTGCAGTCCATACGCCAAATAAACTAAATGCAAACATAAATACCCTTGCCACAATGGCAGGAACAACTCTTCGTGTATTTTCATTGCGGATTATATGGGTGAGCAGTATCACAAGTACACCGATAATAGCCCAATCGAAAAAGATAGGCACAGTAGTTAATAACGCAATCACAAGGAATACGATCCAGAAAAGCGGGCGTATTTTTATCTTGTCATACAGAAGCACGGAAACGATGCCCATTATGATCGTGAACATGATATTAAGCCCAAAATAACCAAATGTCAGGATATGAAAAGGTATGGATATTACTCCAAATATAAACAGCCGCAAAATGTACTTTTTCAAATCGGACGTATGCCGATACCCCTCAACCACAAAATAAGCCATAATGGGGAACGTAAGTCCGCCTGCTGCATACATTGGCACAGCAAGCCCCACAGGGATAATCTCCCACCATGCGATCACAATATGGTTAAGCACCATTCCAATAATCGCAATCCACTTCAGTTTGAAAGCGTCTAAGTGAAACATGTTTCATCACTCCAAATTTTATTCTTCTTTTTCGTTTGGGGCAAGGAAAATTTCTTCAATGATCCATGCAGCAACAAAAACAAGCCAAGCGTAGTCCCATTCCACGATCCGGAAAAAGCCTAGGACGAGAAACACCACCACAGCACCTGTGTAAAGTGATACTTGAAAACGTCCGGTTCTGTATAAACCAATTGCTTCATCGAGTATCCAAGCAACAAGAATAACGATCCAACTGTAGTCCCACATGTCCCCAAGCAACCCAAGCCCCAACACAAGCACTACTGCAATTGCCCAAATCCATTTTGAGATGTAATTTTCTATTCTGCTATGCTTATCCTCATCTTCACAGTTAAAATCCTCACTATCTAAGCTTTCAGCCTCTTTTTCCGGCACAGTGCTTTGGTTTTTGAGCAAATAATCAAGTGAAACTTCAAAAATCTCACTTAACTTCACCACGAGATCTAACTCCGGAACGCTTTCACCTCGTTCCCATTTCGAAACCGCTTGGCGCGTTACATTAAGCTCCGCCGCCAAAGCCTCCTGCGAAAGGCTCTTTTGCTTCCGTAGTGCCTGAATCTTCTCCCCTATTGACAACATTGCATCCCTCCTCATAACTCTAAAAAATATATCAAGAATATTGCCGTTGCACAAGCAACCCGCACTTGAACTTAGCAGAAGCTCCCGCAACCAACAGTTGCTAGGCTGCAAATCCCGAAAAACAAAAGCCCGACCGTATACACAACAGGCTAGGAAGATGATGTTTCATCTTCCTAGCCTGTTGCTAGCTTCCCATAATAATGTTACGTCAACCAAAATATTCTCCAACAAAAACTGTCTCCGCTGGGCCTGTCATGAAGACATCCCCTGTCTCCTCACGATCCCAGTGGATCAGGAGGTCGCCGCCTAGGAGGCGTACCCTTGCTCGCTCATCACAAAGTCCGTTCAGCACTCCTGCCACAACACTGGCAGATGCACCCGTACCACAGGCCAAGGTCTCCCCACTTCCACGCTCCCAAACCCGCATTTTAAGCGTATGCCGATCTAGTACCTGAACAAACTCCGTATTCACACGTTCCGGGAACAAAGGATGCCGCTCAAAATCAGGCCCAATAAGCGGGAGGTCGAGGGAGTCTACATTCGACAAAAAAGTTACCGCGTGGGGATTCCCCATAGAGACCGCCGTGATGCGGTACTCTTTCCCCAAAACCTCAATCGGACGATTGATAAAATCCACACCATCCGCAACCATCGGAATCATCCGCGGATGCAGAACCGGCGTCCCCATATTGACTTGCACTGTTCTTACCGTCCCATCTTTCACATTGAGCCGAAGCGTCTTAATCTCGCCGCCGGACTCCACCGTGATCGTCTCTTGGTCGGTGAGGCCATTGTCATACACATATTTTCCCACACAGCGGATCCCATTGCCGCACATCTGGCCCTTAGAGCCATCTGTATTATACATATCCATAAGAAAATCCGCTCGCTCGCTGGGGCCAATACAAATCAGACCATCGCTCCCTATACCAAAATGGCGGTCAGAAATACGCTTCGCCAAGGCAGGCCGATCTGTGATCTGCTCCTCAAAGCAGTTGACATAGACATAGTCATTCCCAAGGCCGTGCATCTTCGTAAATTTCATGGTGCGCTCTCCTTTTCCGGGAAAATATCACTTTAGCTTAGTATAGCATATGCGGCGTATCCTCGGCAAGACTGAGGGATTGTCTCGCTAGATACCTTCTAAATGCATCGGCTCTTCCGAGATGCACTTCAATCTAGGGTTATTGGAATCTATCGCCGGAGGCAGTGTAGCCTCAATCGTTACGACGGAATTCTCAATATTGACATGGAGCTTTTGGCTTTTATGAAAATCCAGTCTGACATATACCTCGTGAGCACCATTTTGAACGGTAAATTCTTTGGTCTCATTGTTCCGAATTTTGCCATGATCTACATCATCAATATATATTCGGAAGGCTCTGAATCTACCACTAAACGCATTGCGCCGCTTCACTCTGATTATCCCACTATCCATTGTTCCTGCACATCCTTTCCTCATGTCAAAGAATTGACACTGCTTATTCTATCATATGTAGCGTGAAATTTCTATGTATATCCAACAACAAAAAAGACCCGCCGCAAAAGCAGCAGGTCTCTCTACCTCTCACGAAGCTTCTCAGGTTGAGAAAATATCACTTTATAAAAATAGGAGCTTCTTCAGCTGGGCAAGTTTGTTCATTGCATTCCTCGTTTGGACAGACATACTGCATTTTTTTATATTCAAAATCACCGTTATCTCCACTAACACGTACAGCCTCATATTTAATTTTTATTTCTTGATCTATTTTATCACAAAAAACTTTTTCAAACTTTTTTCTTGGCATATCGTTAATATCTCCTATCTTTTCACTTGTCACCTCTAAAATGTAGAGTTATTTTATCATAACTAAAGTGAACTGTCCATGTTCTTACTTGAAACTCTATCATCCACACTATGAAGCATTCCACAATAAAAAAGACCCACCACAACCGTAGCAGGTCTCTCTTATACAATCTCTACTGAGCAGTGCTCACTTTAACGCCAGGCCCCATGGTCGAAGCCGTTACACAGCTCTTGATATACTGCCCTTTTGCAGCAGCAGGCTTCGCTTTGATAATCGCACTAATCAGCGTATCAAAGTTCTCACAGAGCTTCTCAACACCGAAAGAAACCTTGCCGATCGGACAGTGGATGATGTTCGTCTTGTCCAAGCGATACTCAATCTTACCAGCCTTCAGCTCATTGACCGCACGAGCTACATCTGGCGTAACAGTACCGGCCTTTGGTGTTGGCATAAGGCCTTTGGGGCCTAAGAGCTTACCAAGACGGCCAACTTTACCCATCATGTCAGGCGTGGTTACGATCGCATCATAGTCGAAGAAACCTTCATTCTGGATCCGATCAACCATTTCATCGCCGCCAACGAAATCGGCGCCGGCAGCTTTCGCGTCTTCTTGCTTGTCTTCTTTACAGATAACAAGCACACGAGCAGTTTTCCCGGTTCCGTTCGGCAGTACAACCGCACCGCGGACTTGTTGATCCGCGTGACGTGAGTCTACACCGAGACGAACATGGAGTTCAACAGTCTCGTCAAACTTGGCTTTGCTTGCCTTGATTACGGTCTCAAAAGCTTCTTGCGGATCGTATAGTTTGCTTTTATCAATGAGCTCTGCGCTCGCTTTGTAATTTTTACCTCTAAACAAATCAATTGCCTCCTTTGTGGTCACAGGACGCTCATACGTCCTCCCACGGAATAAATTAGTCTTCTACAACAACGCCCATGCTCCGGCAAGTGCCTGCGATCATACGCATGGCAGACTCAACTGAGCTTGCGTTTAGGTCAGCCATTTTCTTCTCCGCAATCTGACGGATCGCGTCTGAGGAGATTTTGCCGACTTTGTCTTTTTGCGGAACGCCGGAACCCTTTTCAAGGTTAATCGCCATTTTAATCAGCGTAACAGCTGGGGGAGTCTTTGTGATAAAGCTGAAAGATCTGTCCCCGTAAACGGTGATAACAACAGGGATGGTGACACCCATGTCATTTTTCGTACGCTCATTGAACTCTTTTGTAAATTGGGCGATGTTTACACCATGCTGACCCAAAGCCGGTCCAACCGGTGGCGCTGGTGTCGCTTTTCCGCCCGGAATTTGCAGTTTAATATACCCTGTAACTTTCTGTGCCAATGTACCGCACCTCCAAATTAATCTTTCGCAACCGTTTCAACTTGGTCTAATTCCAAATCAACCGGTGTCTCTCTGCCAAACATCGAAACCACAACACGAACCAAATCACGCTCCGGCTCCAGTTCTTCTACAACGCCGTGGAATCCGTCCAGCGGGCCGTCGATGACTTTTACTGTGTCACCTACTTTGTAGTCAAGCACAATTTCGTGCTTTTCTACGCCCATGGTGATGATCTCTTCCTCTGTGAGGGGAACTGGACCCGTTGAGCTTCCGATAAACCCGGTTACACCCCTAGTGTTCCGCACCAAGTGCCAAGACTCGTCTGTCATGACCATCTTGATGAGCACATATCCGGGATACACCTTGCGTTCAACGGTCTTTACTTCATTGCCGTTTCGCTCTGTCACAGTTTCCATGGGGATCTTGACCTCTAGGATCAAATCGCCCATCTGGCGTGTATCTGTGGCTTTCTTGATGCTGGCTTCCACCATGTTTTCATATCCGGAGTATGTGTGTGCCACATACCACTTTGCACCCTCTGCCATGCCCGCTACCCGACAAAGTCGATCAAGGTTCTGACAATGAGCTGTGCCACATAGTCAAATCCCCAAATCGCAACGGCGCAGACCGCAGTGACAACCAACACAACCCAAGTGTTGTTAATCACTTGCCGACGTGACGGCCAAGTCACTTTCTTAAGCTCACTTCTCAGCCCACTAAACCAACGAGTAAAGCGATTGCCGGGCTTCTTCTTTTCTTGACTCACTTTAAAAGCCCCCCTCTACTTCGTTTCCGTGTGTACGGTGTGCTTCCGACAGAACCGGCAGTATTTATTCATTTCCATCCGGTCTGGCGTATTCTTTTTGTTCTTCATGGTATTGTAGTTTCTTTGCTTACAGTCGTTACATCTCAATGTTACTTTCACACGCATCTTTTACGGCACCTCCTTGTTCGTTTGCCTCCCTGTGAATTTGACAGCTTGGGCACGAAAAAACCACCCATCTGCCGACAGGTGGAATTAGTATAACATAGTGGGGATGGTGTGGTCAACCATTTGTGTACTTATTTTTTGTATAGTAACAATCCTCTTCCCATTTTGCAGGATTCGCTTCAATGTATGGGCGACCGCCCACATAGTTCTACAATGTACAACAGCGTCCCTCTAAATAAACTGTCATTATAACATTAAACTTTCCATTCAATCTGGACATTTTCACTGGTAGCTTGAATCTTGGCAATCAGCCCATCCACTACAAGCCGCCTGTCCTCAAAGCTCAACCTACAGGTATCAGTATACCATAGGTAGCTCCGTTCCACAAATTCAAAAGCAATGATTTTTGAGTTTATTGATCCTTGTCCCCATACTTGCTAAACACGTCGAATAGCTGGGTTTCAACTTCACGCTTCCGTTTTTCCCCTGTCCTTTTGGGAAAGGATAGGCGTGAGGTTTTCAATCCGAATTGTGCCATTTCCCAAAGGTACGGTTTTGACCTCACTTTCAAATTTGATGGTTTTTAAATTGTTTGCAAAACTCATTTGGTCAGGATACTATTGAGCAGCTTGCCTGCTCGTCCCGCCCTGTATATCTTGTCTATCAAGAGTACACCTTAGAGCCTTCATATTGCCTCATTCAGGGCACGGGCATACGAACTGCTTGACGGTTCGTTGGAGCCCCGCGCAGCGGGGTGGGACGGCAAAGCCGTCTCAGGCGCGTCGGCTTTGCCGACCACTGGAGCGAAGCGCAGGTGTCGCGTCCCCCTTATGCCCTTCGGCTTTTTTAGGGTGTTTTACAGGAGGCTTCGAGCAAAACGGCGGAAACCATTGCGGCACAAGGGATGCGAATTTCGCATTTGCGCTGTTTTTCGCGTATTTCGCATTAGGGGTCGCAAAGCCAGTAAAACCGTTGATTTTATGCGAAATAAAAAGGGTGTCTCACGACACCTTGCGAAATTAAATTTGGATGGAATTCTATGCTAAATTTGGACTTTGGGAATGGATATAAGAGGCAAAAAAAGAACCTTCCTAGCGGTACATTTTGCACCGCTAGGAAGGTTCTTTCTATGTGTGATCAATTCTAGATCCAAAGCCTGCCAAAAATATGTCTAAATCGCGCCTATCATGCAACAACTGTGCGAATAACGAGGGGTCCCGCATTATGTTTGGGCGTTTGTTCAGATTTTGGCAAAGAAAACGCATAATTCACAGAAAACGTTTTTTGCCCAAAATGCGTTTCCTGGGGCTTACTATGTACAATGTAGCCCCTCAATTGCCTATGTGCACAAGTTGTATAGGTGTATAGCAGACGAAAAAACGGTCTTATCATCACACGAACCAGACGATGATAAGACCGTTTTGATATATTAGAAACAATCTAACCGGGGGCACACGCTCAGGGACAAGCCCTGTGCCGCAAGTTGGCGATGCAACACCAACGCGATCGGAGTGGCAAGCGTCAAAATTCAGTTGGCATAACAAAAAAGTAGCGTGGTTTCTCAAGTCAGAAGGCTACCGCAAGCGCCACCAAAAAGAGTATGACCTGGACGAGATCCGCCGGTTACAGGCTCGTTTCCTTGGCGCTCAAACACATTATAACAGACAGTTGCAAGATCGTGCACCATAAAAGTTGACTTGCGCAAGGTGTCGGCATATAGTCATTTCTTTGCGCAAGCAACCCATTGGGATGATTGCATTCCATCTCTAGTCCCTAAAAAATTCTGTAAAAATTTTTCAAAAAAGCCTTGACAACGACGTATGCGTAATGGTTTATACTATTATCAAGGAGGCAGTGGACATGGAAAAACACAGAGCAATACCAGATGGATACATGAAAGTGGGCGAGCTGGCAAAAAAGATGGGCATTACCGTTCGCACGCTACAATATTACGACAAAGAGGGTTTGCTTTCGCCATCATCTGAAAGTGAGGGGGGATTCAGGCTTTATACCGACAAGGATATGGTGAAGTTAATTCAAATATTAACTATGAAACAGCTAGGACTTACCCTTAGTGATATAAAAAGCCGCCTTGTCTCTTTGGATGCCCCTGATGATATGGTTCATGTGCTTACTGAACACGAAACTTCGATCCGTGAAAAAATAGAGACGCTATCAGAATCATTGCGGGAGATAGGAGCGTTGAAAGCGGAAGTTATACAAATGAAAACGATGGATTTTAAGAAATACGCCACTATTCTTTTGAATTTGCAGATGAAAAACGAGAATTATTGGGCTATTAAATATCTCGATGATGATATATTCGACCATATCGGCAATTATTTTGGCAATGACAAATCTCGTGCTTTAGCGTTTATACAAACTATGGAACGCTTAAATAAAAAAGCAGTACAGCTAGAAGAGGATGGCACATCGCCTGAAAGCGAAAAAGGGCAAGCGGTTGCAAAAGAATTTTGGGAAATGATAAGAGAATTTACCGGTGGTGATATGAACTTGTTACCTAGTCTGGTTGAGTTTGCGGAGAGAGTAAATAGTTTGGACGAGGAACGAAGCAAAAACTTTATATCTGCAAATCATTTTCTCCAAGCGGCTTTGGATGTTTATTT
>Ga0123352_10012796_pt1 | contig 13291 bp, 6 predicted proteins | sample TergutLab28metaG_FD_89700 | JGI IMG/M metagenome (GOLD analysis project Ga0123352, IMG submission 89700) | Labiotermes labralis P1 segment gut microbial communities from Petit-Saut dam, French Guiana - Lab288 P1 | ecosystem: Host-associated > Arthropoda: Insects > Digestive system > Gut ... | reverse complement strand
TTGTGGCCATCATCAGGTTTTCATCCGAAAATTAGGATGAAAACCTGATGATGGCCACATTAGGCCGAAACATGTAGTTTACTTCATCCTTTATTAAACATATTTTTTAGATATTGTTGTGTTATTGACTGATACCCACACCTATTGTTTATACACACACAACGGGGATGGCTCATTTTAGACCTATAGCTCATCCTCTCCAATTTAAGTTAAACTGTAGAAAACCCTCATGTAAGGGCTGAGCCACGAAAGACATAACAAAATTCTTCTATGACGAAAGGAGAAAATTTAATAAATATGAATTGCGTGACTGGAAGGTGGATTCGAAAAATGAAGGAAAATCTCCAATATATGGCTTGGGTGTAAACAATTTCCAACCCTTCGTTTTCGCTGCAACACTATTGAATTATTTAATAAAATTGTTTTAAGCGAGAATTATTTGTTATTTATGAGGTATTAACACAACTGAGGAAAGCTTATTTGGCATATCGGTATAACGATATATCCCGGATCAAGTGAGATATAATTTTCCTGACCAGACTGTTAAATTTACGGTCCCATGCAGAGAGAAGAACGTAGCAAAACTGAAGTCTAAAGCGGAACGTGACAAGATTCAATTTCCATTTTAACAGAGCGTGCTTAAATATTACTTGTTTTGTAGTGACGTTACATCTCTCGTGAATTTCTCTATCTAAATAATTTCATAATATAAAGTATGGACATAAATACAGTCCGTTTTTACTTTTTAAGAAAAATCAGTTTGGGGATTGATAATAGTACTTTCGAGAGGCTGGAAGAGTTTAAATATTTGAAAACGACTTTAACAAATCAAAATTCTATTCAGGAAGAAATTAAGAGCAGATTGAGGTCAGGAAATGCTTGTTATCATTCGGTGCAGAATCTTTTGTCTTCTAGGTTGCTATCTAAAAATTTAAAGATTAAGATATATAGAACTATAATTTTGCCTGTTGTTTTGTCTGGGTGTGAAACTTGGTCGCTGGCATTGAGGGAGGAAGAGATTGCATAACGAGGAGCTAAATGATTTGTAATCCTCACCCAATATTATGCGGGTGATAAAATTGAGAAGAATGAGATGGGCTGTGCATGTGGCGCGTATAGGTGAGGAGAGGGTGTGTATAAGGTCTTGGTGGGGAAACCGGAGGGAAAGAGTCCAATGGGGAGACCTAGGCGTAGATGGGTGGATAATATTAGGATGGATCTCCAGGAGGTGGGATGTGGGTATATGAATTGAATTGGGCTGGCCGTGGATAGGGATAGGGATAGGTGGCGGACGCTTGTGAGTGGGGTAATGAACCTTCGGGTTCCGTGAAAGACCCGGAATTTCTTGACTAGCTGCAAACCAGTTAACTTCTCAAGAAGGACTCTGCACCATGGAGTAAGTAAGTAAGGGAAAAAAAAGTACGGCCCTGTGCTTTATTTACTGTGTTGTGACATTACACACAATTTTCCCTTTCAATTCCTGCTTGTTACCGTGCGAAGCACATTTCAAAAATACAATAAAATAAGACAGCAAATACGTTTACTTCTCTATATTATCTACGTAATTATCTACAAATATGTGGTATATTCTCTTAACATGCCCTTCCATCGCACCTTTAAATGGTTCAAGTGATCACCAAGAATCTTTGTGCAAATGCCCATTACTTCTACTGAAAACTTCTCTTTACAAATCGTCGCAAATAATCTTTAATCTCGAGTTGCAATTTCGACACATTTCGTAAAATACGCACGACATAGTGCGCCTTACCTCATATGGGACATTGGTCAGCACTTAATAACCTTTTAAGTGTATTCAGTATAAGTAGAATTTGTTTACATAAATACTGGAAAACAAACGAAGAGTAGCTTATACGACCAGGATTTTGTTAACCGTACTCGCCAGCATATGGAAGTGGTGAGGGCAGAAGAATGCCTTATGCCGGGAATCGAATACCAGCCAACCGTTCTGTCGCCTGTATTCTTACTGAAACCCTTTCATTTATAAACCTAATAAGGCCTATAAATAGACATCAGGCAACATGTTTCCCACGAGCCTTAAAGGAAACAAGAGCTCGGCTAGCTAACAACGAAGGACATGAAAATAAGAAAACTATGTCATTAGTCCTGTGCAGCAGAAAGAGGCAGTTGATAAGACACTCTTTCGGTGCCCAAAAGAAAAGGGGCCTGCTTTGGGTTTTAAATATCAGCTGCGATAAGGTTTTGGAAGTGACGCAAATGTTCGGACACGACACATTCATCCTGTCTACAGTAATGATAGGGCTGGATATCACACACTGCCCTTTTATCTCGCTACTTTGGACACGGATTTTCCGAAGGTGTTGATCTACACCACCATGATCAGTTTTAAGCGCATGCGCAAAGTTGGGAAAAGATACTATTAGCTTCTTTGTTTTTATGTTTGGTTGCATCCTAATAGGAAGATAGTCTATTTTTATTACCAACTTGATGCACAAATTCTTTATTGTAATACACTTATTATAATCCTCTACATGTTTCGAGCACTATTATGCCCATCTTCAGGAGGACAAATTGTATTAGCACAGCATTTTGTACCGTCACTCTCTTTAGGTGACCGTTCAGTACACAGACTACGAGAGGACTCTCCTCTCGTAGTCTGTGTACTGAACGGTCACCTAAAGAGAGTGACGATACCAGATGCTGTACTAATACAATTTGTCCTCCTGAAGATAATGCGTAATAGTGCCTTAAACATGTAGAGGAACATAATAAATGTATTACAATAAAGAATTTGTGCATCAAGTTGGTAATAAAAATAGACGAGCTTCTTCATTTCCGTCCTTCCAACGCTCCACAAGTGAAACTCGGCCGCCACAGGAGGGATTTTCGTGAAATCTTATACTGATGCCTTTTATTAAAACCACATTTGCTTACAGTCGGACAAAATATGAGACACTTTGCATGAAGCCCTAAGTAAGATTTATGTCGTTCAGAGAGTCATGTGTAGGTCAACAATACAAAAGAGAACACGTTTTCCGTTTCCCCGACAACAATGTTATTTTCCTCTCTCGTTGTGCTGCGAAATTTTTAAAGCAAAATTTCTCAACTGATGCTTGCTTTAAGAAGAGCAAAAATCCGAACGCGACTCAGTGTTACGTTATGCCTGTTATGCCTATCGCGTATACCGATAACAGTTAAGTTGCGTCACAGATACGTCAGCTGGTAATGCCTTGAAGTATACGAAACGTCAGTTGACTGGGCGGTGCGTGTAATCTTTAGCTTTGTGTGCAATATCGGTTTCACAGATACAGTCTATTGTTAGTTTATCTTAGTAACGTGGAAGGAGCGAGACAGGATTAACATGTTGCCACGTGTCGTGCATTCTACAGCATTCTTGGTGTTACTGCAGGTGTCTATCGGTAAGTTCTTCTTGCAATGCAAAATAATTCATTAAACACAGGAAGTTATTTAAACATTTCACGAGAGTATATATCAAACTAAGGACATTATCATCTTCATCATCATCATTTATACAATCATGGTGTAGTTTTTTAGATCTCTTCCTTTGCCATGTTCGATCATTTCTTGTGTCTTCCAGCCTCTCGCTTCTTGTCGGCTCATACTATAGCAAATATATAGGCTTAAGATTCTATTTGCATTTTCCTTAGGAAGTTTTGTAATCGGCTGGTTCTGTAGCTGTCATAAGTCACAGCTAAGCTGCATTCGTTACAGTGAGTTACTTTGTTACTTTTTTGTCACTGCCAGGTTATACTCAATAAATTTTCTCACAGAGTATCCTACTTCTACCCCTCCAGAAACAGATATTTATTTCTGCTCCTTACGTCCCTGTCATCGTCACTTTTAAAAGAAATCATCAAACAGACGTGGGGACAGCGCTGTTTTATAGAACTGCTAAAATGTGTTCCTCGTTTTGTACTTAAAATAAATCATCGTCCTCCATCAGATATCTACAGGTAGATATGGGACTTACACTGATTATTGTCATGGAGATAAGATTTATTACAGTCTAAATTAGCGATGGAATGAAACACACGTACTAAGCCTGTATCCATCTAGCACACCACGTGTTGTAATGCTATAAAACCCGGTTACAAATAGGTGTTTCGGCTTTCAAATAAACAATCATCAGGCTGCGTTTGAGAAAATAAAAGTTGGAACTTCACAACTGTGATTAATGGCCGACTTTAAGATTTAAATCTTGTTACGAAATAGTCTTAATACCGAATATAGATAACCATAAGCACAAGAACTCGGTGTATAACATATATCTAACAGGAGAAGCAGTGCTAATATAGCGTATATTGAGGTGCTTTCTTGGATGCATTGTTGCCCTGGAAAAGCAATAAGTGTTACATATTCTGTGTGTGTGTGTGTGTTTGTGTGTGTGTGTGCATTTATAGCCTGAAATATCCAGCGTGCAATGCGCATGCGCCATATTGTCATCTGTTGCCTGCCCCTCTCTTCAAAATGTTTCCACAGTATCTCATAAATGTCACGATTTTCTCAACAATGTTATTAAATATTTAATGTGTTTCGATTTTCTCTTTAAATTTTGTCTAAAACATTTCTCATTCTACAAACAATTTAGCGAGATATGATCAAATATGTATATCGGTCTTCAGGACGAGTACCCGCTATTCTTGTCCGATTTTAATGAAACTTGAAAATTCTCGACATTGCTTGGAAAAAAAAAATTCAAAATGGAGTTTCACGAAAATTCTACTAGTGGGAGCTGGGTCGGTCCATGCTGACGGATGGACAGATGGACAGACTGGTATTGCAAACTAATAGTTGTTTTTCGCAATTTTGCGAACGCGCCTAAAAACTGGTAGTTTAGTGTTGCAGCTATATACCATATTAAAGAATTATATTATTTTGTTAAACTCAAGCAGGATAGAGCATTTATTTTAGCAAATTCACTTAACTGTATCTGATCACGTAATAACTCTGTTTAGAAGGGATCATTTTTAGAAGGGAATAGGTCCTGATACAGTCAAGAATTTAGCTATATTTCAAGCAACCCGATATTCATTACCGTGCACACAACAGCCCTAAACCCTTCCCATCCTGAGTCGGATTAATGAAGTCTCTGTTCACTTATATCCGTTTAACATCAATTTAATATGTTATTCCTATCTACTCCATATCTTCCTTCAGGCTTTCCAATTGAAACCTTGTATTCCTTTCTATTTACACCAGGTAAACTAAATATCCTGTCGAAACATTCTCATTAATCGAAGTTCCGCATAATGCATTTTCTCCAGCCTAATATTACACAAACCATCCCCTCCCCCCCTCAGATTCAAACAGCTTCACCCTCTCGAGCACCCAAAGCCTATATCATTCCTTTAATTTGAGAGTCCAGTTCATCACTCACACGAAAAACGGGCAAAATTTTGTTTCCATACACTTAATCTTTATGTTTGTGTATACAAATTATGAAAATAAAATATTCTGAAATAAATTCCCAGAATTGAAATTATTGTAAATATCTTTATGAATGAAATTTTGATATTTGGCTTTTCCCGAATTCCACAAGACGTATTCCGTGTGAGATATTACGACAACACGCGCATTCCCGCGAGGCAACACAAACACTGGATACACTCTGGCTTCACTACAAGTATAACCTCACAACCCTGGAGTAATTAGATGGTAACGGGACCTACATTTTTTAAATGTTAAACGCCAATACACTATTTTTAGATTTTTAAATGTATTTAAACCTATTAGTTAGATACTTTGCAAGTTTTACTCTCCTAGGCAAATGATATGGCTTAAATATTTCACTGATGTAAACACAGTGGGATCCCAATGTGTGCACAGCATCCTGTGAATTAACCTGTAAAGAATAGGCCTGAAAATGACTGTTTATTAGTCGAAATATGTAGCCTACACATTACCTTGTGTAATAAAAACAGTTGTGCTGACGTACAAATTAGTATTACAGTACGTATCCAAGCACTTCGTGATGTCTTCATTCAAAATTATTTGACTTTTGCCAGATTTCCAGAATATTTATTATATATTTGTATGATTTGGTTCTTGAATATCACCTAAATTGTGACGTTAAAATTATAGTTAACATTTCTCCGAACCTGAAATTTCTTATACGATAGACCCATGCAACCCACGTCCCGTTTTTGGTATTCCTCAAATCTTAGTTACGTAAGTAAGTGCGTTCTAAAAAAATGCTTAAAAGACGTTATTACCGGACACTAAGGCAAACACATTCATGTGCTTTGTTTGACAATTTTTTATGTAGTAAACATCTGAAGACAATCCCAGAGGTAAAGCAGCCGGAGCTTGATTCTGACCACTCACTTCCTTCTAGTGTTGGGTTGAGAATGTGTAGCACCTATACGTTCATCTCCCCTGTGTTCCTGCATAGGCATATCAAGGGTGACCCTTGCTTTTTTTCCATATTTCAAAATCGCGAAATTTCCAACAAAACTCTTTATGTAATGTACGGGTAATACATTTTAATAGTAAACAATACTTTTAAAAGTGACTCCGAATTTTCGATAGGAAAATTAGCAGGACATTAAACATAAAACATAAAACATCGAAGTAGCCGTAAAACTACAAATTTGAATTTAAAAATTAGTTCACATTCAGATTGCTTAGGATAACAGAAATATTAAAGAAAGTAACAATACAAGAGACACTCGCCACACTCACTTGTTATCAAAATACAAACCTCTTCATATAAGGTCCACAAATCACACTCCGGCATATTTCCTACGTCTCTTCTTTCTCAATGTACCAGACCTTAATAAGAAGGCACTGAACTCAGTCAAGCGTCTATTTTCATTGTATTCGCTCGTAATGAATGTCATTCCTCTTTCTGTTGACTTCAAATTTTTGCCCCTCTAGTGAGGGATTGTCTTCATTTCGAAGAGATGACAGTTTACTTCCTGCCTGTGGAAATCAAATATCGAGTAGCAAACACAGCTGTTCGTTTCCTGGATCGATAATCTTTGCTGAGTTTATTGCCAATTTTGGTGCTGTTAAGACGTCACAAATGCAAAGTAATGACAATGTGGATATGTTGTTGGGTTAATTGGAGAGTAAAGCTACGGTGAAGTCCTTATCCTGCTGTGAGTTTTTGCGAACTGAAGTCGATGTTCCCTACCGTACTGGCTAAATTGGGACACCACAGACAGAAAATACTGTCTCTGGGATGAGAGGTTTGTTGTATGGTTAGGCTGCAAGATGTCTGATAACTGAGACTGCATTTCTTGAAGTGACAGCTTTCTTTCATGATTGTGTGAAGGTAAAGGTAAATCAGTCCCATTACAGGCCCGAGGTGCCCAGAGGGTTCCAGGAAATTAAGGTCGACAGATTGCGTGACAACGGCACAGGATGATGGTAAGGTTGTCAGCCTTACACACCGGCCGCCTTTACCCTCAGGAAATACTCCTGTTACTCATTTCTGTTAGAGGCTGAGTCGACCCCAGGGCCATAGTGCGATTGGAAGGATTATGTCAATGAAAAATTCCAATGACACCATCTGGAATCGAACCACCGACCTTCCGATTTGTAGCACAGCACCTTAACCATTGTGCTACCGCGGTCCCCGTCATGGTTGTGTGAATAAATTTGAATAAAGTAAATTTCGTGTAGCTATTCCACGAATGGTCTGCAGTAATTGCCTACTGCTTTATTCCAATACGATTCATAAGCTTGCAATTAATTATGTCGTTGTTAGAGCGCAAACAAAACTGCGCTTCAATTGGTACGTTTTTTAAAAAATTTATAAAAACTTCATGGATTTGCTTACCGAATATCAAGTGGTGGTATTTCCAAACAAGCAAAATCGGACTTAAGAAAATCTTGACTTACTACGTAGCCAGTATCTCGCTGACAATTTCTTGTAAATCATTCTAATCCTATAAACAACAAAGATCGTACAGTGAAATGCAGGCCCACGTAGAAATAAGGTTTCACGCAATATGTGATGCTCTAAATATTCGGTGTGTCGATTGTGACAAACAGTGCAGATATGTTCAGATATTTTGACTGATAAGTAAAACGATAACAAAATAGCAAGCGGTCAACGCAGCTACATTATGTCGGAACCACGTTACGTGTCTCTGATCACTCGGTCTACCGTCAGGTGTATACAGGCTTGAAATCTGCAGGACAATGAAAATCACGTTGTACCATTTGAATCTCAGTAGAGATGTGTTGACTGGCGATTTGTTGTTTAAGTTATTTCTGGGACAAACGTTTTGAACGCCATTACAATAAGACGTTACTCCCGCCACGCCCATTCAAGGTAAAAAATCTAAGAGCCAGTAATACTGAAAGAAAAACGATTCCAAATTTGTTGTTAGTCTTGATATTTTTCGTATCTATGATTTAACCTGCAAATTGCAGTAGAATTGTTCTACCACTTGATTTATTTTGCGAAGTTGCTCTGCCGAGTTAATTCGGTGTCTGTTTCTATAAAACACTTATAACTAGAGATAATAAAGATTCTGACTACATCTGACCAAAAAATTAAAATATTCTTGAAGGTATGGAACAGAATGTGTATTTCAAAGTATTTTAAGTGTAAAATTTTTTCCATTACAGGGTTAATTTTTTCACTTTTCTTAATGAAAGTAATGTACACTGTGTCCCGCGGTTTGATTATTAGATGTTTAACGTCGTTCACAGCAGGTCAGACTGTGTAGCATCGAATGACTTGTGAACAATTAATTGTAATCGAAAGGGAAAGCAGCCGCTCTTGCCTGCCGTGAAATATTTTCATATGACGCTTCGTATAAGTTAAACTTGAATAAGACACGCTGAGGAATATTCTAAACTCGTGTAGAGGCAAAATGTTTTGGTTTACTTTGTATTGTTTGAGGTTACATTTCGGCAGATATCTGGAAAATCTTAGGAAGAGGAAGAGAGGTCTTAGCCAGGAGAGCCGGTCTCGATTAAGAGAAGTGAACACATAACCTCACGGATATGAAACCAAAGTGCCGAAAACTCGAAAAATATTTGAAATTTTTTAACTACATGAGAACCAGTTAGACGATAATTATGATGACAATGATGATGATATTTATTTACTGCAGTTGGGTAGACTTGTACCAAAATGGGAATATAAGAAAGAGACAGCACAAAACGAGGAACAATACACAAAATAATATAAAAAATACAAAAACACAGACTGGACAAAATAGGAAACAAAAATACAAAACAAAAAAGAATAATAATTATAAAACATCGGACGAGTAATTAGAAAATAACAAATAGAAGTTAAAAATAATGAGATCACGTACTCCACAGAACCTACGTACGGCTACATAACTATAAATCCATGATAATACACATTTCACCAAAGAACATCACTTCACTTCACTTCACTTCACTTCGCTACACTTCACTCCCCATTTTTCACTTCCCTGCACTTTTTAAAGTTTCGTCACCACGCTTCAAAATCCCTTCACTTCTCCTCACTTTTCTAACTATCTTTCTAACTATATGTAATTTACAGGGAAAAGTCTTCAGTGCCTCTGCAGACAGATGCTAAAGAAGGGCTCTGCTCCATGAAGATATTTAGTTTGTTGGTTGGTTATTTAGTTAGTTGATTAATTAGTTAGTTAGCTAGTCAGTTAGTAGTCAAACATAGCATGTAATTATAAGGACAAAGATGAAATAAATTACCCCACAACCAAATAGACTTGAAGAATAAAAATGGAAATTTTTTTAAAATAGAATAAGGGCAAACAGAAAAGAAAAGAAAAGAAAATGTAGGAAGAAAGTAGCAAGTATGTGGATATTAATGTTTCCTTTTTGTATGGTTTTGGCCACATATTGGCATTAGAAGTGAACAATATGAAAACCTCTGATTCCCTCATTCAGGTACCAGTGAAACCGGAACAAGGCTACCAAATGGTCGTGACATCAGTACGTTGGAGACCGAGGCTCCCCCCTTGCCGTATAATATAAATAACAAGGTTACATCCGACGTCTGTAGCAGACAGGGAACCAGGATCATCGGCGGTGCGTCGGCAAGTCAAGGAGACTTCCCCTACCAGGTGAAATATTCAAAACCCAAAAGTGTAATAGTTACTGTAGATATAACGTTCATTCAGCACAGCGAACAGTACACATACAATGCCTATTAAATGCTGCTACACCACAGCATAACACATAAAGGCGTAGTTTTTTTTACCGAATTTTAACCTAAATATAACTTTCGCTAGGCTCTAAAGAAGGCTCCCAGATGATGGTCGTAGACTGAAGCATGTAGGAGCAAGCCAAAGTGGTTTTAATATAAATTTAAAACTTTGCCAAGTACAATAAAGAGTGCATTTGTTGGTGAATAAACTTTATAGAAATCGAAATGCACGGTACAGCGACAAAAAAAATTAGTGATTGTAGGTTCAAAATCGCTAACGAGAATTGAATTTCGGCCAAAGTAAATTTAAATCAACATGTCCAAAATGAAGTAATGCCCTGTAATTCAGGAATAAGTCTCCTTCAGTAAGAATTGTCATAAAATTCCTAACATTGTTGGCCGCCTGCTTCCTTGCGTTGCGAATAGTTCGCTTCTATATTGTTAACATGCCAGCGTTAATATGCAATGGCAAGCTTTTACGTTTGTATCATAAGCAGAGTATGCATCATTATAAGGACTGTGCAGTATAGCATATTCACTCTTAACATGAACACCAGATAGACCTACCTGAAAAAGGAATCTAGAACTTGATTTTTTTGAAGAAAGACTGAAACATGGAAGTTGGGTCACAACAGTTACATTGACAGATAATTAAAATAATCTTATACTCTATTTTAACGACGAACAGATGTTAAGAATTGTGATATTTAATCTTCGTAATAATGATTTCAAACATATATGTAGAACATCTACCATATCTTTGACGCATAAGCTGCATATGATATAAAACATGCGAGCACCCTGAAGATGGCCAACAGCTAAGGCTGAAACATGTTGGAGCGTTAATTAACGAATTAAAAGCTTTGTGCAAAAAAGTGGGTATTAAATTTTATGTGTATAAATGTACAGTAGATCACGTGAACTATTCTGTAGAGAGTATCAACTCTGCAGTATTTAGTAGGTATGGAATCCAAGCTGACAACTTTATGTCGATTTGAGAACTGCTAAGTTGTGTAGCAACAAATGGCGTATGGCTAGATGACTAAATGACAGGACGGGGGAAATTGAAGTAATAGGAAACGAAATGCCTCGGTTGGGGGGAAAGACTTAATGTAGTGACGAAAATCAGTCTTGTAACAACGGCTTTGATACCCTGGAGTAACATTAAGAGAAAAAAAAATTTACAAATCTCGTTAAGCGACCCTCAACGACCAGGCAAGTATTTGGTCGCTGGGAAGCATATAGAGCCATTGCAACCAATCGAGTGCGGGTGAAGATATCCGACGTAAGGGGCACTGGGAAAGGTGTGCAGGTGGCCCTCGAAGACTGAAGTCCAGTTCCCGGCCATATTAAGATATTATTAATAAAGCAATTCTAATCTAACCTACAGGATAATGTAACTGTGCTGACAGGAATAAGAAAGACGTGAATTCCTACCTTGTTTACAGAAAAGGTGTTATTAGACCTCCGCGTAACCAAAGTACGTAAATTTAATATCTTCATTCCCAGGATATATAAAAATATATGAGACAGTTTCGTATATTTGGTATGTAGCGTAGTCTGTTAATTTGTCTTATTAACTACAAACAGTTTTTTTTCTTTCAATCACTACAACAAATAGAATTTTCGTTGATAACAGAGAGCCACTTTCTTTATACAATTGCATAGGAAACCATTCGTATCATTATAGGACGGCTATTTGTGCAATAGGCCGATTCCGGGACCGCGCGGCTTAAAGCGTGAGTCGGCGGCAGTTTGCTTGCTAGGAATGTGGGTTCGAATCCCGCCGGAGGCATCGATGTCTGTCTCTTGTGAGTGTTTTGTGTCGTCAGGTCGAGGTCTCTGCGACAGGCTGACGACTCGTCCAGAGTAGTCATACCGAGTGTGTTATGTCTAAATGAGTGTGATCGCGAAACCTCAAAAATGAGGAGGTCCTGGCCCATTAAGTGCTGTCGCGCCGTAAAAATTAATCGGTGCAAGAGTCTATTTATGCATGTTACAATTGCGCCGATAAGGTATGATGATAATGATGCTGTTTGTGCAACAATGTTTATCTTTTTAGGTATCACTTCGTCGAAGCGGGTGGACACCGGATCACTTCTGCGGCGGATCTATAATCGACGATCAGCACGTCCTGACGGCTGCTCATTGTGTTGACGGGTGAGGGATTATAAACAAGCGTGCACACTGTAGATCAGGGTTATGTGATATATATTGCATTAGTACCGTCAATACACAGCATATATAAAGACCAGATGTTTAATTATAATTGGGTTACACTTGGCGACACGTTTCGGCCGTTAAACGACCATCCTCAGGCCAACTTAGAACAATGTTGATAAGGAACAATCAAAATTTTTATTCAATTGGATCCCATTGTTTACATTAAAACTTGAGACATTATGGAATTTTTAGTCGCCGAGTATGACCCATGTTGTGTATTGACGGTACTAATATATATTTGATGATACACAACGGGATGGCCCCCTTCAAATTTGCAGCCAGGATTATGTGAACTACGAGTATGTGTCGGCGTCCCTTTGTTGAATTCTTCGATTATACACAGAATGGCGGACATAGCCTCTAATGCTTTAGGTGTGATTTGAAACAACGTATGGCCAAGAACGCTGGTCCAAGGGGTAACAGGTTCAGACTTGTGTTTGAGAGGTACTCATTTCAAATATCGTTCGGTACACTGAACACACGAAGGTTTTTTGTACGTTTCTTCATATCGTCCAGAAATGACCCAACATTTTTTATGTTTATCGGACCGTGCATCATCTTGATAGTTGAATAAAGAGAGACCAACTTGATGTCACTATTTTATTTCATTATTTAATGCTCAACATGTTTCGGGTGTTAATACATCCATCCTCAGGAGCTTGCGACTTATTTATTGAGTTATTTCATGGGTTGTATTGCTCTGGTTCGATGTGTGTTGGTGTTACGGTGTGGTTCGGCTGGGGTGGTGTGGTATCCGGATGCAAGCTTCAGCCTGCATACGGATACCACACCACCCCAACCAAACCAGAACGTAACACCAACACACATCGAACCAGAGCAATACAACCCATGAAATAACTCAATAAATAAGTCGCAAGCTCCTGAGGATGGATGTATTAACATCCGAAACATGTTGAGCATTAAATAATGAAATAAAAAAGCAAGTGA
>Ga0123352_10012793_pt1 | contig 13292 bp, 16 predicted proteins | sample TergutLab28metaG_FD_89700 | JGI IMG/M metagenome (GOLD analysis project Ga0123352, IMG submission 89700) | Labiotermes labralis P1 segment gut microbial communities from Petit-Saut dam, French Guiana - Lab288 P1 | ecosystem: Host-associated > Arthropoda: Insects > Digestive system > Gut ... | reverse complement strand
TCCCCGTTCCGGACGAGGTTCTGAGGAACGTGGAACCATGTGATCTTCTGCACCTCATGGGTCCTAAATTCCCTTCGGCCCATAATCACGATCACTGATTACCTACATCCGCAGAATTTCGGTATAAAACGATGAAAAATATGATATTTTCATGAAAAATCGATCACGGCGTCTTCACGGATCGCATTATTCACTCGCTGAAGCTGAATTAACGCTGTTAATTTTTGCAATTTTTATTACAGTGTTATTAATTAATGTGATTACGTTATTTAGTAAAATAATATCATTGCAGTGATTTTCATCATATTAACGGCGTTAATTGTTGTATGGGATGCTCATTTAACAGCGTTAATATATACTTTTATTGAAGTGTGTAATTAATTAATGTGATACATTTACAAGCTTTATTTTTAAAGTATCTCTGTTTCAGAGACATTTAACAGTGTTAATATGTCTCTTCACAAGCCAATTTGTACTTGCGCCCGCTCCTTACCGTTGCGGCGCATTTCGCACGGTCGTCTTTGTTCTCAATCAGAGAGATGTATACGTCAACAACATCCTTCTCGGCGACACGTTTCCAGCAATCATTTCTTTTGCTGTTCGCAATGTGTTTCCTTATGTTCGCCGCGTCCTCTATGCTCATTATTTTGATCCCGTATCCTGATTCTGTGCAGACCAGACATACGCCTGCATCGGTCGGCAATTCATGAACATCGGGTTTGAACGGTCCGTCGAAAGAATATCCGCTGAAATTGACCTTCGGCATATGTTCGTAAACGCATTCTCGCTATAAAACATAAATACGCCTGGGCGGCAGATGAATGTTATACGAACGATCACGATATGATCTTGTATTCCGCCTCATTCTCCGATCTGAATTCGACGCCTCTGCTTATTAGGACGTCCACGATCGTCTTAGCATGCAATCCTATGCCCAGATTAAGGAATTGGTTCTCAAGCACCTTCTTACCGTCGACGGTTGCCTCAGCCTTGAAATCCAGAGGCATATGATTCGTTCTCAGCTGTATGCCGCATATGTTGCAGTCCGTATCGAAGATCGGTCCGCCCGATTGCCCTCTTATGCCCGGAGAGGATGTTTCGACGTACAGCACATCGATCTTGCCGTCAACGCTCTTACCCTGCGCGATGTTGCGCGTGTGCATCCCTTCCAGCGGAAACAGAGGAAGAGGCAATGTGCCGTCGGCCAATCTGAAATTGTTTGTAGCTTTTTCGAAGGTTGCGGTCACATTGGTGAACGGAAACCCAAGTCTGCATAAGCTTGTACCCGGCCTCATCCTCGCCGGATCCTTGATGGTCGGGTATTCGGTTATCCATCTTTTATCAAACGGTTCGAGCCTGCCGACTGCGATATCGATCTTTCTGTCAACGAACACATCGTTCAGTCTGACGTTGTCCCATCCCCACCAGAATGAGTGGTTGGTGATCCATTTCGGATCTATCCTGACCATCGTACTGCGCCTCTCGGATCTCCTCGTGTTCTGCTCTTCCATGTCCTTTATCTTCTTACTGTGCTCCTGATACGCCATGAACGAATCGAAGATGTGACCTGCGGTCAATATCCATCCTTCGTCGTTCAGAACGATGAATGCACCGCATGAGCATTGGACATTCCCGTCATACTGTCTCGTGGAGATTATGACCGGTCTCGTGAACTTCATCGCTTTTTCACAGGCATCGGCGAACATATGTATGAGCTAACGGCAGACGGATTATAAAAGATGCGCATCAAACGGCAGAATTGTGAGATCCGGGATTCATGCGCCGAACTTTTCCGAGCGGTTTGCTAGATCTATGCATATAGGAAGCAGATCATATCCTCTTATCCTGCCGATGCTTCCCTTTGCGCAGCCGGATTCGCTGAATTCGGTCGCCTCATCTTTCACTATCGCTTCCGTGTAGATTGTCACCGGGACCGGATCTCCTGTATGATCTCCTACGTCCGATGAAGTGCAGTGGTCGGCCGTGAACACTATTACCAGGTTTTCAGGCATATTCTTTCTCAAGTGACCGACCATCTCATCGAGCCTTCCGACCACCTCGCATTTTTGTTCCGCTTTGCCGTCATGTCCGGAGATATCAGGTGCTTTGATGTTCATAAGTACGAAATCGTATTCTTTCAGAGTTTCGAGAACAACATCCGCCTTTTTTATCATATCCGTGTCAATGTTTCCCGCGCATTCCCTCGGAAGGCCGATGATATCCAATCCGCAGATGCCGCATATCCCGTTTATCATGGCGACGCCTGCTACGCATGCTCCCGAAATTGCATTTTTATCGGTGAACGGTTTTATCTTCGGGAATGATCCCGCTCCTCTCGGCAGAAGTATGTTAGCCTCCGGTAATCCCCTTTCCCTTCTTTCCAGATTCACCGGGTGGTCTTTCATTATCTCATACGATCTGCGGACGAACTCGTTTATTATTGAAGCGGTGAACTCCCCTTTTTTATTTTTACCTGTGGAAACGGCTACAGGACCGATGTCGTGCGGATCCGCGTCCGTTATGTCTGGATTCAATTTCTTTCCTCTCAGTAACAATGCGGCCCGGTGTTCGGTGCCTTCTTTCACAAGTATCTCAACGCCGTTGATCTTCATCCCGCTGACCGCTTTCGCCAATTCCGTGGTCTCCGGGGCTTTGATACGTCCCGCCCTTCTGTCCGTCACTTCATAATTTTCGTCGACCGTCGAAAAATTGCATCTGAATGCAACATCCCCGGGCATGACGGTCATACCGACGCCGGCAGCTTCGAACGGTCCGCGGCCCGTGTATACCTCATAAGGATCATAACCGAGCAGTGAAAGGTGCGCCGTGTCGCTCCCGGGTCTGACGCCCGGAGCAATGATGTCCATCATTCCGGAACTGCCGTTTTCGGCGAACCAGTCCAGATTCGGTGTCGGCGTGGCCTGCAGCGGAGTCATTCCTCCGAGGACCTTGCATCCTCTGTCTCCGAGGCCGTCCATCACTACGAACAGGATCTTCTTCTTCACTGCCGGCATATCATCACTTCAGTTTCTTCATCAGCCACGCCATGTTCTCAGCGAGCGTGTGCATGGTCGCATTGCCTTCCGGATCCTTCTCAAAGTCGCCCGGAGCCAACGAAAGGCTGAGATTCCAGTATGATGAACCGGGAATGATCATCTCCGATATCGTGAAGAAATGATTGATGCTGTCAAACACGTGGACCGCACCCGCGCGCCTTGCGGCAACGACCGCCGCACCGACCTTCCTTCTCAGGAAGTTCCCGTTCGATCTGCTGACATACCCGCACCGGTCTATGAGCGCCTTCGTCTCCGGCGTAAGGGCGGCGAAATAGGTAGGCGAACCGATCAGAATGCCGTCGGCGTCCTTCATCTTCATGATCCAGTCATTCATCTTATCTGCTGATATTACGCATCTCATATCTTTGTTCTGCCTGCATGTGCCGCACGCTTTACAGCCGTGGATGAGTTCTCCTCCCACCTGTATGAATTCCGTTTCAATTCCTTCTTTCTGCATATCGGACAGCACCAGCTTAAGCATGTGCGCCGTATTCCCGCCCGCTTTCGGACTTCCGTTGAATGCCACTACTTTCATTTCATCACCTCATGCATCCGGCCACATCTCGGCAGACATTTCCCTCAGTTTGTATTTCATTATCTTCCCGCTTGCCGTAAGCGGGAATTCCTTAAGGATTGCAACATATTTAGGAGTTTTATACCACGCTATCTTCCCTCTGCAGAAATCCTGAACGTCTTCCGGCATTATCGAGACATTTTCCTTCGGTATTATGAACGCCGCCGGCTGTTCGCCGTATTTCTTACTCGGAACTCCGACCACCTGGACATCCCGTATGCCCGGCATGTTGTAAAGGAAATCCTCCACTTCTTTCGGATATATGTTCTCTCCGCCGCGTATTATCATATCCTTTATTCTGCCGGTGACGGAGAAATATCCGTCCTGATCCTTTACGCCTATGTCGCCGGAATGCAGCCAGCCGTTCTTATCTATCGCTTCGGCAGTTTCTTCGGGCATGTTGTAATATCCTTTCATGACGTTGTATCCGCGGCAGCAGAATTCGCCGGGTACGCCCGGAAGGCATATCTTTCCCGTTTCCGGGTCGATTATCTCCACTTCCACGCCCTGTAAAGCGGATCCGACCGTTGAACATTTACGTTCCAGACTCGGTTCATCGTATCTGGTCTGCGTCATTCCCGGAGACGATTCCGTCAGTCCGTAAACTATTGTCAGTTCTTTGGCGTTCATTTTCTCAACGACGTCGTTCATTGTCTTTATCGGACACGGCGAACCTGCCATTATACCCGTTCTCAGCGAACTGAAATCGAACTTGCTGAAAAGCTTATGATCCAGCATGGCAATGAACATCGTCGGAACGCCGTAGACCGATGTGCAGCGTTCCTCTTCTATAGCGGTCATGGCGACCACGGGATCGTATTGTTCCAATATCACCATCGTCGACCCGTGGTTGACCGACGCCATGACGCCGAGGACACAGCCGAAACAGTGGAACAGCGGAACAGGAAGACATATCCTGTCCTTCTCGGAATAGTTCATGTTCTCCCCTATCCAAAATCCATCGTTGGCTATGTTGTAATGGGTAAGCATCACACCCTTCGGGAAGCCCGTTGTTCCGGAGGTGTACTGCATGTTCACCACTTCGTGGCAATTGATGCTTTTTTTGCGTTTCCCGTATTCTTCATCCGAGGTCTGACAGGAAAGGGACATTATTTCCGTTATCGAATACATGCCGCGGTGTTTCTGCGGACCTAAGAATATAACATTCTTCAGATTGGGATACTTCTCCGAGTGAAACTTCTCCCGAGGCTGTGCTTTAAGCTCCGGTATCAGTTCGTATATCGTTCCCACGTAATCCGTATCGCGATAACCGTCTATCAGCATCAGATGTTCCGTTTCGGACTGCCGAAGTATATAATCTATTTCGGAGGATTTGTAATTCGTGTTTATTGTGAGCAATATTGCACCGATCTTGGCGGTCGCAAACTGCACTGAGGTCCAATGAGGAACGTTTGTCGCCCATATGGCCAGTTTCTCTCCTTTCTTGACGCCGAGCGCCATCAGGCCCTTTGCAATAACGTCTACGGACTCGTTGAACTGCTTCCACGTCATCCTGTAATCTCTGTCCACGTAGACAACAGCGTCAACATCAGGAAACTCCTTTGCCCGTTTTTCGAGAAGTTCCCCGAGCGTCTCTTCGGTCGTGATCTCTTTTCTTTTCATCTGTCATCACACCGGAACATAGATCACCGCGAATATCTCTGCCGGACCGTTGACGGAACCCAGGTGATGCGGTACCAGAGAATTGTAATACATCGTGTCGCCCACTTTCAGTAAATGCGTCTCCTTTCCGTATATCAGCCTGATGTTCCCCGATATCACTATTATGAACTCTTCGCCCTCATGCGATGAAAGTTCTTCCCTGCCGTCCTCTTCGATCTTTATGTACAACGGTTCCATGTGTCTGTCCGTCTTGCCTTTGCCGAGCGGATAATAATGGTAATGCCCGCCGGCGCCCCTGTGTGACGATGTCTCCTCTTCTCTCTCGTCCGCCTTTATTATCAGCGGGTCTTTGATGAACTGGTCGTCCATGAACGTTCCGACCCTTTGACCGAGCGCTCTTGACAGTTTTATTATGGAACCTATCGGAGGATACGTTCTGCCGCTTTCGATATCTTTTACCAGATGCAAGCTTAAACCCGAATTCGTTGACAGTTCTTCCTCCGATAATCCTAATTTCTCTCTGTACATGCGAACTCTTTTGCCCAATTTGTCTGTTGCTGACATGATACCGGAAGAGGATGTGAACCTACGTATAATAAATTGGCGCAATTTCATCATAAGTTTTTTTTACGCGGTTCTTAATGGTCACGGAGAATGCCCGCAGCAGATATAAACGGACAGAAGATCAATTACAAGGTCGAAGGTGACGGTATTCCGGTAATACTGGTGACCGGTTACGGAGGCGACCTCACATATTGGGACGGTCTCGTGCCCTTGCTGTCCGACCGTTACAAAGTTGTCAGATTGGACAACAGAGGTTCCGGGAAGACCGTCTACAGCGGAAGATTCACTGTTGACGATCTTACTGACGATGTTCTCGCATTGATGGATCTCCTTTCAATATTCAGGGCGCATATAGTCGGCTGGTCGATGGGCGGCTGTATGGCGCAGGAATTGTCGCTGAGACATCCGGAACGTGTGATCTCGCTTACACTTATATCTGCGTTCATGAAGCGCCCGGCGCGTTCAAGCCACATGATGAACACAATGATCAAAGCGGTCAGGGAGGGCGCGGACATTGAAACGCTGTCGATGCTCATGCAAGGCATGTGCTTCCCGGAATCGGTGTTCCTGAAAAGAGAGGAAAAGGGTTCCCAAGGAAACAAACATCCGTATACCGCATCGATCGACGGCATTACGGACCAGATGAGAGCGCTTGACGCTTACGACAGCAGGAAGCGCATATCCAGGATATCCGTTCCTGCGCTGTGTATACACGGACTGAGTGATATAATGGTACCTCCGGAGGTTGGTGATGAGATCGCTTCGCTCATCAAAGGATGCGGATCGTATCGAATACCGGGCGCAGGACATATCGTGAACCCAGCAACGTATCACAAAGTGATGATCGATCATTTCAAAGAGAACGAGTGATCCTCTTCTCTCTTGCATCCTTTATCAGAGCGTGTATCGAATCCCTGATCATCGATGTGCACGGCCAATCATCATCCATATACGAAAGATCTATGTCCGCGTTGTTAACTATCGAAAGGTAAACGCGGCTCATGAACTTCGACACCATGTACGGGAAATCGCGGCATATCTCGGGTCTTTCTTTCCATATCGCACATTTGTTGTCTTCGTTCAGGAACCTGCACGCATCCGTCTTTCTGAAAAGCCATCTGCCGTCTTCGCGGTAAAGATATTCATTTTCGAAATCATGAACGTTCATGCTCACGCAGCCTGCGATCCGTTCCACTTCGCGATCCATTACCGTTATGTTCGGCTGACGGCAGCATTTACCGCACATCGTGCATTCGTACGAATCATGCATGTGTTTACAGACATCATATGCCAGATCGAGATCTTTTTGCATGTTCTCGTCTATGGAATCCAATCCTTCCAGGATGTATTTGTCTCTGTATACTGCCATTCCGTCACCGAGTGGAGATCATTCAAATCCGGTTATGCCGAGCATGAAACCCACGGCCGATAATCCCAAAGCTACGCCGGAGACCGCCACGAACATGATCCTGTTCTTATGGCCGGAAAGCCTTGACACGGTGAACGAGTAACTTCCCAGGAGCATTCCGACCGCGCCTGTTATCGTAGGCAGATACCAAACAAACTCTAAAAGTATGAACGCCACGGCCGATACACCGAACGCAAGAGCGATAACGCCGGCATACAGCGGCGGTATCTTCGTTTTTTTCTTGTATGTCTGATCCGTCCTGTGGTCGCATTCCTCGCAGAATAACGTACCGTCGGGGTTGTCATGCTGACATTTCGGGCATATCATACTTTCTCCGTAGATGATACTGAAATAAAAACGGTTCTCCGGAATTCCGCAATCAAGGGTTTCCGAAACAGAAATCTAAGATTCAGTTTTTCATGCGTTTTTCGGTTTCGAAGAAATCTCTTAAGACCCGGTATTCCAAGTTGCGTTCCGACATCAGTCCGTCGATGACCGGAAGCGATATTTCCCTTACCTGCGGATCCCATAGTCCGTGAACGATCACGTGCAGCATTATGTAACCGCCGTTGAACTTCGTTCCGGACATCATGTCATTCGTTCGGACGCCCGTTTTGAATGACGTCAGGTTTGCAGTGCATATCTTTGTTTCGTCGTCTCCGTTGTGGGCGCATGATTTCACATGTCCTATCATGTCCGCTCCGTTGTCGAAACATGCTTTTGTCACGTCGATCATCATCTTTGACAGAAGATCGCATATTTCGTTTGAATCGATATCACGTTCTGTATCGATCTTCAGTGTAACCGAGAATTTACCCAGTCCGTCGATGGAGCGATGCATGTCAAGTTCGGGATCTTCCATTCCATCATCCTCCGTACTGTTCTTTGAAAAGGCCCTTTTCAATGGCTTCATCATATCTCTTTGACGTATTGTTCAGGATCAGATCGGCCATTTCCTTCACGCCGTCGGATGTTACCGCCGAACCGATCATGATATTTGCGGAACCGTCTGTTTTTTTGATCATGTCGATGCATTTGTTTATCTCATCTTCCGTACAAAGATCGATCTTATTGATCATGACCGCATCGGCTTCGCGTATCTGCGTCGATATCAGTCGTCCTACGAATGCCATTTGTTCTTCTATTGCCGTGCAGTCGATGAACGTGACTATCGGCGAGTGAACGATATCCAGGCCGCTGTTCTTCACCGCATCCGCGACCGCCTGTTTCAAACCCCACGGAATTGCGACGCCCGACGGTTCCACGAGAATGACATCCGGTTTGTGGCCTATATGTAGATTCACGACCGTTGTGGTAAATGTTCCCTGCACCTCACAACAGATGCATCCTCCGGCAACTTCCTTTACCGTTAATCCGTGTGAGCTCATTACTTTCTGATCTACGTTGATGTGACCTACATCGTTGACTATGATGGCAACTTTATGTCCCCGCTCCATTATCTCCGCTGCAAGCTTTGTTAAAAACGTCGTCTTACCGGAACCGAGAAATCCGGTGACCTGCGCTATCCTCATGGATGCATGAAAACGGTCATGGGATAAAACATTACGCCGTCCTTTCAAATATTGACTCTATGCGCGATCTTTTCTCCTTGAACTTTGTCATCTCGTCCACACGTTTCGTTGTTATCTCTCGAAAATCAAGGAATACGTTCTTCAGTTCGGTTTCGCTGAAATAACGGTACCTTATGCCGTTCCCTCTGACGACAGTGTTCTCATCTATCCTTTCGCCTTTATCGGAGCGCATATCATCCTTATGGAAAACGCGGACGAATATCTTTGCATTCATCTTCAAGACTCTGCGGATCTCCCTAAGGGCTGCTTCTGTCTCGCCCGGAGTCATGTGTTCAAGAACATGTACCATCACGGCTCCGTCCATGCTCCTGTTTTCCAGCGGGATCGAGTCAGCGGACGCGCGTATTGCGTTCATTGCATCTCCGTACATTCGTTTACAGGAATCCACGGCAGCCTCCGATATATCGATTCCCGTTACGATGCATCCGAGTTCGATCAATGCGTACGATGTCTTTCCGTTACCGCAGCCGACGTCCAATATCCTGTTACCTTTCTCAAACGGGAAATCGATCGTTGATGCGACGCCTTTCCACGGCCGGGATTGTGTTTCATACAATTCATTCCACGCGTCTTTCTGGCAGGGCGGTATCATGTAATGCCTCGGTGAATATTTCAGAAAACGGACCCCAGGCCTTTACGGCGGACGTCAGCATCCTCGGAGAACCTTGTCCCGCGATCACTTCCACATCGAACCGATCATCCTTCATTTCCATTGAAAGCAGTTGTTCCGGCGTCAAATGAGAATATTTCACATCTTTTACATATTTTTTGGCAATTCTTTGCACATCTTTCATTTCTTCGGACGTCGGTCTGCGATACGGCTGACCCGGGACGGGTATGTATCCCATTATATGGAACGGGATGCCGTTGAACGATGAAAGGTATTCTGCCACCGATTCCACCTGATCGATGTCCACTAATCCCGGGACGTATATCAAATTCGCCGCAAGCCTCATACCTCTTTCCGCGGCTTTTTCAAAATTGCCGTATATTTTCTCTTTCTCGATTCCCGTTATGAATTTATGAACATCTTCATCCCATGCTTTCAAACCTACGTTAGCGGCATCAAGATTTTCCAAACTCAGATCGGAACCGTTCGTGTGTCCCAACATCGTTCCGGCATTCAATTCATTTTTCACGAAACTTAACATTTCGGGTAACGCTTTGGCAACCGTCGGTTCGCCGCCCATGAAACGCACGGACGACGGTGAAACGGATCGGAGCGCATTCTTTATCTCATCATTCGTGAGATACCTTTCCGGTTTGGGATACGCCAGTCCCGGTGTTCCGTTTGCGCCGCTCATGATCCTGTATGAACATATCGGGCACCTGAACGTGCATCCGTAGTTGTGTACGGTGGCGAAATCGTGCTTACCGTTATACGTGATCTTATAGAATGCCATTCTATCCGTTTTCGTATATATCCAATTGATATTTATAGTATTACTTTTTGAAAATTAGTGTTACTTCGATAACACGTTTGTGTTACTTTTGCGAAACTGAAGGAATACCGATAATGAAGGAAACGTGCCTCAGGATACTGACGGAACTCGATAACAGTGTGTGAAAAAATAAAGCGGGAATTCCCGCTTAAGTTGTTTTCAGCGCTTCCATGAACTGCCCGGCAAACCTTTCTTCGAAATCGATCGCTCCTGTTATTCGCCCGAAATCCCTGAGCACGGACGCAGTCTGGGTGAGCCCTTCGAAGTCTTTGGTTTCCATTCCCATCTGCCAGATTATCGATCCCATGCATTCCAGCTGGTCCGCTTTCGATAATCCTATTACGTTCGCAGCCATCTGCGCGGCTTCTTCCCAGTTCTCGTTTATGAAGATGTTCGCTCTGTGGAAGGCTTCCATTATCTTCATTACGGCATCCGGGTTCTCTTCTATCACCTTGTTCGTTGCCAGCAGGACAAGCGGATACGTGTTTCCGAGATCCGAAGAGTCGCCGATGAATACCGTCGGAATGCTGCTGTTCATTATGAGCGTCGGAACCGGATCGCTGGCAACGATCATATCAACAACCCTGTCGCCCAGAGCCGCCTGCAGCATCGTGGTGTTCATGAATACCAGCTCATGGCCTGTAACGTTGTTGACATCGATCCAATTGAGCAGTGCGCCGTGCGTCGAGGAGTTCTGCTGGACCCCTATTTTCTTACCTTCGAGCGATGAGAAATCGCCATTTTCTATCTCTTCAATGCTTATTCCGCTTTCCGCATGCGCCACGAACTTATGCATGGCCGGACTGTACGCATATCTTCCCAGTAATGAGAACTGGTCCGATGCGTAAAGCGTTGTCACAGCAGGCGTGTCTCCCATGGCGCCTATGTCAATGTGGCCTGCAAGAAGCGCGGCCGCCGTTCCGCTGCCGCCGTCCTGTATCGTGACGTTCACTCTTACGCCGTCTATATCATCGAAATATCCCAATGCATTCGCTACTATCATTGTTTCATAGCATGTTTTGTTGCTGAATCCTATCGTGATGGTTACACGGTCATCGTTGTTCGCCCACAAGTAAACACCGAAGGACGCGATTGCCAGTATGGTAGCCACCATCACCGCCAACAGTTTGCCGTTCATTTTTTCATTCCTCCGTATCTTTTATTTCCGTTATCCTGATATCGGGATCCGGACCCGCACAGCTGCAGGATTGGAGATTCCTCATTATATCGTTCCTCAGGTCCAGGTAATCCCGGGAACCGTATCTTTTGTGGCCGCCGGAGACGTTCCATTCTTTGATGAGCTTCCCGGGCGCTGAGGACAGCATTACTATCCTGCTGCCGAGCATTATGGCCTCGTCCACATTGTGTGTGACGAACAGCACGGTCTTCCTTTTCTCTTCCCATATCTTTGTTACCTGTCTGTCAAGCATCTTACGCGTCTGTTCATCCAGATTCGAGAAGGGTTCGTCCATCAGCATAACATCCGGATCCATTGCCAGCATGCGGGCTATGGCAACCCTTTGCTTCATGCCCCCTGAGAGCAGGTTCGGCCTTTGGTCCAAGTGTTCCGATAATCCTACTGCGGTCAGGCATTCTTTCGCGATCTTTTCTTTTTCGGTTTTAGGTATGTTCTTTCCCTCAAGGCCGAAGATCACGTTCTGAAGCACATTCATCCACGGAAGAAGGCTGTATTCCTGGAACACAACACCGAAAACGCCCTGAGATTCGGAAATGTCTTTGCCGCTGTACATGACCTTTCCCTTGGTCGGCTTTTCAAATCCGGCGATGATGTTCAGTATCGTTGTCTTTCCGCATCCGCTCGGCCCTATCAAACATACGAACTCCCCTTCATCTATCTTCATCGATACGTTCTGCAGGACAACCGCGGCGGTATCTCCCTTCCTGTTCATGTACGCTTTGTAAAGTCCGTTTATCTCGATGGACGTCATCAGCTCCCTCCGCTCTCCATTCCCATTTTCCTTCTGACATGCCTTTCGATCGGATAGAAGACGAATTTCTCTACGATCAGCCCTATGATGGCAATTACCACTATGCAGGCGAATGCCGTCTGAAAATCTATGACGTATCTTGATTGATGTATCGAATATCCGAGGCCGACCGCAACTCCCACGACCATCTCCGCTGCTATAAGCACCCTCCAGGCGCCCGCGAATCCTATCCTGAGTCCATTGACCACGTCCAGTGTGGAATTGGGTATCAGTATGTTCGATATCACTGAACCTTTGGATGCCTTGACCATATGCGCCACTTTCATGTTGACGCTCGGAACGTTGCGTATGCCTGCCGCGGTGTTGATCGCTATCGGCGCTACGGCGGTCATACATATGATGAATATCGCCGACGCCGTACCGAGCCCGAACAGCAGTAATGCGACCGGTATCCATGCGAGTCCGGGTATCATCTGAATGATGTTCACGGGTACGGTGCCTATCGGATAAAATTCTTTGAAATATCCCAGCGCAAGGCCGATCATTATACCCGCGGCGGCAGCGAGACCGTAGCCGATCGTCAGCCTTCCAAGGCTGGCGGAAATGTGGTAATAGATATCGGTTCCGAACATGTTCCTTCCCTGCAGAAGACTTATGAGATGGGCAAATGTCTCCATAGGTGCCGGAAAGTCTATGAAGGACCTGCCGGAATATTCATTGAACCACCACGATATCACCGACCATATTATGAGAATTATGAGGATCCCCAGAACGATCTGTATCGCCCATTTAGAAAACGGGCGTATCCATTCCCTCTTTATCGATATCTTTCCGTCGGGAGGCGCCGTATCCAGAAGCGGCCTTATCCGTTCATCGTCCCTGTTCTTCTTTGCAGGCTTCATCGGATCATCATTATTTTTTTATTAAATAATTTACAAAATATTGGAATGTGCTGTTATTATAACCTGACTTTGACAGCGGCTCCGCTGTAGTTTTGCGAAATTTAGGATTTGACAGTTGATATGACCCGGTTTCGCGGGTCACGGACAGAGGCCCGTGGCCTCCATCCGAGACGCATTCAAGG